>Ga0116152_10002453_pt1 | contig 15101 bp, 14 predicted proteins | sample AD_UKC119_MetaG_FD_89894 | JGI IMG/M metagenome (GOLD analysis project Ga0116152, IMG submission 89894) | Active sludge microbial communities of municipal wastewater-treating anaerobic digesters from Hong Kong - AD_UKC119_MetaG | ecosystem: Engineered > Bioreactor > Anaerobic > Digestate... | reverse complement strand
TACCAGTCGCAGCTGGCCGTCCATGACCTTCTTGTCGACGGCCATCAGTTCCAGGAAGCGCTCTGGGGGTATCTCGCGCGGCGGGTGCACGGGGAGGCCGGCTGCGCCGACCAGTCGGTCGATGCGCTCGACCTGTTGCTCGTTCAACCAGCCGAGACGCGCAGACATCGCCGCCGCCATGCACATCCCGGCGGCAACGGCCTCGCCATGCAGCCAGCTGCCATAACCCATGCCGGTCTCGATCGCATGGCCGAAGGTGTGCCCGAGGTTGAGCAGCGCACGCTGCCCGGACTCGCGCTCGTCAGCGGCCACGACCGCGGCCTTGTCGGCACAGGAACGCTCAATCGCAAACGCCAGTGCGGCCGGGTCGCGGGCCACCAGGGCGGTCATGTTCTGTTCCAGCCAGTCGAAGAATTCGGGATCGTTGATCAGCCCGTACTTGATCACCTCGGCCAGACCGGCCGAGAGTTCACGGTCGGTCAGGGTATTGAGCGTCGCCGTGTCGGCGATCACACATTGCGGCTGGTGAAAGGCACCGATCATGTTCTTGCCCAGCGGGTGATTGACCCCGGTCTTGCCGCCAACCGAGGAATCGACCTGCGACAGCAGGGTCGTCGGCACCTGGATGAAATTCACCCCTCGCTGGTAGCTCGCAGCCGCGTAACCCGTCATGTCGCCGATCACGCCACCCCCCAGGGCAATCAGCGTGCAGCGCCGATCAAAGCGATTCTGCAGCAGGCCCGTGTAGATGCGGTCGAGTATCTCCAGGCTCTTGTACTGCTCACCATCCGGCAGGATCACCCGCGACACGCGGTAGTCGGTCAGTGCGGACTCGACCTGGTCCAGGTACAACGGCGCCACCGTCTCGTTGCTGACGATCATGACCTGCCGGCCGTGGATGTACGGGCGATACAGCGCGCCGTCGGCAATCAGGTCGGGGCCGATGAATATCGGATAGGCGCGGTCGCCGAGGTCGACGGTCAGCGTACGCATCGATGAAGCCATGTCTGCACTAAATCCCGCGGGTCAGGGTGGCGTGATTCGGGAATTTTACACCTGCCGGCGTCCGCTGCATCAGCCGCGCAGGCGTTCCAGGATCTCGTTGGCCACGGTCGCGGCACTTCGGCCTTCGGTGCTCACCGTGTAGTCGGCGGTGCTGAGGTACAGCGGTTCGCGCTCCGCCATCAGGGTCTTGAGGCGTTCGAGCGGGTCTTCGGTTTGCAACAGCGGGCGGTTACGGTCACGGTAGGTCCGCTCGAACTGCTGTTCCGGTGAGCAGGCGAGAAACACCACGATGCCGCGTGCCGACAGGTGCTGGCGGTTCTCGGCCCGCAGGATGGCCCCGCCGCCGGTGGCGAGCACCTGGTTGTCCACCTGGGTCAGGTCGTCGATCGCCTGCTGCTCGCGCTGCCGGAAGCCCTCTTCGCCTTCATATTCGAAGATCGTCGGGATATCGACGCCGGTGCGGCGCTGGATCTCCTGGTCCGAATCGCCGAAGGTCATGCCGAGCGCCTGTGCCAGCTGCTTGCCGATTGTGGTCTTGCCGGCGCCCATCGGGCCGATCAGGAAAATGCGGTTAGGTTTGGTCATGTAACAGATATGCCAGAAGCGGGAACGGCGGACAAGTGTCCGCCGTCCGTCGCATCATCCCCGTTGGGGGGGCTCAGCGCAAGGTGAGCGTGTCTTTGAGGATCTTCGGCGTCAGGAAGATCAGCAGTTCGCTGTTCTCGTCCTGCACCTGTTCCTGCTTGAACGCCCAGCCCACATAAGGCAGGTCGCCGAAGAAGGGCACGCGGCCGATGTTCTTCGACTTGGTGCGCTCGAACACACCGCCGAGCACGACGGTCTCGCCGTTGTCGACCAGCACCGAGGTCTTCAGCTCGCGCGTATCGACCGGCGGCACACCGAGGACGGCGCGGGTGAAGTCCGGATTATCCTTCTTGACCAGCAGGTCCATGATGATCCGGTCATCCGGCGTGATATGCGGAGTTACCGTCAGCTCGAGCACGGCGTCCTTGAACGACACCGAGGTCGCGCCGCTGGAGGTGGCCTCCTGGTAGGGAATCTGCACACCCTGTTTGATCGTTGCCTCATTCTGGTCCGAGGTGATCACACGCGGGCTGGACACGATCTCGCCCTTGCCTTCCTGTTGCATCGCACTCAGTTCGAGGCGCAGCAGATAGGAACCGACCTTGCCGAGCAGCAGGTTGACCGCGCCACCACTACCCGCGGCCAGCGTCTGTGGCAGGTTCACCAGCAGCCCCTGGTTTCCCGAACCGGCCGGGATCTCGACCCCCGGGTAGCCGATAGTGGAGCCGTCCAGGTCGCCTGGCAGGCCGCCGCCGACCACGCCCGTGCTGGTGTGATCGCCCTGCGTCCTCGCACCGAAACCCAGCTTGACGCCGAGGTCGCGGGCAAAGTCGTTGTTGGCGATGACGATCCGCGACTCGATCAACACCTGGCGTACCGGGATATCGAGCTCGGTGATCAGGGCGCGGATCTCGCTTAGCTTGGCAGCGGTGTCCTGCACCAGCAGGGTATTGGTACGTTCGTCGATCGATACGCTGCCTCGCTCCGAGATCAGCTTGTTTTCCGCCGACTTGAGCAATGCGGCGAAGTCTGCCGCCTTGGCGTAATTCACCTGGATCAGCTCGGAGCGCAGCGGTGCCAGCTCTAGGATCTGCTGTTGCGATTCGAGTTCGAGTTTTTCGCGTGACGCAATCTCCTCGGTCGGGGCCACGAGCACGACGTTGTCGTTGCGTCGCATCGACAGGCCCTTGGTCTTGAGGATGATGTCCATCGCCTGGTCCCAGGGGACGTTTTTCAGTCGCAGCGTGATCCGACCGTCGACGGTATCACTGACCACCATGTTCAGGCCGGTGAAATCGGCCAGAAGCTGCAGCACCGCGCGCACCTCGATGTCCTGGAAGTTGAGCGACAGGCGCTCACCTTCGTACACCTGCTGCTCCTTGCGCCGTGCCTCTTTCTCCTGCTTGGTCAGGCCGCGGAACTCCACCGTGTAGGTGTTGTTGGCCTGGTAGGCAAGGTGTTCAAACTCGCCGGAGGTCGCGATGGTCATCCGTACGTTCCTGCCGTCCGGGCGGGTCTCGATCGTGGTCACCGGGGTGGCGAAATCCATCACATCGAGGGTGCGCGCCAGCTGCGGTGGCAGTGTGGAATCCATGAAATCCAGGACCACGCGGTCACCCTGCTGGCGCATATCCACCACCACGGAAGGATCGGAAAGCTCGATCTCCACCCGTGCTTCACCCTGGGTGCCACGGCGGAAATCGATGTTCTGCAACGACAGGCCACTGCGTCCGGGGACGTTGCGCGAAGACGCCACCCCCGCCGTGGGCGTGCTGGTGGCCGACATGCTGCCGGCGCCGCTGCCGGCACCGATGCTGACGATCAGTTTGTTGCCCTCGGAGCGGATCTCGTGCGAGACCTGCTCAAGCAGGTTGATCACCACCCGGGTCCGGTCGCCTGCCTCGATGGCTGTGACGCTGCGCGCCAGGCCGATTGCCACCGGAGTCACTTTCTGTTCCAGGCTGCTGGTGGTATTCGCCAGGTCGATGGCAATCCTGGCCGGGTTGTCGGTCGTGAACGAGGCGGGTTGGCCCACGGGTTCACTGGTGGTCAGGACGATCTCGACCCGGTTGCCGGGCAACGCCGAGAAACTGATGTCCTGCAACTGATTGGCCAGCGCATCAGACAGGCAGACAAAGAGAAGCACGACACCTGTCAGTGCAGAATTTCGCGCTTTTACCATATTAAACATCGTACCTTCTCCTATTCCTCGCCCAGTGCCACGGCTGCTTCTTTTTCGAGAAAACCCGAGCCAGTGGGTACGAGTTCAATCAGCTCAATCTTGTCTTCACTGATCCGCGTGATCCGGCCGTCGTTCTGGCCCATGTAGTTGCCCGGAGCGACGCGATGAATGGTGCCATCCGAGGTCTTTATCAGGCCCCAGGTCTCTTCATTCTGCTCCAGCGTACCGACCATGCGCAGAGAATCGAGTGCGTAGACCTCGAGCTCCTCTTTGCGCCGATTGGGATCCGGCCGGATGCCGTTGTCGAGCACGGTCTCCGTCGCCACGGCCTCGTCTTCCTGGCGTGTGAACGGATCGCGCCGATTCTTCGCGGTATACACAAACCCGATGACCTGCTTGACCTCCGGAATCGGTTCGATGCCGGACGCCGGTCTGCTTTTGACTTCGTCAACGAAGTTATGCAGATCCGACATGTCCTTGCCGGCACACCCGGCCAGCAGCAGAGGCACCACCAATGGGATGAACTTCCTCATCATCAACCACCTGCCTCATCTAGATAGCGATACGTGCGCGCGGTCGCCTCCATCACCAGGTCGGTGGTGTTGGCGCGCGGCTGGATCTGAACGTCGTGGATCGTCACGATCCGCGGGAGCGCGGCCAGCCCGCTGACGAATTCACCGAACTCATGGTAGGTGCCGATCACACGTATCTTGATCGGCAGTTCGGCATAGAAATCCTTGGGCACCTCGGCCTGTGGCTGGAACAGCTCGAACTCGAGGCCCGCCGCCAGTCCGGTCTGCGAAACGTCGACCAGCAGGTCGGCGACCTCGGTCTTGTTCGGCAACTGGCGCAACATCGCACCGAACGACTCCTGCATCTCGGCGAGCTGGGCGCGATAGGCCTCGAGGTTGGCGGCCTTGGCCTGCTTGGTCTCGAAGTCCAGACGCAGGTCCTTCTCGGTATTCTCGACCCGCTGCAGCTGCAGATACTGGTCTTCCGTATCGAGGAAATACCAGGCGGTACCGACCAGGCCACAGAGAACCAGAATCAGCACCAGCTTGACCACCGCCGGCCAGTCGCCGATGTTGCTGAAATCGAGTTCGTTGAGTTCCTGCATGTTCATTGCGCACCCTCCTTCTTAGGCACGATCTGCTTCAGATCGAGCTGGAAGGTACTACCTTCAGCGGCCGCCCGATCCTTGTCCTTGTGCTCGATGATGCGCAGTTTGGGATCGTTCAACCATGGGCTCGTCTCGATGTTGCGCATATAGGTGGACACACGTGCATTCGATTGCGCCCGGCCGTTCAGGATCAGGTTGCGCCCGTTCTGCGCCATCCTGGTAAGGAAGGCACCATCGGGGACCACGGTGACCAGCTCGTCGAACAGATGCACGATCTGCGGCCGGCTTACCTGCAGATCCTCGATCACCTTCATGCGTGCGATCAGCTTCTGCCGAGTGGATTCGAGCTCTTTTATCTCTTTGATTTCCTTATCGACCTTGGCAATTTCCTTTTCCAGGAAGCGGTTACGCGCGTTCTGGTGATCGATCAGCCCCTGGTTGTACCAGTGCCAGTAACCCAAACCGGCGAGGGTCAGCACCAGGGCTCCCAGGATGGTCAGGCCAAAGTCGCGGCGGCGCTGCTTACGCAGCTTCTCGCGCCATGGAAGGAGGTTTATGCGGGCCATGTCAGTCGAAGCTCCTCAGTGCCAGGCCGCAGGCGATCATCAACGCCGGCGCATCATTACTGAGTACCTGTGGCTTGACCCTCGATGCCACCGCCATGTTCGCAAACGGATTGGCAATAAGGGTCTCAACGCCCAGGCGCTCCTGAATCAGGTCATCGATGCCGGGGACAGACGAGCTGCCACCGGCCAGCACCACGAGGTCGACGTTGTTGAAGGCACTTGCCGAATAGAAAAACTGGATCGAGCGATTGACCTGCTGGGCCATCGCCTCTTTGAACGGCTCGAGGACTTCGGGGATATAGTTGTCCGGAAGACCGCCCTGGCGCTTGGCCATGCCCGCCTCTTCGACCGACAGGCCGTAGCGGCGCTGGATCTCCTCGGTCAGCTGGCGCCCGCCGAAATTCTGCTCGCGCGTATAGATGATGTGGTTGTTGTGCAGCACGTTGAGCGTGGTGGTGGTCGCCCCGATGTCGGCAACGGCGATCGTGTGGTCATGTCCGCCGTTGGGCCACTGGTCGATCAACTGCGTGCAGGCGTTTTCCATCGCGTAGGCCTCGACATCGACGATCTCGCACGTCAGCCCGGCGATCTCCAGCGCCGCCACCCGGTCGTCGACGTTTTCGCTGCGTGATGCCGCGAGCAGCACATCGACGAGCTCTGGACTCTTTTCCGAGGTCCCCAGCACCTGGAAGTCGATGTTGACCTCTTCGAGTGGGTACGGGATGTACTGATCTGCCTCGAGCTGGATCTGGCTCTCCATTTCGCGCTCGGACAAGGTGGCGGGCATCGAGATCAGCTTGGTGATCACCGCTGAGCCGGATACGGCGACCGCTGCGCGTTTGTTGCGCGTGCCGGCCTTGCGCACGACATTGCGCACCGCCTTGCCGACTGCCTCGACATCCGCAATGTTCTTTTCCACCACGGCCGTCGACGGCAAGGGCTCTACCGCGTAGCTCTCCACGCGATAACGCACACCCCCACGACCACTCTGCTGGCTCAATTCGAGCAGCTTCACCGCCGTCGAGCTGATATCCAGCCCAAGTAGCGGCACCTTCTTCTGGGTAAAAAGGCCCATGATGATTTGTTCCAGCTTCCTTTGGTGTGCTTTCCCGAGCGCCTTGCCGCCCCGAGTCATGTGGGCTTTAGCGGCAGCCTGGAGGAACTTCTTTAATAAACCGGCTTAAGTATAAAACCTTCTGTCAGTTTTTTTGAAGGAATTAGAATCCAAGTGGAATCAATTGCCTTCCCGCCTGTCTCACCGGCCCTGTGTACTCTGCCGATCGCCGGCACGCGAACCGGTCGCCGGAGCGTCTGCGAGCTGGCCTCGATGCCACCATACAAAACCCAACCCCGCGACCTTTCGGGCTAGTATAGCGGCCCGCTTAGCGTCGTTTATCGACCTAATTCCTGAACTCTGTAATCTGTGAACAAGCGCATGAAGTGGCTTTTGAAGATCGTTAAATTCGGCTTGATTCTAGGCATAGTCGGCGCTTTTGCAGCGGCGGCCGCGCTGGCTGCGGCTTACTACTATCTCGAGCCGGATCTGCCGGACATCAACAATCTGCGCGATGTGCGTCTGCAGGTTCCGTTGAAGGTCTACAGCAGCGACGACAAGCTGATCGCGGAGTTCGGCGAGAAGCGGCGCAACCCGCTCACCTACGAGCAGATACCCGAACGCATGATCGAGGCCTTCCTGTCGGCCGAGGACACCAACTTCTTCGAACATCCCGGCGTCGACTACAGGGGACTGCTGCGTGCCGGCGTACAACTGGCACTGACCGGCAAGAAGAAGCAGGGTGGCAGCACGATCACGATGCAGGTCGCGCGCAATTTCTATCTCAGCAGCCAAAAGACATACACGCGCAAACTCAGCGAGATCTTCCTCGCCCTGCGTATCGAGAAGGAACTGAGCAAAAAAGAAATCCTCGAGCTCTACCTCAACAAGATCTACCTCGGCCAGCGTGCCTACGGTGTCGGTGCGGCGGCCCGCGTGTACTACGGCAAACCGGTCGAGGAACTCGACCTGGCACAGACCGCGATGATCGCAGGACTACCCAAGGCACCGTCGAGCTTCAATCCTCTGGCCAATCCGCCGCGCGCCATCGAACGGCGCAACTATGTGCTCGGTCGCATGCTCGAGTTGGGTTACATCAACCGCGCCGAGCACGATGCGGCAACGGCGCAACCCATCTCGGCCAGCCGTTACGCCCCCGACATCGAGGTCGATGCACCCTATATCGCGGAGATGGTGCGTGCCGACCTGGTCGAGCGTTTTGGCGAGGATGCCTACACCGGGGGCTACTCGGTCCGAACCACGGTGAAATCATCCGACCAGACAGCGGCCAACCGCGCGGTACGCGACGCCCTCGACGATTACGGCGAGCGTCACGGCTACTACGGCGCCGAGGCACAGCTCGATCCGGTGCCTGCGGAGCAGACAGCGCTCGACGCGGCACTGGCCGATCGCCCGACAGTTGGCGCGTTGCGCGCGGCGATCGTCACCGCGGTGGACGACAAGTCGGCGGCGATCTATCTCGGTGGGGGAGAGCAGGCCGTGCTCGATTTCGAGCAGATGAAATGGGCACACACCTTTATCGATACCGACAGACGCGGTGCGGCACCGAAGAAGCCTGCAGACGTGGTCAAGCCGGGTGATCTGATCCGGGTCAGGCAAATAGAGGTCAAACAACAGGTGACGTGGCGCCTGGCACAGATTCCGCGCGTTGCCGGCGCATTGATCGCGCTGGACCCGGACGACGGTGCCATCCGCGCCCTCGTCGGTGGCTACGATTTCTACCAGAGCAAGTTCAACCGGGTTACCCAGGCCAAGCGTCAACCGGGCTCCGGATTCAAGGCATTCATCTACTCGGCGGCACTGGAGAACGGGTTCACCCCGGCCAGCCTGATCAACGATGCGCCCGTGGTGTTCGAAGACGCCAGCCTTGAAGGAGACTGGCGTCCCGAGAACTACTCCGGCAAGTTCTTCGGTCCGACGCGCCTGCGTGAGGCGCTGACCAAGTCGCGCAACCTGGTGTCCATCCGCCTGTTGCGCAGCATGGGCGTGGACGCAGCACTGCAGCACATCGCGAAATTCGGCTTCAACCCGGATGAACTGCCGCACAACCTGTCGCTCGCCCTGGGAAGCGCAGACGTGACGCCGCTGCAGATGGCCACCGGTTACGCCGTCCTTGCCAACGGTGGCTATCGCGTCGAGCCCTACCTGATCGAGCGCATCGAGCAGGACGGCGTTGGCGTGGTGTATCAAGCCGAACCGAAGCGCGTCTGCCACGACTGCCCGCCGCCTGTCGAAGATGACGGCAGCGCGCAGACGCAGGCGCCACGCGTGCTAGACGAGCGCAACCGCTACCTGATGTATTCGATGATGCAGGACGTGATTCGGCGCGGTACCGCGACCAAGGCACGCGAGCTCGGACGTAAAGACCTGGCCGGCAAGACCGGCACCACCAACGTCCAGCGCGATGCCTGGTTCAATGGTTTCAACCAGCACCTGGTGGCGAATGCCTGGGTCGGATTCGACGACAACGGCAAGTTGGGGCGTGGCGAGGTCGGTGGCCGGGCGGCATTGCCGGCCTGGATGGATTTCATGCGCGAGGCCCTCAAAGATGTTCCCGACGTCGAGCCAAAGATACCCGAGAACATCGTCAGCGTGCGCATCGACCCGAATACCGGCGAGAAGGCAACGGGCTCGACGGAGGGTGCGATCTTCGAGGTCTTCCGCGAGGAAGACGCGCCAGGGGCGGCGACGGGCGACGGGTCCTTGGGAGACGGGTCGATCGCGCGCCCGGCGCCGGTCGTTACGCCTCCGCCCACCCGGGATCTGTTCTGAGCAAGACGCGGCACCCGACCGATCGACGCGCGCTGCTGGCCGAGGTGGTCACGCTGGTGGTCGACGGCGGTCACGAGCTGGAGAACGCCGTCAGGCGGGCCGCCCGCAGCCGGGGGATCAGCCTGCAGCAGGCCCGGCTGTCGCTCGCGACCGTTCACCAGGCAATCACCGAGTATCGCGCGCTGTTCCGGCCGCAACAGCTGGAACAACTTCGCGAACGACGTGAACTGGCGCGCCAGGCGATGCAGACGTTCGAGGTATTCCGTCCGCGACTGGCCGGTGCCCTGGTGCACGGCGACGGGCCTTTGGAACGCATCCGCCTGTTACTGGTCGCCGAGACACCGGAACAGGTTGCAATGCACCTGGCCGACCGCCACATGCCGTGGCGGGAATCAGCGATCGAACTGCACTACTCGGGTGGCAGACGGTTGATGCGGCCGGCGCTGCTGTTCGTCGCCGGCGATACCACGGTTGAACTCGTTATCCTCGACGCGGGGTCACACAGTGATCCACCGCGCGATCCCATTACCGGTGGTCGCCTGGCGACGCTGGATGCCGCCGCCCTCGACGCACTGCTGCTGCCAGCACCGACCTGATCAGCGTTGCGTGACCGGTACGTAGTCGCGTGCCCCGGCGCCCTGGTACAGCTGCCGCGGGCGTCCGATGCGGTGCTTTGGATCGTCGAGCATCTCCATCCAGTGACTGACCCAGCCCGCGGTCCGGGCAATCGCGAACATCACGGTAAACATGCTGTCAGGGATGCCAAGGGCGCGATAGATGATGCCGGAATAGAAATCGACGTTGGGGTAGAGCTTCTTTTCCAGGAAGTACTCGTCTTTGGATGCGATCTCTTCCAGGCGCATCGCCAGCTCGAACAGCGGGTTGTTGCTATCAGCCAGCTTTTCCAGCACCTGGTAACAAACCTCGCGGATGATCTTGGCGCGCGGGTCGTAGTTCTTGTAGACGCGGTGACCGAAGCCCATCAGGCGGAACGGATCGTCCTTGTCCTTCGCCTTGTCCAGATACTTGTCGATGTTGCTCACGTCGCCGATCTGCTCGAGCATGTCGAGCACCGCCTCGTTCGCACCACCGTGCGCCGGCCCCCACAAAGAGGCCGTACCGGCGGCGATGCAGGCAAACGGGTTGGCGCCCGAGCTGCCGGCGAGACGCACCGTCGAGGTCGAGGCGTTCTGCTCATGATCTGCATGCAGGATGAACAGCAGGTCCATCGCACGCTCGGCGAGGGGATCGACCTCGTAGTCCTCGCACGGGGTGGCGAACATCATCTGCAGGAAGTTGCCAGTGTAACTCAGGTTGTTACGTGGATACATCACCGGCTCACCGACATTGTGCTTGTAGCAGGCCGCGGCGATCGTCGGGATCTTGGCAATCAGGCGATGGGCGCTGATCTCGCGGTGCCGTGGGTCGCTGATATCCATGGAGTCGTGGTAGAACGCCGACAGCGAGCCGACCACTCCCACCATCATCGCCATCGGGTGGGCATTGTTGTGAAAGCCCTGGAAGAACCGCAGCAGCGATTCGTTGATCATCGTGTGATGGGTGATCACATTGTTGAAGTCCACCAACTGCGTGGCCGACGGCAGTTCGCCGTACAGCAGCAGGTAGGCGACCTCGATGAAAGTGGACTTTTCCGCCAGCTGCTCGATCGGGTACCCGCGATACCGCAGTACGCCTTCGTTGCCGTCGATATAGGTGATTGAGCTGTAGCAGCTCGCGGTGGAGACGAAGCCAGGGTCGTAGGTGAAAACCTTGCCCTGACTGTACAGGCTGCTGATATCGACGGTGTCGGGACCTTCGGTTCCAGAGAGGATATCCAGCTCGATCGACTTGCCGGTATCGCTGAAGGTGAGGGTGGCTTTTCTGTCAGACATGGGCCGGACCTCTTCGCATGGATGGGCTAGATGCCGAAGACTAGCACAACCGGATTTGCATCCGATTATTGGAATTGCTGCACTGCGATCGGGCCGATTTTCAATGCAATGGTCGCTGTTTTCCCAAAGAAAACAACTATGGCGCTGGCTTCATACGCTGAATGTCGGCACGCACACTGGCCGCCGACTCACGGAACATCCGGCTCTCCTCCTCAGTCAGATCGAGGTCGATCACCCGTGTCAGGCCATGATTGGAGAGCAGGCAGGGCACGCCCATCGCGATATCGTCCTCGCCATACTCGCCCTGCAGTATCGCCACGCAGGGCAACAGGCGGTTTCGATGGTGGCTGATCGCATCGATCATCGCCGCGACCGAAGCACCCGGTGCGTCATAGGCACTCGAGTTTTTGCGCAGGGCGAGTATCTCGGCACCGCCACCGCGAGTGCGCTGCACAATCTCTTCAAGGCGCTCCGGCGCGATGAAATGCCCGACCGGGATGCCGTTGACGGTGCAGAATCGCGGCACCGGCACCATGGTGTCCCCATGCCCACCGAGAACAATGGTGGTGATATCACGGGTCGAAAAGCCGGTCTCCATCGCAATGAAGGAAGCCATGCGCGAGGCATCCAGGACACCCGCCTGTCCGATCACCCGCTCACGCTCCCAACCGGTCCGCTGCCACACGCGATAGGTCAACACGTCCACCGGGTTGGTGACCATGATGACGATCGCGTCAGGCGCGTACTTCATGATATCGCCGACAATCTGGTCAATGACCTGGACGTTGATGTCGAGCACATCGGAACGCGACATCCCGGGTTTGCGGGGCACCCCCGCGGTCACCACCACGACATCAGCGTCCTGCATGGCGGCAGGGTCGTTGCTGCCGGTGACACGGGTATCGAACTCGAAAAAAGGTGCTGTCTGGAAGATATCCAGCGCCACACCCTGCGGGACATCCTCGCGGATATCGATAAGGACCACTTCACGGCAGGTTTCCTGCTCCGCCAGGATCTGTGCCGTGGTCTCGCCGACCCGGCCTGCTCCCACGATTGCCACTTTCTGCATTGTTTTTCTCCAGTACGCTCTGTCGTCGGGCCAGCCCCGCTCCCCTGAGCTTAGACGAGGTAAACCACGCTACTCTTGGAAAACTCAAAGGCTATTCTGGACTTTTTCCCGGAATAGCGGCCGTACAAAAGAAAACGCGCAGCCGGGGCTGCGCGCGCAGTGCGAGACGGCAACGGCAGCCTGTGTTCAGAAGGCGGGATAGTGCTCCGGCCAAGGCGCCCTTGCCACACCACTTTCCACCGCCGCCCGCGCCACCGCAGGCGGGATCACGTCCTTCAGCCGCGCATCCAGGGGCTTGGGCAGGATGTAGTCGGGGCCAAAGGCCAGCGACTGCAGGCCATAGGCATCGAGTACCTCTTGCGGTACCGGTTGGTGGGTCAGTTCCTTGAGTGCGTGGACCGCGGCGATCTGCATGTCTTCGTTGATGCGGCTGGCACGCACGTCCAGGGTCCCGCGGAAGATGAACGGGAACCCCAGGACGTTGTTGACCTGGTTCGGGTAATCGGATCGGCCCGTCGCCATGATCAAATCGCTGCGCACCGCTCTTGCCACCTCGGGCCGGATCTCGGGCACCGGATTCGACAACGCGAACACGATCGGCTTTTCCGCCATCGAGGCCACCATCTCGGCACTCACCAGGTCGGGACCGGACACACCGATGAATACGTCGGCGTCGCGCATCGCGTCTGCGAGTGTGCGTGCTTCGGTCTCGACCGCGACACCGAACTTGTAGGGGTTGAGGTCCTTGCGGCCGAGATGGATGACGCCATTGCGATCGATGACCAGGAAGTTCTCCCGATGCGCACCCATGGCGATCAGCAGGCGCACCGCCGCGATGCCGGCGGCACCGGCACCGAGCACCACGATGCGCGCCTTGTCCAGCTCCTTGCCCTGCAGCTCCAGCGCATTGAGCAGCGCAGCGGCGATGATGATCGCCGTGCCATGCTGATCATCGTGAAACACCGGGATGTCGAGCTGATCGATCAGCGCCTGCTCGATCTCGAAACAATGCGGCGCCGCGATGTCCTCGAGGTTGATGCCGCCAAAGGTCGGCGCGATGCGCATGACGGTCTCGATGAATTCCTGTGGTCGTTTGGCATTCACCTCGATATCGAACACATCGATACCGGCAAAGTGCTTGAACAGCACACCCTTGCCCTCCATCACCGGCTTGCCGGCCAGTGCACCGACGTTACCCAGCCCCAGCACCGCGCTGCCGTCGGTGATAACCGCCACCAGGTTGCCCTTGGCCGTGTACTTGTACGCATCCAGCGGATCGGCGGCGATGCACCGGACTGGTTCGGCGACGCCAGGCGTGTAGGCGAGGGCGAGATCGCGCTGGGTGCGGGTCGACTTGGACACCTCTACGCTGATCTTTCCCGGGCGCGGATTCGCGTGATAATCGAGTGCGGCCTGGTTGATCTCGAAATCGGCGTCTTGGTTATTCTGATCTGCCTGACTCATTGACTGACTCCGGGGTCCGGGCGATGTGCCCTGATTCGAAACGACAAAAGGCGCCACGAGGGCGCCTTCCGGGAACCATCCAAGCCGGAAAGGCTCAGCGGCGGAAACGCTTGCGGAACTGATCGACGCGACCCGCGGTATCCATCAGCTTCTGCTGGCCGGTATAGAAAGGGTGGCAGGCAGAGCACACTTCGACCTGCAGCGATTCCTCGCCCAGGGTCGAGCGCGTATTAAAGGTATTGCCGCAGCTGCAGACGACCTTGATTTCGGTGTACTTCGGATGCAAGTCCGCTTTCATTGCCTTACTCCAACGCCCCCTGCGAGACACAGCGGGCCGTCATATGAACCTTGAATTGCGCACGCGGCGCGAAAGGCCGCGTACTCTAAGACAAGGCGGCGGCGAATGCAAGCGGCTGCGGCGTCACTCGCGGGTGCGTGCAAATGCGAGCACCTGCGCGGCCACGGGCGGTTCCACGCCCTGCATCTGATCGTGGCCGCTGAACCGGGTCTGCAACTCGACAAACCGGTCGTTCAGACCGCCCGGGCCCAGCACCGCACGCCACATCATGCGCGAGATACGCAGACAAGCCGCCATTGGCGTGCGTGCGAGACGTCGCTCCTGGTCGATTCGCCACTGCAGGCGCCGCAGGCGTTCGCGGTTGCCTTCCGGCGCACTCTCAATCACCGCCTCGATCGCGGCGAGTCGCATTGACTCAAAGGCTTCGGGGTCCGAGCGTGCCACTTCAGACCATGTATCAAAATCAATCTCGGCTGTTTTTTTGTTTTCCATCGCATTCACCCTAAAGTTATTTTCGGGGCTGCCGACAAACGTCGGTTTTCTCTACCTTCCCGGGCAAGCTACCACACAGTTTCAGGCCCTGTCTTGGCGAATCTAAATGCGTAAAACGGGATACCGATTCCCTCTATTTTTACTGATTTTTCAACATGTTAAGTGCGCCGCTCATGAAACAACGATTTCTTGACGCCACAACAGCCCGCCGCTCGGTGCATGCAGCGACAACAACCGGTCGAGCCGGATCTGGTGCACCTTGCCTGCCGCATCGCGCAGCATCAGGTACTCGGCACCGTCACGTGTGACCACATCGAATACGACCGCGTCGAGCCCGAACGCCACACCCGCGGCATCCCGGGCACGCGCCCCGACAGTCGTGCGGCGCATCGCCAGCAGCTCGAGGATCGAATGCTGGTCGCAGTCAATCGGCCGGTAGCCGTCATCAGTCGTCATCGCGTCGCACCTCCAGGGTCCAATCGCCGCCCTGAGCGACCAGGTGCACCTCGATCGGCCGGCAGCACACACTGCAATCCTCGATATACGCCTGCTCCCCGGCCGATCCATCGACCTGCAGCTCG
>Ga0116152_10002450_pt1 | contig 15110 bp, 9 predicted proteins | sample AD_UKC119_MetaG_FD_89894 | JGI IMG/M metagenome (GOLD analysis project Ga0116152, IMG submission 89894) | Active sludge microbial communities of municipal wastewater-treating anaerobic digesters from Hong Kong - AD_UKC119_MetaG | ecosystem: Engineered > Bioreactor > Anaerobic > Digestate... | reverse complement strand
GCTATCGCACGATATCTGGGCACCGGTGGTTCGGCAAGGATGGTTGGCTGGGCCATGAATGCCAGTCATACTCATTCAGAATATATTCCTGCGCACCGTGTTGTAAACCGAAATGGCTTGCTTTCAGGAAAACATCATTTTGACAGTCCAAATGCCATGCAGGAATTACTGGAAGCTGAAGGTCTGGTGATTGAAGATGACCAAATACTCAACTTCAAAGAACGTTTCTGGGACCCGGCAAAAGAACTTCATTTGTGAGTTGACTCATCCGAAAACAGAGCGTTAATTTTCTACCTTTGAAGGCGATTTAAATAAGATGCCAAAAATACTTTCAATAGAAGAGTTGCTTCCGCTTACTGACACAATTCCGTTGATCGATGTCAGATCGCCTGGCGAGTACGAGCTGGCGCATATTCCGGGTGCATACAATATTCCTATTTTTGATAACGAAGAACGCCGCCAGGTGGGGATTAAGTACAAAGTTGGAGGTAAGGAAAATGCTGTTTTGCTCGGGCTCGATTTTGTAGGGCCAAAAATGTCGACTTTCGTACGGGAAGCAAAAAAACTGGCACGGAATAAGAAAATTCTTGTTCATTGCTGGAGAGGAGGAATGCGTTCAGCGAGCATGGCCTGGTTGTTTGAAACCGCCGGGCTTGAAGTGTCTGTTTTAGAAGGTGGCTACAAATCCTATCGCCAATACATTCGAAAACAATTCTCCCAACCTTCGAAAATGATGGTGCTTGGGGGCTACACGGGTAGTGGGAAAACAGAAATTCTTGAACTGTTAAACAAACAGGGAGAGCAGTTTTTGGATATTGAAGGAATTGCCAATCACCGCGGATCTGTTTTCGGTCCGCTTGGACAGGATGAGCAGCCCAGCAACGAACAGTTCGAAAACAACCTGGCAGACGCCTGGCGAAAATTTGATTTCAGTAAAACCATTTGGGTGGAAGATGAGAGCCGGCAGCTTGGAAGGTGCGGAATCCCGGATCCGCTGTTTCAACAAATTCGCGAAGCGCCGATGATAAAAATCGATGTTCCCAAAATATACAGGGAAAAACGCCTGGTGAAAGAGTACGGATCGTTTGATAAAACGCTGTTGCACGAGATGATCGAAAAAATAAAAAAACGTCTGGGAGGCCTGGTAACCAGTGAGGCACATAACGCACTGGAATCAGGTGATCTGCTGAAAGTAGCTTCACTGACATTAACTTATTACGATAAAGCCTACGATTTTGGAATCGCTAAACGCGATGCTGAAAAAGTGATAGAGTTGGCATTAGAAAAGGATGACCCTATGCAAAATGTAGAGGAAATAAAAAAGTTACTGATTAAAAGTTAAACTGCTGTGAAACCTATTTATCTCGATTATAACGCGACAACCCCAATTGCCAAAGAAGTGGCAGATGCCATGCGGCCTTATCTTGATGAGTTATTCGGTAATCCGTCGAGTGTGCACAATTATGGTGTAAAAACAAAACTGGCAGTTGAAAAGGCGCGGGCACAACTGGCTGCACTGATCGGGTGTTCTTCTTCTGAAATAGTTTTTACCAGCGGTGGAACCGAATCGAATAATTATGCGATCAAAGGAATTGCACTGTCAAATAAAAACCGCGGAAATCACATTATCAGTTCGGCCATCGAGCACCCGGCAGTAGTGGAGGTTTGCCGGTATCTCGAAAAAAATGGATTTGAGTTTACCAGCATTCCGGTGGATGAAAAAGGGGTGATTAAACTGGACGAACTCGAAGCAGCAATCAAGCCTGAAACCACTTTGATCAGTGTAATGCATGCTAATAATGAAGTGGGAACCATTCAGCCGCTGGATGAAATTTCGAAGATTGCACGTAAACACCAGATTGTTTTTCATACTGATGCGGCGCAGTCGCTTGGCAAAATTCCGGTGAATGTAGATGAGTTGGGTGTAGATTTATTAAGCATTGCTGGTCATAAACTGTATGCACCGAAAGGAATAGGAGCTTTGTACATTCGGAGTGGAATTAAGTTGGAAAAACTTATACACGGCGCCGATCACGAACAAAATCTACGTGCCGGCACTGAAAATGTACTTGAAATAGTTGGCCTGGGTGCTGCAGCAGAGCTTGCCAAAGATACACTGGCCGACAACATGAAGCACTACCAGAAAAACCGCGATTACCTGGAAAAACTTTTAACCGAAGCCATTCCGGCAGCCAGGATTAATGGTGATTCGGAAAATCGATTACCAAACACACTGAGTATTTCGTTTCCGAAAGTGGAAGCCAATACCTTAATCGACCGTTTGGATGGAGTGGCCGCATCTGCCGGTGCAGCTTGTCACGCCGAAAGTGTGGATGTTTCAGCCGTGCTTGAAGCCATGCACGTTCCAATTGAGTTTGCGATGGGAACAATCAGGCTTTCTACCGGGCGCGAGACGACCATGCAGGAAATCAAGCAAGCAGCTGATGAGATCATTGAAATCGTTTGTCAACTCATGCCAAAAGAAGACGCCGGAGTACCTACTGAAAAACTCATTCAGAAAGAAATAAAGCTGACGCATTACACTCACGGATTGGGTTGTGCCTGTAAAATTCAGCCTCAAAATCTCGAAAAAGTATTAAAGAACCTGGCACCGGTGGTAGATAAAAATGTGCTGGTTGGAACCGAAACTTCGGATGACGCAGCGGTTTATCTGCTTCGCGATGATTTGGCAGTGGTTCAAACGCTTGACTTTTTCACCCCGATAGTAGACGACCCTTATCAATTTGGAGCAGTGGCTGCTGCCAATGCGTTGAGTGATATTTATGCCATGGGAGCAGAGCCTATTTTTGCATTGAATATCGTTGGTTTTCCGGAAGATACTTTGCCGATGGAGGTTCTTGAACAGATTCTGAAAGGTGCACAGGACAAAGCAACCGAGGCTGGAATACCGGTACTTGGAGGGCATACGGTGGAAGATCCCGAACCCAAATTCGGGATGGTGGTTACCGGAACCATTCACCCCGATAAAATACTGAAAAACTCAGGAGCGAAACCGGGAGACAAACTCATTCTGACAAAACCACTGGGAACTGGAATACTTTCAACAGCAATTAAACGTGGAATGATTTCGGATGAATTGCGTGAGCAGATTACAAGGCAAATGGCGACACTTAACAAAACAGCTGCTCAGCTGATGAAGAAATACCGTGTGCACTCCTGCACCGATGTTACCGGTTTTGGTTTAATGGGACACCTGAAAGAAATGACGGTTGGTTCGGCTTGTAATGCAACAATTTTGTATGAAAAAATTCCCTTCCTTCCCGAAGTAAAAAACCTTGCGGTAGCGGGTGTTGTTCCCGGGGGCTCATACAACAACCTGAATTTTGTTTCCGAATTTGTTGATTTTGGCAATTTACCACGTACTGACCAACTGCTGCTTTGTGACGCGCAAACCTCAGGTGGATTGCTGATTGCCCTTCCTTCTGATGAAGCGGATCAGTTGGTTGAAGACCTTTTGGCAAATGATGTTCGCGATGCCTGCATAATCGGTGAATTCATTGCAGAAGGAAAAGGATTCATAACTATTCAATAAAAAGTCATAGCTTTCAATCGCATATATAATGAGCAAATGTTTAATTGTGATTTTCAAAAACAATTCTCTTGCTGAGGTGTTTTTATATCGCAAATATTACCTTTGCAGCAATTTTGTACAGATTTTTTATTCTTTAAAGTATTTATAATGGCAGAGTTACCAAGAAAATTAATTGTTCCGAAGAATATTACCGATGCTTTAAGAACCGTGAAATACCCGGGTAGCGAGGAAGATATCGTTTCTTTGGACATGCCACAGGAAATCCGCATTGCCGGAAAACGAGTTACTTTTTCGCTGGTTTTTCAGAAAAGCAACGATCCAAATATTGAAGCGCTGGTACTGGCGTGTGAAAAAGCAATCAAAGAATGGATAGGGGAAGAAGTAGAAATTGAAGATAATATTTCAGTGAAGTATATCCACGACATGGAACGTCCGGTTCTTCCAAATGTAAAGAACATTATCGCTGTTGCTTCGGGTAAAGGCGGTGTCGGGAAATCAACGGTTGCCGTAAATCTGGCAATTGCACTGGCAAAGACGGGTGCAAAAGTGGGTTTGCTCGATGCGGATATTTTTGGACCATCCATCCCTAAAATGTTTGGAACTGAAGGTGAACGCCCGTCAGGAGTAAAAATTGATGGACGCGAAATGATCAATCCTTTGGAAAAATTTGGTGTTAAGTTTCTTTCTGTAGGCTTTTTTGTAGATGCCGAAAGTGCCATGATCTGGCGAGGCCCAGTCGCTTCCAATGCTCTGAAACAATTGATTACGGAAGGAAACTGGGGAGAACTTGATTATCTTTTAATTGACCTGCCTCCCGGAACGAGTGATATTCACCTTACACTTGTACAATCGGTGCCCGTAACAGGAGCGGTAATTGTTACTACACCGCAGGATGTGGCTCTGGCTGATGTTATTCGCGGGACCAGCATGTTTCAAAGTAAATCGATTGATGTGCCGGTGCTCGGACTGATCGAAAATATGGCCTGGTTTACTCCTGCCGAGTTACCGGAAAACAAATACTACATTTTTGGAAAAGATGGAGGTAAAAAACTGGCAGAAAAACTTGGGTTGAATTTCCTTGGTGAGATACCGATTGTTCAAAGCATTCGCGAAGGTGGAGATAATGGGACACCAGTTGCCAACGATGCCGACTCGGTAACCGGAATGGCTTTTACCGAAATTGCTGCCGCTGTTCAACATCGTACACATCTTCGTAACATTCAACTGGCTCCAACTAAAAAGGTTAAAATAGAACGGAAATAGAAGATTTGTTCCGGGGAAAAATATCAAATGAAGAGGAAAATTGCCCGGTGGCACCTTTCCTCTTTTCCTTTTAAAATATTCAGATAAAAACAACAGGGAAAAGACTTTACAAAAGTCTTCGAAGAATTAATCCGGCCTGCAATCAAAATTTCTTATTTTTGCTGCCTCTGAAACGGGAATAATTCAATACAAGCTACAATATTCCGGTGTTTCATGAGTTTATTCATAGAGTAACGCAAATAGCTGTTTGAAGAGACTTTTTTTACATACAATATTTATCGTTTTTGGGGTCGTGGTTTTCTCGGGTTGTTCAACCGAGAAGAACACTACTGTTACCAGAACCTTTCATAATGTCACCTCGAAATACAACATCTATTTCAATGCAAATGAAAGTGTTAAGGCAGGTCTTGCAAACGTTAATGAACGGATAGAAGACGATTTTACCCGAATCCTTCCTATTTACAAGGAAAGCGACCCGGCTGTTGCCCGTTTGGTAAAATCCGATATGGATAATGCCGTTGTAAAATGTTCGAAACTGATTGAAATTCATTCGCTCACAAAAAAACCAAAACGGAAAAGGGGAGGAGGTTCCCGAAAATACCAGGAATTTGCAAGTCAGGAAGAATTCAATAAATACATCGACGACAGCTATCTTTTGATGGGGAAAGCATATTTCTACGAACAAAATTACTTTGCAGCCATTGATCATCTTTCGTATGTTGTCCGGAAATACCCGGAAAATGAAACCGCCGATGAAGCTCAGATTTTTTTGATCAGAGCCTATACCGAGCTCGATCGGTTTATTGAAGCCAATGAAGTGATTCAGGCAGTGCAGGCTTATGACGATTTTCCAAAAAAATACGAACGCGATCTGGCTCTGGCAACCGCCTATTATTATATGAAACAAAAGGAGTATGCCGATGCTATTCGCATGCTTGATATCGCCATTAAAAAGACATTCTGGAAACGGGAAAAAGCACGATATCAGTATATAATTGCGCAGTTGTATCAAGAGCTTGGTCAGAACGAGCAAGCTTCGGAAGCATTCAGGCAAGTGATAAAAATGAACCCTGATTATGCTATGGCTTTTAATGCCCGGATTAATTCTGCAGGAGTTTTCTCTGGTGAAGGAAATACCGAGGACCTGAAAAAAGAGCTGAATAAAATGCTTCGCGATAAAAAGAATCGCGACTTCCGCGACCAGATTTATTATGCACTTGGTAACGTTCATTTTCGTGAAGGAGAGCGCAACCAGGCAGAGGACGACTACCGAATGTCGGTGGCATCGAGTTTTAAGAATCAGTATCAGCGTGCACTTTCAGCAATAACACTGGCAAATCTTTATTTTGAAGATCTGAATTATCGTGGTTCGCAGTCGTATTACGACAGCGCCATGATTATTATCGATGAGAACTATCCCGATTATAAAAATGTGGAATCACGCTACCGCAGCCTCACTAATCTGGTAGACAACCTGTTAACGGTGGAGCGCCAGGACAGTTTGCAGAAGGTTGCACAAATGCCTGAAGCAGAGCGGGAAGCATTGATTACCAGGTTAATGCAGGAAGAACAGGAGCGCCAGCGAAATATGGAAAATGTGGCGATGCAAGGCGCACAGGATCAGGGATATTACCGTTCAAACCGATACCGTATGGGAATGGGAAATTCCGGTGGAACAGGTTGGTATTTTTATAACCCGCAAACGATTTCTTACGGAAGGGTGACTTTTCAGCAGCAATGGGGACGACGGCCTTTGGAAGATGACTGGAGACGATCAAATAAAAACACGGTTTCGCTGGGCGAAGAAGAACAATTAGCAGAAGAAACCAAACCCGAAGAAAAGAGAGTGGAGGACCCCATGCAACGTGAATATTATACACAGGACCTGCCACTTACCGATTCACTGATGGCCGTTTCAAACGAACGAATCAGAGATGCCTTATATAATGCAGGAAAGATATTTAAGTCTGAATTTGAAGATTACCCGCGTTCGGCAGAGGAATTTGAAGAGCTGAACAAGCGTTATCCTACGAATGTATACCTGCTTTCGGCCTATTTCGATTTATATGATTTGTATGAATTAATGGGAAACAGGGAGAAATCGAATTATTATCGTAACCTGATTATTAATAACTTCCCTGACAGTAAATATGCTCAATACTTGCAAAATCCCAACTTCTTTATTGAAATGGAAGCAAGAAATGACACTTTAAACCGGCTGTACCAGGAAACATTCAGAAATTATAAACAGGGAAGATATCAGGCTGTACTCTCGCTTACTTCGGAAATGAAGTCACTGAAACCCGATTCTGTGATTGTTCCAAAGATTGATTTTATGCAAATGATAGCAGAAGGTACACAGACCGACGTTCACCAGTTCGAATCATTGCTGAAAGATTATCTTCAAAAATACCCGAAAAAAGAACCATCGCCACTGGCAGGTGAAATACTCAAACTGATTCAGGACAGCACTCTCGCCGACTATCAAAAGTTGGTAGAAATGGGATATATCAGTGAAGAAATTCAGAATGAAGAGTTACTGGAAAACGATGTAGCAAACGATGAGTTCGGCGGAAAATTCACTTACGATGAAGATTTGCTCCACTACTTTGTTATTGCTTATCCGCGCAAAGATGAAAATAAGATCGACCTGAACAGGTTGAAGTTTGATATCGCCAATTACAATATTGATCATTACACCAAAGTTGACTACGATATTGAGGATGATAATTTGAATGATGAGCTGGCTTTTATTGTAGTTCGTTCGATGTCGAATAAGGAGAATGCCTTGATTTATCATGGTGCGATCATTCGCAGGGCCTCTGTCTTCCAGGCTTTAAAAGGAGTGGAGTACCTGAACTTTGTTATTTCTTCAACCAATTACCGGACAATAAAGTCGGAGAAATCGATTGCTGATTATCTTAAATTCTTCGTCAAAAATTATAGCCGTTTTATTCGTTCGAACTTTACTGATGAAGGGCCGGACATCTCGCCTGAAGAATTAATGGCACGTGCCGAAGCTGAAGACAATGCACTAAAAGAACGTGGAACCTTTGTTACTGTGGCAACTGCTCAGCCGGGAACTTTTAACATGAATGTGGATACCACACAGAATTTTGTACTGGCAATAAAAGATAAAGGACTATCAACAAGACAATTGTTGAATGTGTTTAGTGATTTTAACCGCCAAAACTTCCGGGTTTGGAACCTGGCTCTGAAACTAAAACAAACCAACGATTACCAGTTGATGGTCGTTCAGGGAATTCCTGATTTGAACGAATCGATGTCTTACTTCCGAAGGGTGGTTACCAATCGGGGTTTATTCGAATCTCTCGGTCAGACAACCTATCGCAATTTCCTGATTACGGATGAAAACCTGCAGACTTTAGTCGACCAGAATAAGGTGGAAGAATACATCAATTTCTTCCGAAATAATTACATTTCGAGACGAAGCGAGGAAGGAACCACGGGTAGTTCTCAAACAGGTACACCGGCGAGTCAAGATACCACAGTTGCTACAACGGCAGAAACCACAACTGCCACACCTGTGCAATATACCGGTGCTTACAATACTGATGTGGCCGGGCCACACAAAGTAGTGTTTGTGATTCCGGCAACAGGTATTAACAAGAATGCATTTATAAACGGATTGCAGCAATACAATTCATCCAATTTCGGAGGCTCCGGATTTACTGTTTCTGAACAGCCACTCGATGAATTCCGACTGATGGTTATTGTTGACGGTATCAGCGACAAGGAAACGGCCCAACTGTATTTCAGCAATGTGGTTCGCGACCGTTCGCTTTTCAATACATTGGGTAATGCAGAATACCGGAACTTCCTGATCTCGAATGTCAATTTCGACATCTTCCTTCAGGAAAAGAACATCACTTCTTACATGGATTTTTACAAGCAGATCTACCTGGGAAATTAGTTTAAAGCAAAGAATAGTTATTATTAGATTCATTTGAATTAACTCAAAAATTCTTGCTGACAGGCTCACTGCTCACAGCTCGAAGCTTGCAAAGTGGTTAAACTTTGTTAAGCGTATACTACAACGGCACTTTTTTTGTTTTTATCTTTAAACACGGAAATCATGATAAATACAATGTCCCCGGTTTTATCGGGCAGTACAACAGAAAGCAGGAAGTTTGATAATATGAATAAACCACGTATACTTTGGACAGATGACGAGATTGACCTTTTAAGAGCACACATTCTTTTTCTTGAGGAAAAGGGATATGAAGTTGAAACTGCTACCAATGGACTTGATGCCGTTGAAAAAGTCTCCGATTCATTTTACGATATTATTTTTCTCGACGAAAATATGCCGGGAATAACCGGGTTGGAAACCCTGACCCGTATTAAATCGATTTCTCCAAATGTGCCGGTGGTTTTGATTACCAAAAGTGAAGAAGAAAATATTATGGATGAGGCAGTGGGAGCTAAAATTGCCGACTACCTGATCAAACCGGTTAATCCTAAACAGATTCTGCTGACACTTAAAAAGAATATCGATCAGAAAAGGCTGGTGACCCAGCAGACCACATCGAAATACCAAATGCAGTTTGCACAGATAGGCATGCAGATTAACGACCGGATGAGTTTTGATGAATGGAAGGAAATCTATAAAAAACTGGTTTACTGGGAACTGGAATTGAGTGAATCAGAAGATTCGGCGATGGACCAAATTCTGGCCATGCAAAAAGAGGACGCCAATAAAGCTTTCTTCCGCTACATAAAAGAAAACTATCCATACTGGTTCAATATGGATTTGGGCGAACGTCCAATGTTGTCCACTGATATTTTCAAACACGTGGTTTTTCCTAATCTCGATCAGAAGAAAAAAACGCTGGTGCTGGTGATCGACAACCTGCGTTTCGACCAGTGGCGAATTTTCAGTCCGGTGATTAACGAGTATTTCCGAACTCAAACAGAAGATTTGTATTGCAGCATCCTTCCAACTGCAACCATGTATGCACGCAATGCAATGTTTGCGGGTTTAATGCCTTCTGAAATTGAAAAAGTTTATCCGCAATACTGGGAAGACGACGACAACGAAGGCCACAAAAATGCACACGAAGTAGAATTGTTGCAAAAACAACTGGGACGCTATGGCCGTAAAGAAAGCCTGTATTTCGAAAAGGCTGCCGGTGTTCGCAAGGAACGTTGGGTAACCGACAATTTAAAGAACATTCTGGAAAACGATCTTTCGGTGATGGTGGTAAATTTTGTGGATATGATTTCGCATGCCCGCACCGAAATGGATATGATACGCGAGCTGGCAAACAACGAAAAAGCTTACCGATCGCTAACACTGAGCTGGTTTAAAAATTCAGCATTGCTCGATTTGCTAAAAGCACTGGCGGATGAGGATATTCGAATTATAGTTACAACAGACCACGGAGCTATCCGGGTTGACAATCCGGTAAAAGTGATTGGTGATCGCGAAACAAACACCAACCTGCGATACAAACTTGGTAAGAATCTAAATTTCAAATCGAAAAATGTGTTTGAAATCCGCGATCCCCGAAAAGTATATTTGCCCTCGCGAAATGTAAGTACCAGCTACATTTTTGCTGCCAATACCGACTTTTTTGCATACCCGAATAATTACAATTACTATGCGAATTATTATAAGGATACCTTCCAGCATGGAGGGATTTCTATGGAAGAAATGATCATTCCGTTGGTGACATTGGTTCCAAAGAAGTAAGCTTTTTATATGGGTTAGCGGTTCTAAATCGCCTAACGCTTAATTAGTACTGCGTTTGACCACAAACTCTCCTTTTTTTGCGCCGATTTTTTCACCAATAACACGGCATTTGATCATCAGGAGGTAGAACAGGCGTGGATCGTTCTCGTCCATTAGTCCTTCAAAATTTCCCATTCCTTTTGAAATGATCAAATCAGCAGAATCATAAATAGCTTTAAACTCCGGACTCACACGATGGAGCAAAGTGGAAGGCGCATCGTCGCCATTCGAAATAAGAGTTGCGACTTCAGGGATACCAACTTCGGTGGCTTCTTTTATGGTCACATCGTTAAGTACAGCACTGTCCCGAACTGCGAATGTAACATTAGGATGGTCAATGGTTTCAAGAAAAAGTTTGTCAAGAACGATCTCCCCACAATTATCGCCGAGGTACAGGATGCTTTTTGCTTTTTGGATAGATTCCTGCAATTGTTTTGAATGATCAATTGCAAAGTCACTGTTCATCACCTGTTCAATGGTTTCCCAGATATCGAAATCATGACCCGGTCCAAAATCGATAATATTGCCGGCTATAGCTAACCGAAGTGCTGTTTCAAACGGATTTTTTGAAACTTCCACCATGCGCTTAAACTCGTGGTAACGTTCCAGCATTTCCTGGTTGCTTTCATCCTTTTCCTTTTGGTAAGGATCTGCTACTTTTGATTTCTTCTTTAATTGCTGAATAATATTTCGTGTAATTTCCGGAGAATAGCTTTTTGCGAGGTCAATCGTAGCTATTTCTTTCATCATTGAACTTACCAAACGGTTGCGTTTTTTCTCTGCCACCTGGTATTTATCCATTCGTTTTTGCAGGGCTTTTACCTGGCAAATCAAGCATTCATAATTCATGCAGCAAATATAGTCAGAAGATAGAAGATGAGAGAAAAAGTAAAAATGATTGATTACGGATTTATGGTAGAATTAAGGGAAGATTACTGTCCTTGCTTCATCTGGGCGTATAACTTGTTTGCAAAAATAAAATCATCGAGTTTTTTGCTGCCTGAATTCAGAATTTCGTGTTTGGTGCCTTCCCATTCTTTTTCACCTTTCGAAATAAAAAGTACCGATTCTCCAATTTCGATTACAGAGTTCATGTCATGGGTATTGATAATGGTGGTCATCTGAAATTCTTTGGTCAGAGCCTGAATTAGCTGGTCGATGACAGTTGCCGTTTCGGGGTCGAGACCCGAGTTAGGCTCATCACAAAACAGGTATTTGGGATTCAGCGCAATGGCACGTGCAATAGCCACACGTTTTTGCATCCCGCCACTGATCTCGCTGGGCGAAAGTTTAAACGCTTGTTTTTCGATGTTAACGTGGTCGAGACAAAATTCAACACGTTTTTGTTTTTCAGCAGTACTCATTTGTGTAAACATATCAAGTGGGAAACGAACATTTCCTTCCACATTTATGCTGTCGAAAAGAGCGCCTCCCTGGAATACCATTCCAATTTCCTGTCGAAGCAGCTTCCGTTCCTTGTCACTCATGTTTACGAGGTTGCGGTCGTCAAACCAGATTTCTCCACTGTCAACTTCAAACAAACCCAGAATCGATTTCAGCAAAACCGTTTTCCCTGAACCACTTCGCCCGATAATCAAGTTTGTTTTCCCGGGCTCGAAAGTGGTTGAAATGTCCTTCAGAACGGTATTTCCGTCAAACGACTTGGTAAGATTTTTTACGGTGATCATGTTAGCAGTAATCGGGTTAATATTAAATCGAAAAAGAGGATGAGTATGTTGGTATTCACTACTGCTTTAGTGCTGGCTTTCCCCACTTCAAGTGCGCCACCTTGTACATAGTACCCGAAATAGGCGGAAACCGATGATATCAGAAATCCAAAAACAAGGCATTTAATGATGGAGAAGAAAACATAGTAAGGTCTGAAAAGCCACTGAATTCCTTCGATGTATTCAGGAATGGTAATTATATTTACAAGCGGGCCGGTGATAAGACCGCCAAGTAAACCAAAAAATACACTCAGTATATAGAGGAACGGAAACACAAAAACTACGGCTACAATTTTAGGTAGAATGAGGTAACTAGCTGAATTCACGCCCATTATTTCGAGCGAATCGATTTGTTCGGTTACCCTCATGGTACCAATTTCGGAAGTAATGTTTGAACCTACTTTCCCCGCCATAATGAGTGCCAGCATGGTAGACGAGAATTCAAGGAGAAGAGTGTCGCGTGTTCCAAGCCCCACCAAACCACTTGGATAAAGCGGATTTTCCATGGCATTCGCAAACTGAATGGTCATAATTCCGCCAATGAATACAGAAATGATCAGTACAATCCAAACCGAGTTCACGCCAAGGTTGTCGATTTCGAGAAACAATTGACGAAAATACATCTTGTGTTTCTCCGGACGTGCAAACACTCGTTTGAGCATTAAAAAATAACGGCCAATATGAAAGAAAAATCCCATATGTCTTTTTTTCGACAGTTCGGTTAAAATTACAACTTAAAAAATGGATACAAAATAATTATGATGCGTAATCCGTTGCCCTAACGTCAAATTTAACGCCTTAACTGTCGGATTCTTTCTTGAAAAAAAGATATATTTGATAGAATATAAAACCCATTTCTGCGGGATCGGAAATATGAAAATGAATATTTTTCAAACTGCTAATAATCTCCGGAAATTAACAGCTATCAGATGAATAATACCTTTTGTGTGATAATGGCAGGTGGCATTGGAAGTCGTTTTTGGCCGCTAAGTCGCATTGCTAAGCCCAAACAATTTCTCGACATCTTAGGTACAGGGAAAACCTGTCTGCAACAAACCTATGAGCGTTTTTTAAAATTAGTACCTAAAGAAAATTTCGTTGTAGTTACCAATGTCAGCTATAAAAAATTCGTACTCGAGCAATTACCGGATATAAAAGAAGACCAGGTGCTTTTAGAGCCGTTGAGAAGAAACACGGCGCCGTGTTTGGCATACGCTCTTCAGAAAATTAAATTGAAATCATCGAAGGCTAAATTGATCGTAACTCCTTCAGATCATTTGATCCTTGACGGTGAAGAGTTTATACAGCAGTTGCAAAACGGATTGGATTTTCTGGATTCTAACGAAGCACTGATTACATTAGGGATTAAACCCGATCGTCCGGAAACGATGTATGGTTACATCCAGATTCAAAACCGCAAGGAATTTCATGGCCTCGACAACCTTTATAAAGTGAAAACCTTTACCGAAAAACCGGATGTGGAGATGGCCAAAATCTTTATCGAAACCGGTGAGTTTTACTGGAACTCCGGAATTTTTATTTCAACGCTTTCCTGTTTCCTTGATTCTTTCGACAAGTATCTCCCTGATATAGCTCAATCTTTTGCAAATAGTGAACGTTTTTTAAACACCGGCAGCGAGGAAGCTTTTATAAAGAAGACGTATTCCGAATGCCAGGCTATTTCAATTGACTACGGTATCATGGAAAAAGCTAAAAATGTTTTTGTGTTGACTGTTGAATTTGGATGGACTGATTTGGGTAGCTGGAGTTCGTTATATGAAAAAATGGATAAGGACAAACACGAAAATGTGGTTAGAGGAAATAATGCCTTGATTTTTGACTCGAATCATTGCATTGTGGATATCTCAGATCATAAAGCAGCAGTTATTCAGGGACTTGATGGTTACATTATTGCAGAGTCAAACGATGTGCTGATGATTTGCCGGCGGGAAGATGAAGATCAGATAAAGAAATTTGTAACCGATGTAAGGATAAAAAAAGGTGATTCACTGGTTTAATCAAACCAATCAAAAAGAAAGAGCGACTATTTTATTTAGTCGCTCTTTCCTTTCCTTATTCATTTAATTTATTCGCTTTTGGTTTCCGGAAGTTTGGGCAAATTGCCGGTCCATTTTCGAATGGTGTAATTAATCCGTATTGTAATCATGTACATTACCGGTGAGATTAGCAAGGTGAGAACAGTGGCAAAAGTCAATCCAAATACCACGGTCCATGACATTGGTCCCCAAAAAGCCACGCTTTCTCCACCGATTGAAATCTGTGGATCGAAGTGAGTGTACAGTGAGAAGAAGTCGAAATTAAGGCCAATAGCAAGAGGGAGTAATCCCAGTACGGTTGTAATGGCTGTAAGTAATACAGGGCGTAAACGGGTACGGCCGGCTTCAACAAGAGCTTCACGCTCCACAAGTTTCGGCAAGAAAGCATTCTCAGGCAGACCCATTTCTTCACGTTTTCTTTTTCGTACCAAATCAATATAGTCGATCAACACGATACCGTTGTTTACCACGATTCCTGCTAGTGAAATAATACCAATTCCGGTCATGATGATCACAAACTCCATTTTAAAGATTCCAAGGCCAAGGAAAACGCCGATGGTACTGAAGATAACCGTTGCAATAATAATGGCTGGGCGGATAAACGAGTTGAACTGGGTTACCATAATAATCATGATTAAAGCTATGGCAATAAACAAAGCATAGATAAGAAATTCCATACTTTCTGCCTGTTCCTGTTGTTCGCCTGTAAACTCGTATGTGTAACCGTTAGGCATGTCGTAATTTTCAAGTAACTG
>Ga0116152_10002449_pt1 | contig 15113 bp, 12 predicted proteins | sample AD_UKC119_MetaG_FD_89894 | JGI IMG/M metagenome (GOLD analysis project Ga0116152, IMG submission 89894) | Active sludge microbial communities of municipal wastewater-treating anaerobic digesters from Hong Kong - AD_UKC119_MetaG | ecosystem: Engineered > Bioreactor > Anaerobic > Digestate... | reverse complement strand
TTTGTCTGCATATGAAACAAAGCAGAACCGAAAGAAGCTGATTCATGCCTGCAGTGAGATATCACCGTTGATATCTGTTCATTTCTTGTCGGAAGATATAGACTTTGCCGCGTTCTCGAATCTAAGCAAAGCCATTGTTTTCTCATCATCACTCATTCCACTCAAAACCACTCGTTCTTCGCAAGGCGTGCAAGTGCTTGCCTCGAAAAAAGGTAGTATAATGACGAGAGTAATTCCTCTTTCGCAAACGGGATTTACGGATGCCGAATATTATCGTATCCGCAGAACCCCTGCCATAGGATACTATCTGAAAGAAGAAACGGTAGAAAATCGGCAAATGACATTGGGAGATTTTTGATCCATGCCTTACGCCTTTGATCAATACTCGCATGGCGAGAAGAAAAAAGAAAGGAAACAATGGCTTTTTCTAGCCATTGATCTTCTTATGCTAGTTATTCTTCTCACGGCGAGTATTGTTGTCTATTCCAACAATAGACAGCTTGAGGCGGTTATGCCGGAATTTAATTCGGCACTCGAATCACACGATTATGAGCATGCGCTTTCTATGTATCGAAGTTTACAGGAAGAGCTTTTATCGCTTGATCCCAGTGCAACAGATGACATGTCGTATGAGCTTGGCATTTTGAACCAAATGGAAGAGGAAATCGACATTCGAGTTATCGCAATTGAAACAAATATGCGTGATAACAGAGCGACCTTATCTGCTGATGATCGTGCATTTATTGAACAATTGGGTGAGCTTACAGGCTCTCGCTTTTCCGTATGGCTGAATTCATTATGTGAAGAATTTTTGTTGGGAACGATTGAAAAACCAACTTTGCAATTCATCTTCGACCAGTTTACGACACTTTCCAATATTTCATCGGCAACGCGGCCATTGTTGTCTGAAATAGATGCAATTGAAATTTCACGTGGCGATGTGCAAGCTGCCGAAAACTACCTTTCCAACGCCCAATATATCGAAGCCGCGGAAAAATTCGAGGATGTCATTTCTTCAACCGATGGGTTTGTATACGATTATGCGGTGCAACGTCTGGAAGATTGCAAGTTAGAGATGTATGAACCGATGATTTCTCAATGTGAGCATATGCTGGAGACATATAAATACTATTCTGCGGAAGAAGTATTATCGGATTTGGCGCACATATTTCCAGAAGATCAACGAATTCAATCCAGTCTTCTTATTGCGACCTCCAACACAACGTCGGTCTATGATTATGATGGTCAAGTGGAGGTTATTTGCGTACGCCCTTTAATTGCAGACACGAGGTTAGCTTTTGAAATCAATTATGTGTCCTCGACGGATTCGCTTTATTTAACCACGGGAGAGTTTCACGCCATTTTAGATGAATTGTATGCACGTGATTATTGCTTGGTTGATCCATTGAGCATGGTTGACGTATCGAGTGACTCCTACTTGGTGGAACAAACGATGAAAGTGCCCGCGGGAAAGAAACCATTGATATTTATCTTGGAAAACCTAAACTATTCAGCGTATCAACAGGGCATCGGACTTTGTCAGCGTTTGGTAATTAATGATCAAGGACAGGTGTGCGGCGAATACGTCAATGCTGATGGACAAACGGTCGTGAGCAGAAGCAGTGAAGCCATCGGTATTCTTGATTCATTTGTTGAGGAACATCCAGATTTCTCATATAACGGAAACAAGGGAGTGATTTCTTTCTCCGGTTATGAGACGTTGATGGGATATTGTACCAATATTGACCAAGTGGACGATCGCAATATTGCGCTTTCATCCAGTGGACTATCAACCATAAATCCGACTGCAGAAGATATTGCCGCGAATTGCGAAACTGTTGATGCAATTTTAAGTGAGCTTGCGGATACGGGATGGACATTCGGTTCTTCGACATATGGCTTCATAAATGCAAATAGCTGTGACATGCCCACAATTACGACGGATACCGACAAGTGGCTTTCTCAAGTCGGAACACTCACCGGACAGGTGCATATTTTGGTTTATCCCAACGGAGATTTTATCAAGGGATCGGATACGCGCTGTCAATTTCTGAAACAAAACGGATTTCGTGTCTTTTTCGGCGTTGGACCATCACCGTACTATACATATGGTGATAATTATCTCTATTATGATCGGGCTATGCTTTGCGGGGATACGTTACGTAATTCGAATTATTCACGACTATTCGATGTGGAAAACATACTCGATTCTTCTCGAAAAAACACGAGATAAATGAAGCAGACTATGGTAGGATAATTCTCGAAAGAGTGATAGTTTTGCACCCCGACATTAGAGGAATAATATGAGAAACGGCCGCAGAAAAATCCAGTTTCTTTACATGGCTCATATGTGGAAACATATAGTCGCCGTTATTCTGCTTATTTCCGTCGTAATGATAACCATCTCATGCGCTTCTCAGAAGAAAGACGTACAGAAGATTGAAGAAATGGTCATGAATAATCTTTCCATCGAGACTCGGGCCGTATCGGAAAGCTTTCATGTACCGGATATTCAAGTTACTCAGCTCGGCAGCGCCCAGGATTTGTTCTTTGCTATACAAAATGCACTTTATAGTTTTGATGATACATTCTACGTAAAAACGGATACATATGAGGTGTTTACGGGTTATTGGGATTTGCTATATAGTTCTTCTGTATTGCATTCTGCCTTTCAAATGAACACGGTCAGTATGACATATTACGATGGTACTCCTTGCGTCATAGAGATTCATTTTCAATATAATGATACGGGTAAAGTACTGCAGCATTTTGTCACAGAATCAAAAGAACCGTATGAGAACATGTCTCAACAAGAGCTCGGAAAGAAGTTATTCGATATCCAAGAAGAGATTATCTTTTCATCAATGACAGACACCGAAAAGGTGATTGCGATTCATGATTATTTGGTGCGTAATTGCGTATATACAGAGTCATCGGACGAAGAAGAGGATGAATATCTCGCGTCAGCATATAGTGTGCTTATTGAGGGACGGGGACAATGTCAGGGATATAGCGAAGCGTTTGTAGCTCTTTGCATTATCAGCAATATTCCGGCTAGAGTGATTTCTGGAACTACTGATTTAGCAGATGAACTCGTTGCACATGCCTGGAATCAAGTCATGATTGATGGTATCTGGTATCATGTTGATGTTACATGGGACGATCCGATTCCGGATATGGGAGATTACGTTACACGCGTATATTTACTGAAGAGTGATACCTATTTTGCGGATACTCATGATTGGTCTTCCTATTTCCAATATTGCTCATATGACCTTGATTATGATAATGATCCATACTAATATTTTGGGTTTTTGCTAGACGAATGAAAAGGATAACACTATAATCTAATTAAGTGTACCTAATAGGAGGATTCCATAATGGCGAAGATAGATAAGTTGAATGACTATATCGTGGATGAGGATATTTTATGGTCTGACAGGAAGCGTTATTGCGGATTGCCGATTTCATTTACGAAATACTCCTTCAGCGAGAACCGCTTGTTCATTTCGAAGGGTTTGATTAAAACGACAAAGGACGAACTTCTGATGTATCGAATATTGGACGTGAAGCTTCGCCGTACCTTATGGCAAAAAATCTGTCGCGTTGGCACTATTCAGTTAACAACTGCAGATAAAACGGATCCGGTTCTCGTATTGGAGAGCATAAGCAAGCCAGAACGTACACGTGATGCACTGAGTGCGATTGCGGAGAAGGAAAGAGACGAGAAACGCGTGCTTGGTAAAGAAATGTTCGGCACAGCAAATGATGGTGTGATTGATATTGACGTATATGATGGTAATTGATTCCTATCATGTGTATGCCTGAAAGGATAAATTGTGGAGACAAGATTAGACCGATATGAAGGCGCAAAAGAGAGAAAAATTTCTCAGCTTAAAGCGTTAATTAAAGAATCGAATAGTATCGTCTTCTTAGGCGGCGCTGGGGTATCTACCGAAAGTGGTATTCCGGATTTTCGAAGCGGGGAAGGTATCTTTAACCAGTCCAGCGGTCTGTCGTTTCGCCCTGTCGATATTATCAGTCACTCTTTTTTCATGGAGCATCCAGAAGAATTCTACGATTTCTATCGCCGTAAGCTTTGCTATCCGGAAGCGAAACCGAATAAAGCGCATAAAGCATTAGTGCGTCTTGAAAAACAAGGCAAGCTCAAGGCAACTATTACGCAAAATATTGATAATCTCCACCAAATGGCGGGGAGTAAGACCACCATTGAACTACATGGCTCGGTTTTCCGTAATTTTTGTATTTCATGTGGTGAGAAATTCGACATCAACTATATTTTGTCCTCAGAAGGCATACCGACATGCAAAAAATGCGGTGGTATTGTCCGCCCAGATGTTGTTCTATACGAAGAACACTTGGAACATGAAAATATTGACAATGCAGTGAATGCGATAAAAAAAGCGGATTTATTAATTATTGGTGGAACCTCTTTAACTGTGTATCCGGCAGCTACATTCGCACAATTTTTACCGCATGACCGTGTGGTGATTATTAACAAGAGTTCGACATATTTGGATTTGCAAGCCATGTTGACGATTCATGACAGTATCGGATTTGTTCTTGATCAAGCAATACCTAAGCGTGTTCCTGCAAAAACAGCGAATAAAACGAAGAGTAAATCCGATTCAACGGCAAAACCAGCATCCACTAGTAAGCCGAAAACCGCAAGTACTGCGGCGAAGACTTCTTCTAAATCTTCTTCTAAACCGAAGAATACAAAGACGGAATCTGATTCGAAAAAGAAAGGGAAAAAGAGTACCGATGGAGACAGTAACGACACGTGATACACGCTTTTCTGAGCGTACTGAATATCTGAAAAAAGAGCTTCTTCTGGCGACAAAACGCTCCAATCGTTTGTCGAACATAAGAGGCTTATTCTTTCTTTCTGCTTTAATTTGTATCGGATTATGGGCATTTGAACGCTCTTCATATTGGCTTTTGATACTTGGTGGTATTTTATTTTGTGGTTTTGTTGCTTTTGTGATCATTCATGCAAAAGTGAATCAAGCCGTGATTCATGCACAGACTCTTTTGGATGTACATAATCGATATAAGAGTCGTGAAATACACGATTTTTCTAATCTTCCGGATGATGGTAATGCATTCAATGCGGCGCACGATGACTTTTCAGCTGACCTCGATTTGTTTGGAAAAGATTCACTTTTTCAATTGATTTGTGTCGCACATACATCATTTGGTAGAAGTGCGTTAGCTTCTTTACTTACATTAGCGGAACGAGACGACATTACCCGTGACGATATTTTGAAACGACAAAAAGCCATTGAAGAATTATCTTCGCATCGTGATGTTGTTGAGAATATGGAAGCTTCCACTGTGATTCGAACTGGAAAACGAGGCTCGCCAAAAGCTTTGTTGCAGTACTTGGATGCGGATGATGAAACGATATCTCCGATTCCTTTTTCTTTCATTGTCATTAGTATAGTTAACTGCGTTTTGTTCTGGGGAAGCTTATTCTTCGTCATTCTGTCGCCGTATCATTATTTTGTGATTCCTGTAATATTCTTTTTGCTATCTCTTGCCCTTGTGGCTTCTCGATATACTAAGAATCGACTATCTTTCACAATGATGGAACGCATTTTTCCAGAGCTTCGTTCCTATTCCATGATATTTCGAGATATTGAAGTCATGAAGGTCGAATCCGAGTTGTTGAAAGAGATTCAACTTAGAATGGGAGTACATCTCGAAGCGTCGGAAAATATCACTGCTTCACAAAAGCTTACTAAGCTGTATCGTATTGGTCTTTTTATTCAGGCAAGATGTCAGCCGTTGTTATTCCTCATTTTGAATGTTATTATGCCTTACGATGCATTATGTATTCGTGGACTTGAAAAATGGCGAAAGAACGAAGGGAAATCTATTTCGGATTGTTTACTCGCTGTTGGAGATTGGGAAGCCTTGATGAGTCTTTCAACTCTTTCTCATATCTATCCTGAGGATAAATATCCAAACATTCTACCTGATGATGCCGGCCCATCTTTTGTCGCTAGCCAAATTGGACACCCGCTAATCTCAGTCGCAAAGCAAGTGCGTAATGATTTTTCGCTGAATTCCGGAAGCGCCATTATTACTGGCTCCAATATGTCAGGCAAGACGACCCTTTTACGTACAGTTGGCATCAATGCATGTCTTGCTTATGCAGGTGCGATATGCACAGCAAAAACTGTATCTCTTTCGTTTATGCGTATTGGTTCATCAATGCGAATTGCCGATCAATTAAGCGAAGGCATATCGACATTTTACGCAGAGCTATTGAAGATTTCTCGTATTGTGAAGATGGCCGAAGAGAAGAAGAATATGCTTTATCTTATCGATGAAATATTTCGCGGCACGAATTCGAGAGATCGCACTGATGGCGCATATCTTGTTTTGGAACATTTGCATGCTTCCCATATCATTGGACTAATGTCGACACATGATTATGAACTGTGTTCGCTAGCAGAAAAATCAAAACAGGACATATCGTATTACAGCTTTACCGAAACATATGACGATGGTCTGAAATTTGATTATGTTTTAAATGAAGGTGTCTCGACTTCATCAAATGCGAGATACTTGATGAAAATGCTCGGAATCGATTAGAAATAAAGCAAATTTGCGCGTAAATATAGTTTTCAAGTGTTAGAATATCAATATGTTAAAAGAGGTGATTAATATGGAGTCTTATACACAGGAAACCAATTTTTTTGGAAAGACAAATCCAGAGGCGCTGGCACAAAAGTACGGCACGCCATTGTATGTTTATAATGAGAAAAAAATGAGAAAGCAAATGCGTGATGTTCGTGACTTGCTACCGCATCATCGTTATACTGCAAACTATTCTATAAAGACAAACTCAAACCTATCCATTCTGAAGATTGCTTTGGAGGAAGGTATCAATGCAGATGCAATGAGCCCGGGAGAAATCTTTTTTTTGAAGAAGGTAGGATTTCCTGCGGAGAAAATATTTTACGTTTCGAATAATGTTTCCGCGGAGGAATTACAATATGCGATTAACGAAGGTGTTGTTATCAGTATCGACAGCATATCGCAACTAAAGCTTTTTGGCCAGATTAACCCAGGTGGTCGTTTATCGCTTCGAATTAATCCGGGCATTGGTGCCGGTCATCATGAAAAGGTTATAACTGCCGGTAAAAACACGAAGTTTGCTGTTTGTCTTTCGGAGATTCCGGAAGCGCTCAAAGTCGCGAAGGAATATGATCTTCATATTGTCGGTTTGAATCAGCATGTCGGTTCGTTATTTATGGATCCTGAACCATTTCTTAATGCGGTCAAAGCATTTTTGGATAGCGTAAAGTATTTTGATGAGGTCGAATTTGTAGATTTTGGCGGGGGATTCGGAACATCGTATAAGAAGCTTGAAGGGGAACAGCCATTTGACATTAAGGCTTTTTCCGAACAGCTTGAGATCATCATTGACGAGTGGCAAAAGGAAACAGGACGCGATGTTCTCTTTAAGTCTGAGCCCGGCCGATATTGTGTGGCTGAGTCGTCAGTGCTTTTGGGTCGCATTCATTCTGTTAAGAAGAATTATGATCGTGAATTCGTTGGAACGGATATCGGTATGAATGTATTAATGCGCCCTGTACTCTATGATTCATGGCATGATATTGAGATTTATCGTGATGGAGCACCGGTCCTTTCCGGACCTAAGGGTGTCTATACTGTGGTCGGAAACGTTTGCGAAACGGGTGATATATTGGCGAAGAATCGCGAGCTCTTTACACCAAAGGAAAATGACATTTGCTGTGTTCTTGATGCTGGCGCCTATGGCTATTCGATGTGCTCAAATTACAATAACCGTTTGCGTCCGGCTGAAGTCATGATTGACCTTAATGGGGAAGATCATTTGATTCGTAGAAGAGATACATTAGAAGATTTACTGCGAAACTTTGATTTCTGATGCATATCCATTTGAATCTTTTTGACAGCGTGATATTTCGTAAAAAACCATAAATTATTTTTACGCATTACTTGTCTATATGAACTATTTATATTATCATTAAACAAGGTGTATGAAGTAAGGGGAAAAGAGCAATGGCCGACCTAAGCGAAGTATTTCGTGGATATAGCGCTTTCGTTCTTGATTATTCCGCTTTATTAGAAGTGGGTGATACAACGGTTCACGATGAGCTTGTTGATATCATCATTAATCAAGAAAAGAAGTTATTTATCAGCAAGTCATTCCGTTCTTTTCACGGGTGTGTTTCTTTAGAAGGAAACCCTCGTGAGAAGGACGTTGTTGTGTGCACTCGCGACATGTTTTCCCGTCTTTATCCAACACATTCAATACGCGAAAGCAAGCATACATCCACACTTGGCTTTGTACTCGAACATGCCAACAATGTGACTGAATGTCTTTTTCTTGGTCGCAATTCTGAAACGTTAGAACGAATTCGTGATGCGAATGTAACCGGTAGGTGTGCAGTTTGCGTTTTTTCGAAAGAACGAATGGATCTTTATCCAACACTTGATATTTGTTTGTCGAAGGAAAAACCGATTTCCGTAAGCCAGCTTACCCAATCCAACGATTATTTGGACGTTGAAGTGTATTGTAACGTTGGCGATATCGTTTATACAGAAGCGGGCGAGGAAGTTTCGCTTGTTTCGAAGATTAGCACGGGAGCCGAAGGAATTGTTTTCCATACAAAGGATCCGAAGCTCGTTGCGAAGATTTATCATCGCGGCGTTATTACTCCTTTGCGTTGGCGCAAGCTAATCACCATGCGTGACATGCATATTGACGCAGTTGGTATTTGTTGGCCTTGTGAATTACTCTATACCTACAATCGTGTTCCGGTTGGTTACTTGATGAAAACTGGTAAGGGTACGACTCTTGGCACGGCTTTTGATGGGCCGGATGCGATGATGGAGCATTTTCCGGATTGGGAAAGACTCCAAGTGGCCAAAACATTATCGTCGACGCTGTCGCGCATGATTTATCTCCATATGCATGGCATTCTGGTCGGTGATATCCAATTGAAAAATGCGATGATATCGACACCTGACGATGTTTACCTAATTGATATGGATAGTGTTCAAGTTGCGGATATGCCTTGCCCTGTTGGAACGGAAGAGTTTACGAGTCCAGAGCTGTGGGAGTCATCCTTTGTATCTTTTCTTCGTAAACCGCGCCATGAAGATTATTCCATCTCTATATTGGTCTTTTCCTTGCTGTTTTGTGGGCAACATCCATACGCACAAAGAAACGGTAGAGAGACGCTACGTGAGGAGATGCAAGCATTAGCTTTTCCATACTCTTTGGATGGTTCAACTGATGATCGTATTCCACTTGGAGGATATGATTTTATTTGGAAGTCACTTTCGGATCGTTTACGTGAAATGTTCTATGATACTTTTGCGAAGGGCCGTCTATATGAATCGATTGAGTGGCTTAATGCAGTATCTGAATATACGGATATGTTGATAAAGCGTGAATTCGAAGATGAAGAGATGTACCACGTTTTCCCATATCATGTTTGGAATGCAAAACTTGATGAGAGTCAAGTTAATAGTAGGAGAACCGTTCGTGAAGCTATCATTCATACTTCTATCAATGATGAAGTCGCTATGGGTGCTGCAAAAGATGTTCCGCTTTCATCAATGACACGTCGCGGACTGGACTATGCAAAGATTCCATATTCGAATCCATATTCATCCGCAAGTGCATCATCAAGTAAAAGTACAGGAAAATCACAAGGTTTTGCATCAAATAATGGTATGCAAAATACTTCATCTGGTTATCATTCTTCCTCGTCATCGAATCGAGGGAAGCAGGCGGAACGATCAAAAGGATTGGTTGAATTCTTGAATAACAATCATCAAACGGCTTTGCTTTTGGCATTGTTTGCGGCCGCGATATTGCTTATAATAATATTATCTCTTTTCTTGTGAGGAGGAAAATATGGCAAAAAAAGTTGGAAATATCTCCGAAAAGGATTTTGGAAGTAGTACAAAACGTCGTTTACCGATTTGCTTTTGCTTAGATGTCAGTGGTTCTATGTCCGGTAATCCGATTAATGAACTCAATGATGGTTTGCAAAGCTTCTTTTCTTCTATTCGCGAAAATGATGAAACCCGTTCTGCGGCTGACATTTGCATCGTGACATTCGGTGGGTCTGTCGACATTTTTCTGCCTTTTGGAAAGATTACGAAGAGTCAGACGATTCCGCGAATTAGCGCGACTACGAGCTTGACTCCAATCGGTGAGGGCATTTTGACAGCGCTGGAGTTACTAAATGTACGTAAAACAGGCTATAAAGAGCTGGGCATCAAGTATTATCAGCCATGGTTGGTGGTCATAACAGATGGCGCACCTCAAGGTGAGAATTCGATGGAAAATATGGAAAAGGCAATTCAAGCTGTCACAGAGCTCGAGAGCAAAGATCGTTTGGTTGTTTTCAATATCGGAGTCGGCAATAATGTTGATTTTTCATTGCTCAAGCGTCTTTCTGATAAACGCGCCGAACCAATTTCTATACAAACTGCTCAATTCGGAAAATTGTTCGCATTCTTAGGTTCCAGTAGTTCCTCAGTTGTTACAAGTGGTATGAAGGATGATGCTCTTTATGATTTAGAGCAACATAACGAAGGTACTTCTGTTGCCATGGATGATTTCTTCCGTACGATAGAGGAGTGCAAGTAATTTATGCAAAACGAGCCGCTACTCGCCAATATTTCGATTGCCGGGCGCAAACATCGTGAACGAAACATCCCATGTGAAGATGCTTCGATTGCAGTCACATCCAATGGAGTTTCTGTGGTTTGTGTGGCGGACGGTGCAGGTGGAAGTAAGTATACGCACGCGGGGTATGGTTCGAAGGCAATCGTGAAATGCATTTCCGATTTGTTGACACAACATTTTGATGCGATTTATTTCGAACAACGTGAGAACCTAGTTAAGAGTATAATAGTAACGGCTGTGCAATCACAATTGGCAATTCTTGTTGATGAACATAAGCTTTCCGGGCTTGAACCGCTTTCATCCACAATGCTATTTTGTGCGGTAAAAGGGGATCTCATGATTTGCGGACATATCGGTGACGGCCTCATATGTAAGGTGTCTCCATCCGGAGTTTCACCGATAACACTACCGCAAAACGGAGAGAACGCTTCTACTACCTTTTTTGTTACATTCCCGAATGCACAGGAATATCTTCGGTTAATTCGAACAACTACAGACGACACTCATGCAATCTTATTGATGACCGATGGTGTTGAGGATTTAGTTTATGATTCAAGTAAGTATTTCGTTATGCCGGTTGTTGCGCGTATCGCGGAAATAATGAATAATCCGAGAGAAGAAATTGAGAAACAATTATCACAGACCGTACGTAGTTTTTTTATCGACTCGGCACCATATTCAGACGATGCGTCTTTGGGTATTATCTATTTCCCGAACACACGGATTCCGGATTTTTCTATGCTAGCTACGGATAAGGCGATTGTTAAGAAGGATGAGCACGATACATTAACGAATTTGCAAAAAGAAATGTTGCCTTCGGTTGTTCGCGCGAAGTCGATTTTATCTCCATCGAAGACACCGAAAACATCAGAAGAAGAATCGAAAGATATAGAAAAAATGAAGAAACACATCGTAGCCCAAGACGACTCTGCTTCTTCGGATGAGAAACCTATGGATGACAATGAGAAAATGACAGAATTGGACGAGAAAGAAGATGACAGCCGAGGATTCGCACCACCGGCATGGATTTTTATTGTGGTTTTAGCACTATTTGCCATATCGCTTTGTTTGGCGATATATTTATTGGGATAGTAAAGGAGTCACTATGGCTAATGAGAAAAAAAGAAAGTACGATTTAGTAACAGAAGTACGCATTCCTGATTTTGATTCGATTGTTGCTGCTGCATCTGATTTTACAGAGCCAACCGATACGAAAACATCCATCGGTGTTGCCGAAAATGTACGCAAGAATTCGGCTTCTGCCAAAAAAATGACCAAGGAACAGCAATCATTGCAACGTTTGGGCATTGCCGTGGCTGAAGATGAAGCAAAAAAGAGAAAATTGTATGAAGAAGAAAGAGCCAATCAACTTCGCGAGTTAGCCAAAGAACGTGAGGCAAAGCGCTTGGCAGATGAAGCTGCAAAGGCCGAAGAAGAGAAGAATAAGCCCATTTCTTCAGATCAGACACCTTCGGTAGATGAAACTGAAGAAAAGAAACCAGTTGATGAAGTAGTGATTCAAAATGAATTCGGTACAATGACAATTGATACACCAACTGAAATCGATGATACAGATGCGCCGAAAATTGAAGTTTCCCAAGAAGAAAAGAAATTAATTGACGAAGCAGGGCCGGCCCCCGTTTTTGTACCGGCAATCGATACACAAGATGATAATGGGAATGATAGCACAACTGCAGTTTCTAAAAGCTATTTGGATTTCTAATGAAATCTTCTTTTATCATGTCTTTTTGTACTCATAAACTATAATGCAGCAGAACATATACAATCTGTATATTCGATGAAATTTATGAATGGGATGGTATTCGAAATTCCGCGTACCATCCAATTGATATACAATTCTCACCAAATTTCACACGAAAAAGGGGTACAACATGGAAATCAGGGATGTACATTCTGAAACTCTTCCCCAAACAAAGCTTGTCGGAAAAAAGTACACAATGGCCGATGCGAACGAAAACGGCTCGTATTCTCACAAATGGGTAGAGTGGTTTAATAATCAATGGTTTACCACTCTTGAGGGTATCGGAGGAATAGAGACGGTCAGCGACGACTTTATTGGACTTATTCGTTCGAATAACGGAGAAGCAGAATACTGGATTGGAAAATTGGTGTCGCCATCCGCTACTGTGCCGGAAGGTTTTGACAGTGTTGACTTGCCTGAATGTGAAATTGGTGTTTGTTATCTGTATGGAAATAAAGATAACGGCGAGTTGTTCGGGAAGGAAGCATGGGATCTCTGTGCCAAGGCTTATTCCAAAATCGGTTGGGATATGAAAGAAAACGGTGTCTATCTGGAACGCTACAACGGTTCGCGTTTTAAAGACGTGGATGAGCAAGGCAATGTGATTCTCGACATCTGCATGGTATTAACGGTGGATGAACCGATTGTTATTGACACATACTGTGGCCTTAGCTGTAAATCGTGTGAATACCGCGAGAGTGTTCATTGTGGTGGATGCGTTAGTACGTGCGGGAAGCCATTCCATGGTCCATGTGAGCTAGCGGAATGTGCCATAAAGCATAATGTCCGTATTTGCGGTGAATGTCCTGAAAACCCCTGTGAGCTTTTAAAGCGTTTTTCATTCGACAAAGAACACGGTGATAATGGTGAAAGGATAAAAAACTGCAATCGAATCAAAAAAGCGCTTGTGACTGTCGCTCGTCGAGGGCTCGATCCTGTTGCGCCGTGCGGATTCCATTGTGATCACTGCTTCCTTGGGCAATGGTGCGGCGGTTGCAGAAGTGATTATAATTGCTGTTCGTTTGCTACGATATGTGAAGGTGGAGTATGTCCGAATGTTTCATGTTCCAAAGAACACGGATATGATGGATGCTGGGAATGCGCTGATCTTGCCGACTGTGAAAAAGGCTTTTTCGCAAAAAAGGATGAATATCTAGCGAAAGCGGCGTCACAGTTTGTCGGTAAATATGGTAAAGAGAAATATGCCGAGGCATTGGCGGCTGTAAAAGCGCACTGCGATGATGAATCACAGGCATTCGTAGACTGTAAAAGTGTTGATGATGCTTTCCAACTGCTGAAAAAGTGGATAACGCTTTGATGTTTTCATCCCAATGATTTCATTCCAAACAAGAGAAACATTTGTAAACGGTGCGACTATGTTCGCGCCGTTTTTTGTTATCTTTCGTTTCATTAGAACACGGTTTAGAAAGGGAAAAATGGGTGTGTATTTACATTATTGAAAAAAACCGATTAATATCTCCCAATGAAGAGCAAAATACAGAGTAATGCGATAAGCCCGGCATTGGCAAGTGCAAAGCGGATAGTCACTTGCTTGTTTGTCCAGTTTTTTCTCTTCCGGAAATGATCATGAATTGGTGTGGTTATGTTTTCCATGAAATTTCGCATGTGAAAAAAGCGACGAACGGAAAGCTTCAATAACCCGCTTCCTCCGTCTGCGATGAAGAACAAGCAAACTATAAGATAGGTGAATGGGTTTTGTGAAGCCATTGCGCATATTGCCAAGAATACTCCAATTGCACGTGAGCCCGAATCTCCCATGAGAATTACGCTTGGATTTCGGTTGAAGAAAAGATAAACACAAAGAATCGGGATAAGAAGACCCATCATCGGCACAAATTGTTTATCAGCATTCAGGATATATGTGATTCCGATAAATCCCAGCGTCGAAGCAATTGCCATGCTACTACTTAGACCATCAACACCGTCCGTACAATTGGTAAAGTTAATCGCACCCCAAATAAGTACGGCTGCAAAAATGGCATATAGCCATATCGGCATCGTGAAGGATGGGATAGAAAATGGCATGATAATTTCACGCGGCATCCAAACCGCAGCGCTAATTCCCATGAAAATGGCGCATAATGCATCAAGGATACCTTTTTTCAATTCGCTCCATGCATTGTTTGATTTATCATCAAGAAAACCGAAGATCATTTCCAAGCCTATGGTTATATATGCACATATCAATACGGGGCTAAGCGGTAGGAAAAGAATAGCATAGAATAGATAACACGAAATGAAGAGAATGCCAGAGCTGGTTGGTTTGCCTTTGCTCTTTGCGCCTTGGGCGGCAAAAGCACGACCTCGATCTTGAGGTAAAAATCGACGCGCTTTTGTTAGTAATAGTATCGTGGATACGAATGCGAGCACGGACCCGATTATGAATAAAAGAAGCGTATATTCTTCAAAAAGAAGCGATAGCACGGAAGATTCCTCCCAAAGTAAATCGTAATTTGATAAAGTTCTTTCCTATATTATCACAAAACAAGAATAATGCCATCTTTCGTGCGTTTGTGTAGGCAGAATGGGACAAAAATGGTATTATAGTTAAACGTGAAAAAGAGCCGTTGTTGCTCTTTATTCTTTCAATCATTCTGAGGAGGC
>Ga0116152_10002448_pt1 | contig 15116 bp, 12 predicted proteins | sample AD_UKC119_MetaG_FD_89894 | JGI IMG/M metagenome (GOLD analysis project Ga0116152, IMG submission 89894) | Active sludge microbial communities of municipal wastewater-treating anaerobic digesters from Hong Kong - AD_UKC119_MetaG | ecosystem: Engineered > Bioreactor > Anaerobic > Digestate... | reverse complement strand
GAGGACGCCGTGCCGCTTTGCTCTTCATGGTTGCCTACGGCGGTCACGATTTCGATGGTATCGGTAATGTTGAGCCCCGCGTTCTGCAGGATGGGGAAAAGCATGATCGCGCCGTTGGGGCCGTGGTCGTGGCGGTTGATGGAATTGCCCACGTCGTGCACCCAGCCGGCGATGGCGGCCAGCTCAATCTCGCGCTCGCTGTAGCCCAGCTGCGCCAGAATGTGGCTGGCCGTACGGCTGACATAGCTCAGGTGCCGGGGACCGTGATCGGTGTACCCCAGGTGCTCCAGATAGCGGTTGCCCGCCTTGATCAGCGCTTTGATGCTTTCGTCTTGTTTGATATCGGCTAATGTAACCATTGTATACTCCTTATCGTACCTGCAACTGTTTGACGGCGATATAGGTCGGATCGTCTTCAAAGTCGCGGTAGGGCGCTTCGCCGCCGAGACGCTCGATAGCGTTGCGGATCTCGATAAAATCGATATAGGTAATGTCCTTGGCTTCGGCGGCGTCCAGCAGCGGCTCCAGCGCGCGGTCATCGTCCAGCTTGCCCAGATAGCCGGCGTACAGCGCGCGTTTGTCGGCGCACTCCTTAAAGCGGCGGATGGCGAAGCTTAACACATCGTCGTCGCCCGTTACCTGCGCAAGCACGTCCAGCAGGGCTTCCTTGCCCGCGTCATCGGCCGCCATAAAGGCAACCTTCGCGGGGGCGGCGGCCTTGTCACCCATAGCGCGCAGGCTTTCCAGTGCGCTGTCTAGCAGCTCTTCGTCCGCGTCGCGTTCTACCTGCCAGCGGATGTACTCCACCATCGGCTTGTCGCTTTCCAGCTCCCGCAGCAGATCGATCGCCAGCATCCGTGCTTCGGCGGGCGCGGCGGCATCGACGGCCAGCGCGAGCAGCGCGTCCTCGTCGGCGAGATCGTTTAAGCGGCTGAGCAGCGGATCGGGCACGGGGATATCTTCCTCCAGATAGCACCGCAGCAGTTTAATCAGCTCGTTTGCATCTCTGTAGCGGTCAAAATAGGCCGCCGGCGTTTCACCGTCCAGAAAATCCGCGGGCGCGGCAAGCCACCGCTCGTATACCTCGGGCGCGGCGTCTTCCATTTCATCGGCGGTTTTGTAATGGCTGCGGTTTTCCTCAATCCAGCGGGCAAGCGCCTTGCCAAACTCCGCGTCAAAATCAATTAATTTCATTCAGTTCTCCTCTCTGCCGCCGGAAAGCCACAGCTTTGGCGGCCTGGCGGCAACGCCCGGGGCGGGCGCAATACGTGATAGCATATGGTAGATGCGCAGCACATGGTGCAGCCGCGGAATGGCCTGCGGCTGGCCGGCTGCGGGACGGCACTGTGCGTAATGGATCCGCACGGCGCTGCAAAACGCGCTGGGCTGTGCGGCGGCGACGGCGCGGCGCATGCGCGGGGGCATGCGGCGGATGAGCGCCAGCGCGTGGGCAGCCAGCGCGGGGCCGTTTGCGGTGCCCTTGAAGCGGAGCAGGGCATCCTTCAGGCGCAGCGTATCGGCGGTTTCACTGCCGGTATGGGGCTTGATGAAGGACAGCCGTCCGTCGTGCCACAGCACAAACGGCTGCGGATACCGCTCCAGCAGCAGGTCGATGGCCAGCTGCTTTTCCGCCGACCCGCCCATCGGCTGGGTCAGGATATCGCGCAGCAGCTTGTGCGTAACATTCTCCTTCAGGTACCCAAAAACCTGTTTCAGCAGGCCGGTGATATCGGTATAGGGATTTCCCGCCTGATAAAGCAGCAGCCGGTAGAGTGCGGTATCCGTCTCCAGCCGCTTGGCAAACGGCTCTACACCGCTCTCCAGTGCCTCGATAAAGGTGCGGAAACACGCTTCGCTGTCCGCGTCCGATAGCGCGGGATACAGCCGCTGTCCCTTGACGGACGCGGCTTCGCCGGCAGGGAGCTCGGCAAGCGCCTGTACGCTGCGACGCAAAAACCGCGTGGGAACATCGTCCGGATCCAGCATGCGGCACCGGTCCAGCAGCGGCAGGGCGCGCTGCGGCTTGCCGGCCAGCAGCCAGAGCACGCTTTGGTTGTACAGCGTGTGCACGCTGCCGCCCAGGCGGGTCAGCGCGGGCAGTACAGCCGTGGGGAAGCCCAGCCGGATAGCGGATTGGCACAGCAGATGCTCATCCTCGGCGCTCAGCACGCACGCGGCGGCGCGCAGCAGCGCCTGCAATGCCCGCCCGTGCTGATGGTTTTCGGCGTACAGCTCGGCCAGCGTGGAATGGGTGCGCGGATTATGGGGCGCCATGGCGCATGCCGCGGCGGCCTGCGCAATCGCCTGTTCTCTGTCGCCTGTTTCGCGGTAATACAGCGCCATAAGCGCATGGCAGCGCTCATCGCGGTGATATATGGCGCATGCGCGTGTAAGCAACGGCTTGGCCTGCTCCCAGGCTCCCTCTGCCATGCATTCCGCCGCCCGCTGCGTAAGCACACGGTAGCGGGCGCAGGGCTCCCTGGCCGGGTACAGCAGCATGTCCAGCCGGTCCAGCTGATCGGCATAGACGTCGGCCATGCTGTCGGGGGCTGTGTCCAGCACATGGGCAAAGGCGTCGGCCGCCTCCTCCAGATAGCCCATCGCCATCAGGTTCATCCCGATCATCCCGATCAGCACCGGATTGTCCGCATCCTGCGAAAGCGCGGCGAAGGCCTGCCGGTTGCTGGCCTCGTGGCGCTGGGTTTCCTGCAATACCCTGGCATAGGAGAGCTGGAGGGAAATGTCGTCTGGCGTTAAGTCCAGGGCATGCTGATAGAGCACCTCGGCCTGGCGCCGGTTGCCGCGCCGATGGTGAAAAGCCGCGCGCCGCGCCCAATACGCGGCGGGGCGCGCCATGCCAAGAACCTGTTGTTCGGCCATGCTTGCTCCTATCCGCGGCGGTTTAAAAGCCGCAGCAAATCCTGGGTGGTAAACTGATATTTCTTGTTGCAAAAGTGGCACACCAGCTCCGCGCCGTCCACATCGTCAAGGATCATGCGCTTAAGCTCCTCCGGCCCCAGCGAGATCAGCGCGCGCTCCATGCGCGCCTTGGAGCAGGGGCATTCGTAGCGCAGGGCGCGGGTTTCCAGCCGCACAAGGTCCAGATCGTGGAACCAGCGTGTCAGCAGCGCGTCGGGGGCCTCGTGCTGGAGCTCGTTTGCGATATCGCCGAAGATCGGGGAGCGCAGCTCCAGCTGATCGATAGTCTCATCCGCGCAGCCGGGCAGCGCCTGTAAAAGCACGCCGCCCGCCGCGTCAACCGTGACGTCCGACGCGATGACCCCGAGGCTGACCAGCGACGGGGACTGCTCGCTTTGCACATAGTAGTACGCCAGATCGGCGGCGATCTCGCCCGAGACCAGCTCGACCTGACCGATGTAGGGGCTCTTGAGGCGCAGGTCTTTGACCACGCTCATGCGCCCGTGCCGTCCTACGCCGCCGCCGATGTCCAGCCTGCCGTTTTTCAGCGGCAGCTGCACGGTGTGGTTTTGCACATAGCCGCGCACGGCAAGCGCCGGCGTCTGCGCATCCTCCGCGGCAAAGCCGCCCACGCAGACGATCTTTTGCAGCGGGCCGTCGCCTTCGATGGTCAGCGTTACCGACGCGTTTTTTTCCTTGAGGGTGGAGGAAAGCATGGCCGTGGCCGTCAGTCCGCGCCCCAGCGCGCCGGCCGCTACGGCGCTGGAGCCCTGCAGCTGTTGGGCCTCGCGTGCCGTAAGGGTGCTGTCGATCAGCAGCCCGCGCACGGTGCCGCCCGCCAGGGTGAAATGCAGTATGGTATCCAAGTAAACTATCGCTCCTTTTTGGTGGCCGCGATGTGCCAGCGCTTTTCGGCGGCACGCGGCGCGGCCAGCGTACGGTCGCCGTACACCGCAATATCGGCAAAGCCCGCGTCCTGCAGCAGGTGTTCCAGCGCGCCCCGGGTGTAGCCGTACTGCGTTTGCTCTTCCAGCACGCGCTCGTACAGGCCGTTTGGCTGCCGCCAAAAGATGCTCAGCGACATGTCTACCCTGCGGTTTTTTTCCGTATACCGGTTTTGCCACAGATATGCGATATCGTCGGCGTCCCGGGTAAGCGTGCGGTTTCCCAGCTGCGTTTTCAGCTTGTAGGGGGTGGATACGTCAAACACCAGTGCGCCGCCCGGGCGAAGCGCACAGTACGCGGCCTGCAAAAACGCGGCGACCGCCTGCTCGCTTTCGAGGTAGTTTACGCCGTCGCAGGTGCACAGCACGCCGTCCACGGGACGGTGCAGCGCCAGGCGGCGCATATCCATCTGGATAAAGGGAATAGGCCGCCCCGCACGGCGCGCTTTTTCCGTGGCAACGGACAGCATATCGGCGGATTGATCCACACCGATCATATCATAGGTTTTATCAAGCGGCAGCGTCAGGCTGCCCGTGCCGCAGGCACACTCGCACACAGCGCCCGTGGAGACGCCCCTGCGGCTTAAAAGATCGTGGTAAAAGGCGGCCCATGCGGAATAATCCACATCGGCCATCAAACGGTCATATACGGATGCGAAGGCGGTATACAATCAAATCACCCTTACTGCTGATCCTGATCGTCCGCCAGATCGTCCTCATCGTCGTCGTCGTCGCTTTTGTACAGTCCGCGATCTACCTGCGCGCCGTCAATTTTGGAGTTAATGTACTTGTCAAACACCGCATTGGTGAAGCTGGCGGAGATAAAGCGGCTGAACGCGAACCCGAACAGCACATAGTACAAAAACGTCAGCCCGACCGCCCAGACATAATAGGATGTGAAGATGCTTACCGCCAGCGCGATCAGCACCGGTACCAGCGTGATCAGCTTGAACAATATGGTTTGCGGCAGCCGCCCGATCGTCAGCAGCAGTGAATTCCGGATCAGCTGCGGGTAGGTGAGCTTGTAGCTGACCATCAGCGGATAAGTAAAGATCAGGCTCATCAGCCAGATCAGGGCCAGCAGCAGCGTCAGCATCTGGGGAACAACGTACAGCGAGCTGCTGTCGCTGGCCATTGAGCCGTAGAAATCCCAGCATACATAGGCGACAATCGGTACCAGGCCGGTGATGAAGCCGGTGAGCAGGCCCTGCTTCCAGTTCTCCTTCACGGCGTCTTTGAAATCGCTGAAGATGAAGGCGTGCTCGTCGCGCGCCCAGTTGCGCGTTACGTAGCACAGGCCGGGGGTAAACGGGCCGGTGATCGTAATGGCGGGCACGAAAAACAGCAGGCAGAACATCGCGATGGATTTCAACGCGTCCACATCGGTGCTGATCTGGCTTTGCATATCCGCCAGCGCGAGGGTGCCCTCGGAGTATAGGATGTTGGCCTCGGCCATGTCGCTGAGCGCCGTGTACGCCAAAATGAGATGATAGGCGATAATCAGCATGGCCGGAAGCCAGCTGAGCATGTACAGAAGGTTGAGGCGGGTGAGGCCGCTCAGCCGTACGCGCAGCATTTCTTTAAAGAGCTGTCCCCGGGTGGTAGGCAGGTCGTCCTTGGTGTAATCGCCCTTGCCTGATTTTCCGTATAAATAGTTATTAATCAGTTTTCCGAACATATGGTGTCCTCCCTTTTGCGGTCAAAGGTATTATAACATATTTAGGTACGATTTGCTTGCCTGTTCGCCCAGTATTTACAGGTTGCCAAAAGGCTGCCGGCAGCATGCGGCCGACAGCCTGAAAATCCTGCTTTGCGCCCTGGCTACGGCAGGGTGACACAGCCGTAGCCGATCCCGGCGTCGTGCATGGCGCGGATGGTTTTTTCAAAGGCGTCCAGGCTGTTTTGCGCATCGCCGGCCATGGTAACGCAGGTGATATGCCCGCCGTTGGTCAGCGCGTGGTACGGCGCTTCCAGCGCTATTTTTTCGGTGACGGAAATGGGAAAATCCACGGGAATGTGGAAGGAGTTGGTGTAGCACTCGCGGTCGGTAATGCCCTCCAGCGTGCCGAAGCGCTCGCGGTCCAGCCGCACAAAGCGGCCGGCAAGGCCTTCGGCGGGCGAGGCAAGGCAGGTGAAGTTCATCTGGTGTTTTTCGCTTATGTCGTCGCAAAACTTGCGGATAAAGCCTACGATCTCCAGCCCCAGGTTCTGGGAGGAAGCGTTTTCGCCGTGGTGTGCGCCGCGAAGCACCATCAGCGTTTCGCTGAGGCCCGTAAACCCGATGGACAGCGTGCCGTGCTTAAGAATCTCGCGGATGCCGTCGTTCCAGCCCAGGGTCTCGGAATCCAGCCAGTTGCCCTGACCCATCATGAAGGGGAAATTGCGCGCCTTTTTGGCGGCGACGATCTCAAAGCGCTCTAAAAGCTGTCCGGCGCAAAGGTTGAGCACACGCTCCAGCTCCTCAAAAAACCAGGCCAAATCGCCCTTGGCTTTCAGGGCGATGCGCGGCAGGTTGACGGTGGTTGCCGACAGGTTGCCGCGGCGGGGCGCGATTTCACGCCCGGGATCATACAGGTTGCCCATCACGCGGGCGCGGCTGCCCGCATAGGCAACCTCGGTATCGTAATTGCCCTTTTTGTAATACGGCAGGTTGAACGGCGCGTCCATAAAGCTGAAGTGGGGGAACGGCCGCTTGGCGCTCACGCGCACGGCAAGACGGAACAGGTCGTAGTTAGGGTCGCCGGGGTTGTAGTTTACGCCTTCCTTCACGCGGAAAATCTGCACGGGGAAAAGCGGCGCGTCGCCGTGGCCGACGCCCTCCTCGGTGGCGATGAGCAGGTTGCGCATCACCATGCGCGCCTCAGGCGAGGTATCCAGCCCGTAGTTGACGGTGGACAGTGACACCTGTCCGCCGGCACGGCTGTTCATGGTGTTGAGGGTATGCACGAGCGCTTCCATTGCCTGATGGGTTGCCCGGTCGGTATCCCGCTGGGCATGCTCGCGGGCAAAGTCCACAATGCGGTCCAGCTGTTCTTTGGGTGCGGTGCACAGCGCTTTGAGCCTGGTTTTGACGGCCTTGTCGTACGCCTTTTCAATGGTCAGCATGGGGATGCTGCCGGTTTTGACCTCCACTTCGGCAAGCAGGGCCTTCACCTTGTCGGGCGCGTCGTCCATCCCCAGCATCAGCTCCAGCGCGCGGGCCAGGTTTTCGGCAAAGCACTTGGCGTAGGTCTTGCGCACGCCGGGGGCCATACCGTAATCAAAATTGGCAATGCTCTGGTCGCCGTGCTGATCGTTCTGGTTGGCCTGAATGGCGATGCAGCACAGCGCGGCGCAGCTGGAGATGTCCTGCGGCTCGCGCAGCGTGCCGTGCCCTGTGGAAAACCCGCCCGCAAACAGCTTGACCAGGTCAATCTGCGTGCTGGCGGTGGTGAGGGTGTAAAAGTCCAGATCGTGGATGTGGATGTCTCCGTCCTGATGCGCGCGGGCGTAGCCGGGATCAAGCACGAACATCTCGTAAAACTGCTTGGAGCCCTCCGAGCCGAACTTGAGCATGGCGCCCATAGCGGTATCGCAGCCGCGGCGCTGCTCATCGGCATCCCCGGCATCGTCGGCGCAGATATCCTCAAAGGTTTTCATCAATCGCGTGTTCATCTCGCGCACACGGCTGCGCTCCGCGCGGTAAAGGATATAGGCCTTGGCCGAGCGCACAAAGCCCTGCTCGATCAGCGTGCGCTCCACGGCGTCCTGCACCTGCTCCACGGTGGGAATGCTGGGGATCAGCTCGTCGTTTTCCACCGCGGCGACCACAAGTCCGGCCAGGTGGTGCGCGGTGTCCCTGCCCTTGCGGCTGCCCGAGGCCATGAAGGACTTTTCGATGGCTTGCTCGATTTTATCGGCATCAAACGGCACAACGCGGCCATCACGCTTGGTAATGGATACTATCATTGCGGTACTCCTTTGATTTGATCTGTATATGTGGAAAAAGAGGAAACAATCACCCTGCACACTGCGGTATGTGTGCCGGCAGTTTCAATACGGTACGGTATTCTTATAGCGCTGTCCGATGATAGGGCGGGTTCGATCTTCGTCGGATTGTTAACGAAGTACTGTCATTATATGGTGTTTCATTAAATCCGTCAATACTACATCTGGAACGATTCCGGCGCTTCATCCGGCAATGGCGGCGGTTGTGCCGTTCACAAACCCTTAATATATAAGCAATATTTTGACTTGAAGCGTAAAAGTTCTCCGGAAAACAGAGTCAAAAAGTTTTCCACAATTTATTGTGGAAAAGCTTGTTTTGCGCATGCGGGGCGCATCTGCTATGATAGGCGGGGGAGGCGAAACGCATGCATATAGCGATCATCGGCGGCGGTGCGGCGGGCTTTGCGGCGGCGATTGCCGCGGCGGGCGGCGGCGCGCGGGTAACGGTGCTGGAGCGCAACGGAAAACCGCTGAAAAAGCTCGGCGTTACCGGCAACGGGCGCGGTAATATTTTTAACGTGGGCGAGCCTGCGTATTACGGCGATACGGCGTTTGCTAAAGCGGTGCTGGAGCGCGTGAATACAGCTGCGCTGCGGCGGTTTTTTGCGGATTTGGGCGTCCCGCTGCGCCAAGAGGGAGAGGGGCGCGTGTATCCGGCCGCGCTGCAGGCGTCCGCCGTGCAGGAAGCGCTGCGGCTGCGCGCGGCGCAGCTGGGGATTGCGGTGCTGTGCGCGGTGCGCATCGAGCACATCGTACGGGAACCCGCCGGCTTTACCCTGCGCGGCAGGCAGGCGGAGGAGCCGTTTGCGCTGGCTGCCGACAGGGTGATCGTCGCCTGCGGCGGCGCGGCCGCGCCCGCGCACGGCACCGACGGCACGGCTTACGAACTGCTTACGGCGCTGGGGCATACCTGCACGCCGCTGTATCCCGCGCTGTGCGCGCTGAAGGTGCCCAAAAAGCGCATCCAGGGACTTGCGGGCCAGCGGGTGCGCGCGGCGCTTACCCTCACAGACGCACAGGGCAGACCTGTGCACCGCACGCACGGAGAAGCGCTGTTTGGCGACGACGCGGTCAGCGGAATCGCGTCCATGCAGCTGGCGCGCTTTGTGCGAAGCGGCATGGAGCTGCAGGTGGATCTGCGCGATGAGCTGAACATCGGCACGGAGGTTCTGCCGTTTGTGCGGTCGCTGGCCGCCATGCGCCCCGGGCAGCCGGCGGTCGATCTGCTGACCGGCGCGTTTGCCCGGCCCGTGTCACGCTGGATTTTGCGCGAAGCGGAGATCAAGGATCTGCAAACGCCTATCCATGCCCTGCAGGCGGCGCAGCTGTGCCGGCTTGCCGATACCGTTGCGGACATCCGTTTGCCTGTCCTGGGCACGCGCGGGTTTGACGCGGCGCAGGTTACGGCGGGCGGCATCGAAACCGAAGAATTTGATCCCGAAACCATGGAAAGCCGTCTGGTACTAGGTCTGTATGCCGCCGGCGAGATCCTGAATGTGGACGGCGACTGCGGCGGTTTCAACCTCATGTTCGCCTTTGCAAGCGGAAGCATCGCGGGCGAGCGGGCAGCACATGCAGCCAAATAAAAACGGCCGCGCAGCGCGACCGAAAAGTGTAACCGAGCGGCGGAAAATCCTCCGCTCTTACTTTTTTTTGTACATGCCCGTCAGCCACAGCAGCAGGCACGAGCCGCCCAGCGCGATCAGGAAGCTGGGAATGTTGAAGCCGGTAATAGCGCCCAGCCCCAGCAGCGAGGCAAGCAGCTTGCCCAGAAACGCGCCGACGATGCCGACGAAGATGTTGGCCAGCAGGCCCATGTTTTTATCGCGACCCATAATCATGCTGGCAACCCAGCCTGCGAGCCCGCCCAGAATGATCCATGTAAGAATACCCATAATCTGCCTCCTTGCGTTATATCCGTAAATAATCTGTAAGATGTGCGTTATCGGATCGGTTTGCGGTTTCATTATAGGGGCGCGTCCGCGGCCTGTCCAGCGATCGCGGTGTATTCTAATGTACATTTAACCGTTCTCTCATCGGCTTGCGGTTGCGCGCCGGATACGCTACAATCTTCGGGAATGCGCAATTTGAGGAGTGAACCCGATGCACCGCATCCTCTTTATCTGTTTTGGCAATATCTGCAGGAGCCCCATGGCGGAGTTTATCATGAAGGACCTGGTGAAAAAGCGCGGGCTGGAGCACGCGTTTTCCATTGCCTCGTGCGCCACAAGCGCCGAGGAGATCGGCAATCCCGTATATCCGCCCGCCCGGGACGAGCTGGCCAGGCACGGCATCGGCTGTGCGGGCAAGGCGGCCGCGCAGCTGCAGCCGCAGGATTACGAGGCCTACGATCTGCTGCTGGTGATGGATACCCTGAACTATAAAACCGTGCTGCACCGCACGGACGGCGACCCCGCCGGCAAGGTGCACCGCCTGCTGGAGCCCACCAGGCGCGGCGGCGATATTGCCGATCCGTGGTTTACCCGCCGGTTTGATACCGCCTACCGCGAGATTTTCGCCGGCTGCGAAGCGTGGCTGGAGCAGCTGACGGCGCAGTAGATTTCCATAGAAAAAAGTATCGCACGCCCATTGACAACCGCTTGTTTACGTGTAGAATTAACACATAACAGTTGTTAACTTAACAAGATGGCGGGGCGACGGATATGGACTTGCAACAGGCAATGGCGCGGCATTTAACGGATACCATTTTGCCGTTTTGGACCGGGCTTACGGATACTGTCCACGGCGGATACACCGGTTATGTGGGCTATGACCTTCAAACCGATCCCGACGCGCCCAAGGGCTGCATCATGAACAGCCGAATATTGTGGTTTTTCTCCACGGCCTGTACCGTGCTCAAGCGCCCCGACCTGCTGTATTATGCGCAGCAGGCCTACCGGTACTTTGACCGTTTTGTAGACGCGGAGCAGGGCGGGCTTTTTTGGCTGTGCGCGGCCGACGGTACACCGCTGGACGAAACCAAGCACACCTACAACCACGCCTTTGCCGTGTATGCGCTGGCCGCGTATTATCAGGCGAGCGGCGACATGCAGGCCCTGCACAGGGCGCTTGCGCTGGTGGAGCTGATGGAAACCCGCATGACGAAGGACGGGCAGTATCTGGACGCGTTTGACCGCGCGTTCCATCCCCTGCAAAACGATAAGCTCAGCGACAACCCCATCCTCACGGCACGCGGCGTGATCGCGGAAAAAACGATGAACACCGTGCTGCACGTGCTGGAGGCTTATACGCTTGTGTACGAGGCCTGCTGCGACGCGCGTGTGGGCGAGCGCCTGCGCGATCTGCTGGCACTGATACGGGACAAGGTGTACAACGCCGCAGAAAACCGGCTGGATGTGTTTTTCGACAGTGGTATGCACTCCCTGATCGATATGCAAAGCTACGGCCATGATATCGAGGCTTCGTGGCTGATCGACCGCGCGGCGGACGCCGTGCTGACCGGCGAGGACCGCACGCAGATCAAGCGGCTTACCACGCGCCTGGCGCAGGGCGTGCTCACGCGCGCGCTTACAGGCGGCAGCCTTTGCAACGAGCGTGTGGAGGATACGCTGGATACCACGCGCATCTGGTGGGTGCAGGCGGAAACCATGATCGGCATGGCCAACCTCTATCAAAAAACGAAAAATCCTATGCTGCCGGAGCGCATGCGCACGCTGTGGCGCTATATACAAACGCATATTGTGGATCCGCGGCCCGGCGGCGAATGGTTTGCGGCGGTAGACGCGCAGGGCAGCGCAAAGCCGCTGCCGATCGCCGATCCGTGGAAGGCACCCTACCATAACGGGCGCATGTGCATGGAGATGATGAAGCGCCTATGACCGACCGCGAGATCAATAACGACAAAAAGGGCGTCAGCATGCGGGAGATCGGCAGCCGGCTGGGCGTGAGCGCCGTGACCGTGAGCAAGGCGCTTGGCGGCAAGCCCGGCGTAAGCGATGCCATGCGCGCCAAAATTGAAGCGCTGGCACGCGAGCTGGGCTACCGTTACGAGCTTAATTCCCGTACCTGCAAGGACGTTGCCATCCTCGTGCCCGCGCATTTTTTCGGGCAGGGCAACAGCTTTTACGCGTCGCTTTGCAGCAAGCTGGTGCAGCACCTGACACGCTTCAACTGCTACGGCGTGCTGTCCATCCTTTCCCGGGAGGAGGAAGCGGACTGCCGCCTGCCCGCTATCCTGTTTGGCAACCGCATCAGCGGGCTTGTGGTGCTGGGGCAGGTGAGCGGCGCGTACATGCAGATACTGGCCTCGGCGGGCATCGGCGTGCCCTATGTGTGCATGGACTTTTACGACGAGCAATCCGGCGCCGACGCCGTGGTGAGCGACGGCCTGTACGGCAGCTATCGCCTGACCAGCCATCTCATCCGCAAGGGGCACCGGCGCATCGGCTTTCTCGGTTCCATCCGCGCCACGAGCTCCATCATGGACCGCTATCTGGGCTACTACAAAACCATGCTCCAAAACGACCTGCCCATCGACCCCGCGTGGATTGTGCCCGACCGCGACGGGCAAGGCGTGTATCAGGCGTTCCCCTTGCCTGATCCGCTGCCGACCGCCTTTGTGTGCAACTGCGACCAGATGGCGATGCTGTTTCAAAAACGGTTGGAGGATCTTGGGTACCGTGTGCCGCGGGATGTGTCACTCGTCGGCTTTGACGATTTCACGCACAGCGCGTCCTTAAGCCCCACGCTGACCACCTTTGCCGTCGATCAGGACAGCCTTGCCATCGAAACCGCGCGCATGATCTCCGGCAAAATTAACGGCGCGCAGGACAGCAAAGGCCGCGTGGTAACCGGCGGGCGTGTGATATACCGGCAAAGCGTACGGCAATTCGTATGATAAAAAACCAACAGAAATGAGGAATAAAATCATGAACCAAGTACAGATACTCGGCGCGCAGAGCCTTCCCAACATGCCCTGGCAGGACCGTCCCGCGGACGACCGGCACGATGCGCCGATCTGGCGTTACACCGGCAACCCCATCATCGGCCGCAATCCCGCGCCCGGCGTGGCGCGCATCTTCAACTCCGCCGTGATGCAGTACGAAAATGGCTATGTGGCCGTGCTGCGCGGCGAGCAGGTGGACGGCGTGCCGCAGGTGTACCTGGGCACCAGCGACGACGGCATCCATTGGACCGTGGACCCCAACAAGGTGCCCTTTACCGATGAAACCGGAAAGCCCTTTATGCCGCTGTCGGCGTATGATCCGCGCCTGGTAAAGGTGGAGGACACCTATTACATCATGTGGTGTACGGATTTCTATGGCGCGGCCATCGGCATGGCGAAAACGAAGGACTTCAAAACCTTTACCCGCATCGAAAACCCCTTCCTGCCGTTCAACCGCAACGCGGTGCTCTTTCCCCGCAAGATCGGCGGCAAGTTCAAGCTGCTGTCCCGTCCGTCGGACAGCGGGCATACCCCGTTTGGCGATATCTTTGTCACCGAGAGCGAGGACATGGTCTACTGGGGCCGCCACCGCCATGTGATGGGCCGCGGGCAGGCCTGGTGGGAAAGCCTGAAGGTCGGCGGCGGCGCCGCGCCTATCGAGACCAGCGAGGGATGGCTGCTGTTTTACCACGGCGTTATCGGCACGTGCTCGGGCTATGTGTACTCCATCGGCGGCGCGATTTTGGATATCGACGAGCCGAGCATCGTTAAGTACCGCTGCCGCAACTTCCTGCTCACGCCTGAGGAGGATTACGAGGAGCGCGGCTTTGTGCCCAATGTCTGCTTCCCCTGCGCTACCCTGCAGGATAAGGATACCGGCCGGATTGCCATCTACTACGGCGCGGCGGACAGCTATGTCGCCCTCGCGTTTACGCAGGCGGATCAGATTGTCAGCTACATCAAGCAGCACAGCCGGCTGACCGATACGGACACTGAAATCGGTATTCGATAAAGAGGGATTGCTATGAAACAGAAATTGCAGCCCGCGGCGGTGTTCACCGACCATATGGTGCTGAGCCGCGGCAAAAATATCCGCATCTTCGGCGAAGCGGCGGACGGCGCGCGGATTGTGCTGACGCTTGGCGGCCGGCAGGCGGAAACCGAGGCCAAAGGCGGTACGTTTGAGGCCGCCTTTGCGCCGATGGATGCCGGCGGACCGTATACGCTCACGGTTACGGACGGCGAGACGACGCTTACATTCGCGGACGTGATGATCGGCGACGTGTACTTTGCCGGCGGCCAGAGCAACATGGAGTGGCCGCTGGAGCAGGCCGAGGGCGGGCCGGAGCTGATCAAAACGCTTGATAATCCCATGATCCGCTACATCAATTTTCCGCACAACGCGTGGCTGGACGACGCGGCGCTTACGCAGGAGCGGCAGATGCGCTGGAAGCCGCTTGTGCCCGACGCCTGTGCCGATATCAGCGCTATCGCCTGCCACTTCGCGCTGGATTTGCAGCCGGAGCTGGGCGTCGCGATCGGGATCATCGACTGCTATTGGGGCGGCACGTCCGTCACCTGCTGGCTGGACGAAGCCGCACTTGGCCAAACTACGGCGGGCGCGAAGCTGCTTAAGGAATATCAGCAGCGCAACGCCGATAAGTCCGACGCGCAGTATGACGCCGAGATGAAGGAATATGACGATGCGTATCAGGCGTGGTGGAAGCGGGTGCGCGCGCTGCAGCAGGCCGATCCCGATATCCCGTGGGAGGAAATCAACGTTAAGGCGGGGCAGTGCCCGTGGCCGCAGCCGGAGGGCCGCAAGAGCGCGTTCCGCCCGGCGGGGCTGATCGAAACCATGGTCAAGCGCGTCGCGCCCTATACCATTACGGGCATCCTGTACTATCAGGGCGAGGAAGACACCAAGCACCCGCCCTATTACCGGTCGCTGATGATGTCGCTGATCTCGTTTTGGCGCGACTTATTCCGCGATCCGCTGCTGCCGTTTTTGTTCGTGCAGCTGCCCATGTACATCGGCAAGGGCGAGGAGGACAACAAAAGCTGGCCGCCCGTGCGGCAGGCGCAGGCACAGGTGTACCGCGATATGCGGGGCACGGGCCTTGCGGTGCTTATTGACGGCGGCGAGTTTGACAACGTGCATCCCAAGGACAAAAAGACCGTCGGCGACCGGCTGTACCTGCAGGCGCTGCGGGTGGTGTACGGCAGGGAGGTGCAGGCCGACGGCCCGTACGCCCTGGCCGCGCGCCGCGACGGCAGCCGCATGATCGTTACCCTTACCCAGCCGGTGACATGCGACGGCGAAGCCCCGCTGTTTGAGCTGGCGGGCGCGGACGGCAGCT
>Ga0116152_10002446_pt1 | contig 15136 bp, 9 predicted proteins | sample AD_UKC119_MetaG_FD_89894 | JGI IMG/M metagenome (GOLD analysis project Ga0116152, IMG submission 89894) | Active sludge microbial communities of municipal wastewater-treating anaerobic digesters from Hong Kong - AD_UKC119_MetaG | ecosystem: Engineered > Bioreactor > Anaerobic > Digestate... | reverse complement strand
ACTCAGGGGATAGCCAACCAACCCGTGACCGTGCGCTTCCCGATTCCTGCCCAAGAGCCGCAACGCCTGACCTGAGCCGCTATAGATGGCGTGAACGGTTACTGCATGACATTACTGCCGGTGATATTGCTCAATTAGTAAAAACAGCAGGAAGATAATCATATGAACTAAATAGCTTTTAACGTTTATTTTGACAGTTTTTGTATTATTTTACTCAAATTGACTCTTATTCTACTACCATGCGCATCCCCCGCTTTTATACCCCCATCCCGCTTCAGCAGGGCCAGCAGCTGGAACTGCCACCGGAAGTATTCCGGCACGCCATTCAGGTTCTGCGCCTGAATCCGGGAGCGGACCTGATTCTGTTCAATGGACAGGGAGGCGAATACCTGGCGGAACTCACCACGGTCGGGAAACGCCACGCCAGTGTGCAGATTACGGCCTTCACACCACAGGAGCGGGAATCACCGCTGCACCTGACGCTGGTTCAGGCACTCATCAAACCGGACAAAATGGACTTTGCCATCCAGAAAAGCGTGGAGCTGGGGGTGGCAGCGATTCAGCCATTACTGAGCGCCCGCAGTGTTACCCGACCGGGACGGGATCAGCTGGATAAAAAGCAGCAACATTGGGAAGCCGTAGCCGGCAGCGCCTGTGAACAGTCGGGGCGCACCCGCCTGCCCATGATCCTTCCACTGCTGACCCTGGATGGCTATCTGGCGGCATCTGCCAGGCGGGAACGCCTGATTCTGCTCCCCGGTGCCCACCCGCGCCTGCCGGAGCTGGTGTTTGATTCGACACCCCGGATACTGGAGGTCCTGATCGGGCCGGAAGGCGGCTTTGACGACGGGGAAGTCAGTGCCTGCCTGCAGGCCGGTATCCGTCCGCTGGCACTCGGTCCGCGGATACTGCGGGCTGAAACAGCGGCCCTGACCATCAGCAGCCTGTTGCAGCAGTACTTTGGTGATTTGTAAGCGGTTTTCCGGCTTTACCCCCCGGCCCGCCTGCCTGCTTCAAGCCTGTCTGTGCCAACCCGGCCTACTCACTACCCGCATCCGCCTTACCCGTGAGCGGCTCAAGCTCTTCTGTGGCCATCGTCACAAAGCTGTCAATACTGATGCTCGGTTGCAGACGGATATCCAGTGAACTGAGGGTGCGGTTGAACTCGGCCTCACCGGTAAACTCGGTACCCAGGGCGATCTGATCCATCAGGTCCGACATCTGGTAAACCAGCATGGGAGTACTGAACAGCAGGGCAATCCCGAGGGCCGACCAGGGTTCGGCATGATGAATCAGCCGGATGTAACCATAAAGCACCACCGGCAGCAGCAGAAAGTTGTTGACCAGCATCAGCCCCTCCAACGGCCAGTCCGCCGTCAGGAGGTAATTCAGAAAGTGGCCGATCTCGCCCAGCACATGCGGCCCGATCATGAACAGCGCTGCCAGACTCAAAGCCGGTCCGACCTCCCAGCGCTGGGTGGACAGGCGACTGATCCCGGCAATCACCAGCGTCAGGGCCACCAGCCCCAGCAGGTACGGCATCAACCCGCCCAGATAAAAGGTGATGTCCTTGGCCAGCCGGGCCTGCAGGTAATTCTCGAACAGAAACGCCAGCAAAGTCAGGACCATCAGGCTCAGGGACCAGGCCGGATGACAGAACACGGCATACAGCCCGGAACAGTTGCGCACACTGGTACGGCTCACATCCATGTCCGAACGCAGCAGTCGCACCTGCCGGTTGCCCAGACGCAGATTGACCGGATCCGCCCCGACCTGAACCTCGGCCATCTCGTGCTGACGCAGGCTCCGCCGGTTCATTCGTGAACCGTTTTCACCCGACAGGTTGTGGACCTGCAGCCTGAAACCGTCCAGCCGCTCAATTTCAAGGTGATGGGGGGAGACCGTGTTGTCGGAAAGAATAATGTCATTATCCAGGGCACGCCCGATCCGGACCGGAAACCGCTCAAGGGGATAATAATGATTCAGGCTGCGGGTTTTTACCTCCAGCATCAGTTTCACGGCATCCATTTGAACCCCTTCAGCATGCGCTGGAGCAGCCTGACGGATTGATCAAAATCAGTGCCAACCAGATAAAAATCAAAAATCAGCCCGACTTTGGGTTCTTCCACCATGGCACCGGTAACCAGCACATCACTCAGTCCCTGATAACGCAGATAATCACGCCGGCATACCGTCATTTTGAAATCACGCCCGGAAATATCCACAAAGCGGGTCCGGCATTCAAACCGGGTTACATTCTTCTTGTCTGCCGTGGTATTAATCAGGCCACTGGCATTCTGATACTCATACTGGCGATAAAAACGCGGCGGAATCATGCCCTCAGACTCATACCAGGTATACTGATAACGCATCTCGCCGATACTCAGTTTTTCATCGAGGAAAATACGCAGCTCATTGGAGCAGGTCGCGGCATAGATTCCCAGCAGGCTGCCGCCCCGGGCTTCATCACTGCTGTCCCAGCAGCTGATGGTACGGTCCATGCTGCCGGGGACCTCAAACTGGCCGATCTGGACACGCTTCCAGTCATTGTCCTGCAGGCGTTTCAGGCGCTCGATACTGTTGTCATGCAACTGGCGGGTGATATTGCCATGCAAATCCTCTGCCGGCCTGAACCCCCTCAGGCGCAGACGCTCCAGCAGAATATTCAGGTATTGGATCGAAACCAGAAAACTGACATCATTACCCGCTGTTGCCACATTCACGCCGATCACTTCACCGGATTCATTCAGTGCCGGCCCGCCACTCATGCCCGAATTCAGGTTGCCGGAAAACAGGATATTGTTGTCCTCACTGTTCTGCAGCATACCGTTGTTGGTACCGGTCACAATCGAAAACCCGAGGTCCAGCGGATTGCCCAGTGAATACAGGGTTGCCCCCTTTTCCGGGATTGCACTGGTTTTCAATGGCTTGCCCAACGGGGTATCCGCCTTGAGAATGGCAAGATCATGCAGGACATCCACATCCACCAGACGCAGAGGGCCAGTATCCCCCGTGGTGGAGAGGTAATTCATGCTGAAAGCTTCCGGATCATTGGTATAGGAGCTGATCACATGGTAATTGGTCGCCAGAATATCGGGGCGGGCGACCACAAACCCCGAGCCAATGACACTTTTATTACCAGTCTTGTGGTTGATCACCCTGACCTGATAAATGGATTTTTCCACCTCGTTGTAAAGGCTGCTGGAGCGCGTTTCTGCATGGACGGAAAAACTGTAAAGCAGACAACAAACCAGCCAGACGGTGGCCAGGCATTGACGATACATTCCCTGTGGCCCTCAACTAATCATTAATCATTACTGAACCAGGACGCTCTCACGAGTGCAACTTCAGGGTACGGTCACAATCGGGCAAACACCTCGCGTACCCGATCCAGTGTAGCAGCAATATCCTCATCTGTATGCACGCTGGAAACAAAGCCGGCTTCATAGGCAGACGGTGCAAGATAAATCCCCCCGTCCAGCATGCCATGAAAGAAACGGTTGAAACGCGGAATATCGCATTGCATCACCTGCTGATAACGGGTGATCGTATCCTCAGCAGAGAAAAACAGCCCGAACATCCCTCCCACACAATGGGTGGTAAACGGAATCCCCGCTTCATCAGCCGCAGCCTGCATTTCCTGGGTCAGCAGAAAGGTTTTACTGCCCAGTTCCTGATAAAACCCGTCCCTGGCAATGATCTCCAGGGTCTTCAGCCCCGCAACCATGGCAATCGGGTTGCCGGACAGGGTACCGGCCTGATAGACCGGCCCCAGCGGGGACAGACGCTCCATGATGTCACGCCGCCCGCCAAAGGCCCCCACCGGCATGCCGCCACCAATGACCTTGCCCAGCGTGGTCAGGTCAGGCCGGATATTGTAGTAATCCTGTGCACCCCCCAATGCCACCCGGAAACCGGTCATGACCTCGTCAAAAATCAGTACCGCACCGCTCTGGTCACACACCTCGCGCAGGGTTTCCAGAAAACCGGGAACCGGCGGTACACAGTTCATGTTGCCGGCTACCGGCTCCACAATGATGCAGGCAATTTCCTCCCCCCGTGCGGCAAACACCTCACGGACCTGTGCACTGTTGTTGTAATCCAGCGTCAGGGTGAACTGGGCCAGCTCGGGCGGCACACCGGGTGAATTCGGCTCGCCGAAGGTCAGGGCGCCGGAACCGGCCTTGACCAGCAGGGAATCACCGTGTCCGTGATACCCGCCTTCAAACTTGACGATCACCTTGCGCCCGGTAAACCCGCGTGCCAGCCGGATCGCCGACATGGTGGCCTCGGTGCCGGAACTGACCATACGCACCATATCCATGGACGGCAGCAGACCACAGAGACGCTCGGCCATGGTGATCTCCAGTGCCGTGGGCGCACCGTAGCTCAATCCGTTCAGGGCCGCCTCACGCACGGCTTCCACCACCTCCGGATGCGCATGCCCGGCAATCATCGGCCCCCAGGAGCCGACATAATCAATCAGGCGGTTGCCATCGGCATCATACAGCCAGGCCCCTTCGGCCCTGGCAATGAAACGGGGTGTCCCACCAACACCCCGGAAGGCCCGTACCGGGGAGTTGACCCCGCCGGGAATGGTTTTCTGGGCCTGCTGGAACAGCTGCTCTGACTTGGTCACGGGTTACACTCCTGAATCCGCTGCTGACAAATGGGGTAAGGGGTTAGCGCATCTGGCGCTGCAGCTCCTGCTGCAGGCGATCCATCAACAGGCCCTCCAGCGACTGGGGTGGCTGGGGCTGCTGACCCACCGGGTTGGCCATATTGTTCGGGGTGATGGTGAAGGTGAATACCGTGGGATCACCGGGCGTCACACGGATGCGCTCCTGACCATGCATGCCGCGATAATCGATATTCACCAGCACCTCCTGCGGAGCCAGGCTCAGTTCGGCAAACGCCACCCCGTCAAATGAACGCAGCAACTGACCATTCAGGGTCACTACCGAAAAACTCACCGGCAAAGGCTGCTGATCCACCCCATTGACGGCAATCAGCTGCAGCACACCGCCCGGAGGCGGGGGTTGCGGGACCGGCTGTGCGGGCTGAACGGCCTGCTGCTGAGAGGGTTGTCCGGCTGGCTGACGTGCCGGTGTCTGCGGCGGCAGCCCTTCAAACTCGCTGACCTGAAAATCCAGGGAGCGGGCCTGACCCTGGGCAATGGTGACGCGCTTGGTGATGCGGCGCTGCCGGTACACGGCCATGACATCATAGCTGCCGGGTTCCAGCTTGACCTGGGCATTGGCAACACCGCCGACACGTGCCACCCGCTGCCCTTCACTGTCCGTCACCACAAAGCGCCCCCGGCCTTCAGCCGCACCCGGTGGTGAACGCAGTACCAGATTCAGGGTACCCTCCGGCGGTGGAGCAGGCCGGTTGGGGGTCTGTGCCGCCAGTGATTCCATGACAATAATCTGCTGCTGAACCTGCCCTGCCACCAGATTGATGTCACGCACCACATCCTGCTTGCCCTTGGTTTTGGCAGTGATCCGGTAACGCCCCGGCTGCAGTGTGAACTCGACATTATCGGCATAACTGCCCTTGGCCACATGCACGCCGTTAGGCTGCTGGATATAGATATTGGCCTTGAGGGCGGCATTACTGCCCCCGGCACGCACAAATACCTGCACCCTGCCGGTATCCGCATCGACAGCCGCCGCAGGTGGCGGGGTATCCGGTAGCGGCGGGGCGGGGGTTGCATCCGCCCCGTCCGGGGTCGGAGTACTGTCAACCCTGTCCACCTGCCCGGTCTGTACCGACGAGGCGGGTGCGGGTGGGTTGGGGAGTTCAAAGCGCTCACGAGCCACCTGATTGGCGGTAATTTCCACCATGCGGGCGTTCTTTTTGCCTTCAGCAACCACCGTGACCTCATAAATACCCGGCGGCAGGTCAAACGTGGCCGAATCGGTATTTTCCATACTGGCCACTTCCATATCCAGCACATCACGGATAATGAATGTTGCACCGGGTTTGCGCTGCGGGTCGGCAGGATCGGTCAGGCTCAGCTCCAGCGCCCCGTATTCGTCGATCAGCTCTGCCCCGCCACTGCCGGACCGGTCCGGCTGCGCCGGGGCCGTGTCTGTCGCCGTGTTAGCGGGAGTGGCAGCAGTGGTATCCGTATCGGCAGTGCCACCGGTTGCCGCCCCTGCCGCAACCTGTCCGGTATCGGCATCAGCAGTCCTGTCGGTATCGGGTGTCGATGCCGGTGACTCGGGACTGGCGATGTTGGTGTCGGTGGCTGGCTCGGCCTGAGTGGCCGGATCCGCCGGCTGGCCATCTGCCGACTCGTCGGGTTCCCCCACCAGTGTCGGCTGGACACTGCCCTGATCCGCCGCATCGATGGTTCCCTGATCCGCCAGTGACGGACTGGCAGTACCGGTACGGTTCCCTGCAGCCGGGGTCGGCTGGCCCAGAATCGTGCTGGTCTCGATATCCGGCGGCTGAACCTGGACCTGATTTTTCTGCGGGTCATTGACCAGACTTTTGACGCCAATAAAGGCAAAGACTGCCATAAAGCCGAAAATAATACCGGCCAACAGCATCTTCAAACCACTGCGCATGCGAGGAGCTCCTTAAATGAATACCTGTTTTTCCAGGCGTGCTGCCGGAGCCTGATTCACATCGGAATACCCGGTGTGCCGCCACACCGCCTGCCCCGGACTTCGCCGGAATCCCTGCAAGCCCGCCTGCAGGGAGCTGCCGTTAATCATACCGGATTTGCCGGTCAATGGGGCGCATCATGAAATTTCAAGTGCTCACCAGATGCCGGGTCACCACAACCACACCAGGCTCCAGACGGCTGTGCTCAACCTCGAACCCGAGCCGGCGCATCAGGTTGATCATCGGGCTGTTCTCGGCCAGCACGTCACCGGTGATGTAATGCAGGCCCTTGCTGCGTGCCAGATCGATGATGACCTGCATCAGCAGCCCGCCCAGTCCCCGGTTGCGCCAGGCATCCCCCACCACCAGGGCAAATTCACAGCCCTGCCCGTCCGGCAGGGTGGCAATGCGCGATACCCCGATTTCCAGATCACCACCAGCCGGATCACCATGGCGCACCAAGGCAATGAAAGCCATCTCGCGATCATAGTCAATCTGGGTCAGGCGCACCAGCATGTCCGGTGTCAGTTCACGCAGGGACTGCATGAAGCGCATGTAACGCGACTCCCCGGACAGGTTGCGCACAAACTGCTGCTCCATGGCCGCATCCTCGGGCCTGAGCGGGCGGATGACAATATCGGTTCCATCCACCAGCTGATGCCGCCGCACCAGATCGCTCGGATAGGGATGAATCGCCATGTGGCCATAGGGCCGGATTTCCCGGTCGGCATACCCCACCACAAAACGGGCATCCACCGCCCGCACCCCCTTATCGTCCGCCAGCAGGGGATTGATGTCCATCTCCACCACCTCGGGCAGCTCGCATACCAGTACCGATACCCGCTGCATAACCTGCTCCAGGGCACGGCCATCGGCTTCCGGCATCTGCCGGAAAGCCTTGAGCATATCGGCGATACGGGTTCTGTCGATGGTTTTGCGGATCATGTACTCATTCAGCGGCGGCAGCACCACGGCATGGTCACGCATGATCTCCACGGCTGTGCCGCCGGCCCCGAAACTGATCACGGGTCCAAATACCGGATCACGCACCACACCGATCATGAGTTCGCGCACATGGGTACCGCGATCCATGCTTTCCACGGTCACGCCCTCGATACGCGCTCCCGGCAAAGCCTGCCCCACCCGGTCGACCAGCTCCTGATACACGCTGCGCACGGTATTGGCGCTGTTGATGTTCATGCGCACCCCGTTGACATCCGATTTGTGCACCACATCCGGCGAACTGATTTTCATCACCACCGGATAGCCCAGCGATTCGGCGGCCACCAAAGCCTCGGTCGGACTGCGCACCAGTATCGCCGGGGTGGAAGGAATGCCGAATGCGGCCAGAATGGCCCGTGACTCGATGGTGGACAGGGTACGCCGCCCTTCACCCAGTACACTTTCAATAATCAGGCGGGCACCCCGGATATCCGGCTCCGGTTCCGCTTCATCCCGTACCGGCGGCACCTGCATCAGCAGCTTCTGATTGCTGTGGAAACAGGCCAGGTAGGAAAATGCCTCCACGGCCTGTTCCGGAGCGGAAAAGCACGGAATGCCGGCGGCAGACAATATCTCACGCGCCGGGGCTACCTGTGTGCCCCCCATCCAGCAGGCCAGAATCGGTTTCTTGATGCGCTGGCGCACCCCGACCAGCGTCTCGGCCACACCGGTGGGATCCGTCATGGCCTGCGGTGTCAGCATCACCAGTACGGCGTCCATATTGTCTTCGCGCAGGCAGATATCCAGCACCTGTTCGTAACGCTCGGGCGTTGCATCTCCCAGAATGTCGACCGGGTTGCCATGTGACCAGGCAAATGGCAGAACCTGACCCAGGGCCCGCTGAACCTCGGCCCCCAGCGGGCTCAGGCTCAATCCCAGCTCCACCGCCCGGTCGGTCGCCATCACACCCGGCCCGCCGGCATTGGTGATGATCAGCAGGCGGTTCTGGCGCACATGAATGCCGGAAGACAGAATTTCCGCAGCCGTAAACAGCTGGGTGATGGAATCCACCCGCACCACGCCAGCCCGCTGCAATGCGGCATCAAAGGCATCAAAACTGCCGACAATGGCACCGGTATGGGTACTGGCAGCCCGCGCCCCTTCGGCATGACGGCCCGCCTTGAGCACGATCACCGGCTTCATGCGCGAAGCAGAGCGCAGCCCGGACATGAAACTGCGGGCATTGCGTATCCCTTCCACATATAACAGGATGCTTTTGGTATGCCGATCCAGAGCCAGGGAGTCCAGCACATCCCCGAAATCCACATCCGCCGCATCGCCCAGGGTAACCACCGAAGAGAAACCCAGCTTGCGGGTCTCGGCCCAGTCCAGTATGGAGGTACAGATCGCCCCGGACTGCGAAATCAGGGCCAGACCACCGTCACGGGACTGATTGCGGCTGAAAGTAGCGTTCAATCCGGCCCTGGGGCGCATGACACCCATGCAGTCGGGACCGAGCAGATGGATGCCATGACGGTGTACTGCCTGCTGCAGCCGCTGCTCCAGCTGTCGCCCGCTGGCCCCGGCGTCACCAAAGCCCCCTGACATCACAATCACATGCCGGCAACCGAGCTCGCCACATTCATTCACGATACCGATAACGGTGGCTGCCGGCGTTGTGATCACCACCAGTTCGGCAGGTTCCGGCAGGGCTGAAAGTGCGGGATAACAGGTAAGGCTCTGTAATTCCTGATATTTGGGGTTGACCGGATAAACCGGCCCTTTAAACCCGGCTGACAGAATATTTTCCAGTACCCGGGTGCCAACCGATGTTTCCCTGTCACTGGCTCCGACCACGGCAATCGATCGGGGAGACAGGAACTGATGCAAATAGTGGTGCCCCATGTTTAAAACCTCTATCATGGTTGATAACCAGCTTCCGGAGGAGTCGACACAGGTGAAAACCCGATCGCAAATACACGACGCAGACGAAAGCCGGTTCCGTTTTTTTGTGCATTGCACCATATTATACACACTCTCCAGACAAATACGATGACAACTGCATTGATCAGCCATTCAGACTGTATTTTTCATGATAATGGCGACCCGTATCACCCCGAATCGCCCAAGCGCATCGGAGCCATCACCGACCGCCTGATCAGCTCCGGCGTGGACTGGATCATCCGGCATTATGACGCCGAGCCCGCCAGCCGGGAGCAGCTGGAGCGTGCCCATACGCCTGCCTACATTCAACGCGTATTCGACAGCGCACCCCAGGGACAGGAGCTTATCCTGCTGGATGGCGATACCGGCATGAACCGTTACTCCCTCTCTGCGGCCCTGCACGCGGCAGGGGCTGTCGTGATGGGCGTTGATCTGGTGCTGAAACAGCAGCACCGCAATGTCTTCTGCGCCATCCGCCCCCCCGGACACCATGCCGGACGCGCAGTTTCCGCCGGCTTCTGCATTTTCAACAATGTCGCCATCGGCTGCCTGCATGCTCTGGAGCATTACGGACTCAAGCGGGTAGCCATCATTGATTTTGATGTCCACCATGGCGATGGTACGGAAGAAATCGTGCGTGATGACCCGCGCGTCCTGTTCTGCTCCTCGTTCCAGCACCCCTACTACCCCTACTGCGGTGCCGACAGCAACTATCCGAATGTTGTCAACCTGCCGATGCGTGCCGGTACCCGCGGCCCGGAATGGCGGACTCAGGTGGAACAGCACTGGCTGCCACGCCTGCATGATTTCAAGCCCGAACTGATCATGGTTTCTGCCGGTTTTGATTCCCACCTGGAGGATGAGATGGGTGGGTTCGGGCTGGTGGAGGCGGACTATACCTGGATTACACGCAAGTTATGCGAAATTGCGGCACAGTATGGTCAGGGACAGCTGGTCTCCTGCCTGGAAGGGGGTTATGACCTGTCCTCGCTGGCTCGCAGCGTTACCGTACACGTGAAGGAAATGGCGGAATACTGAGACGCAGGCAGGCAACGGAATAATGTCGCCTCAAAAATACCGGCAGGCAGAAATATAACCCGTCAAACGATGGGTGGGTCTCTCATGCAAGAGTCAGGCAGGGGCAATGTCACCCCCGTCTCCGGTCTTACTGATTCGGGCCGCCGGCACAATCCCCTGGCCAGCGTTCAACCCATCTGCCGCTGCAGTGCCGCAGTGCCGCAGTGCCGCAGTGTCTTTGTCCATGTGTATGGCCGGTTCAGATTCCGGCCAATATTGCCTTGCTATCATGAAACTGAACAGGTTCAGACAGGCCAATACTGCACTGCCTGACTGCCTGCACAGCTGGCCGATGGCGACCTGTTGCAATGGCTTGCTTAAATACCAAACATAAGGTTGTTGAACCGGGCAGCAAGTCAAAAATAAACATGGAGTAAAATATGGTACCTGCCAATACCCGCTTTTTAAGGAATATCCCGCTCCTGCTGGTCTGGGGCGTCATGCTGTCCAGCCAGCCTGCCCTGGCTTCACTGCAGGGCCAGCGTTTTCAGGACTGGGGAGGAAACTGCGAGACCGGCGACCAGAACCGTACTGTCTGCTACCTGGAGCAGGTGCTCAGCCACAATGACCGGCCACTGATGATCACGGTCATCGGTTATGCGCCCGGCAATGCCATGCCGACCATTTTTTTCGAGCTGCCCAAAACCATTGATATTCGTAACGGCATCCAGCTGCAGGTCGATAATCAGGCTCCCATCCGGTTTCAGGGGCACTGTGATGAAACCCGCTGCACGGCAGGCTTTGCCCTGGACCGGAACATACTGGCCCAGTTCCGAAAAGGACGCAAGGCCACGGTCAGTTATCAGGGAGCGACAAATGGCCAGCAGGTCCAGCTGCCACTGTCACTGATGGGTATCAGTGCTGGGCTGAATGCCTTGCAGCATTCTGCATCCTGAGTTCCTGCCGAAACTGGCCGGAGCAGGCTCCAGCCAGTTTTCCCGTAACCGGCCTAGCCCAGGAAACCCTGTGCCGCCGCATCCTGCAGCTGCCGGACCTGTGCCGGATCAAGCGGCTGAACCTGCGGAGCCGCCTGCTGCATTGCCGGAGCCGCCATGCTGCGCAGATTCACAGCGCCGGTATTCTGCAGGTGAACATTGGAGGCCAGCATGACATTGTCCTGAATGTTCTGTATTCCGGTATTGCGCTCAATGATGTCGGACAGGCGCAGATTCTGCAGTTCATTCAGCTCCCTGCCGGAGAACTGGTTCTGGTACCAGAAGCGGTCTCCATCGCGTATGCCGGTGAACTGCTCAGCCAGTATCTGCGTCATGGTCGGCCCCAGCAGCGCATCACCGGAAGACTGTTCGGCCAATCCGCCCACCCAGAGATCAACATCATCGGGGCTTTCATAGACCTGTGCCAGCTTCTGGCCAAAATCTCCCTGCCAGATCGGGTCATCGAAGCTGGTGATGCGCGGCAGACCCAGCTGCTCCCGGACATCATTATACCCGGCCACGCCATGGTCACGGCCACGCTGGATGTTCAGGGAGACCAGATCCATTCCCCCGCCGCCCGGTGCACCAAACAGAAAATTCCGGACATCATCAATAACCATGGGATCGGCTGCCTGAGCCGTCTGGGAAGCAGCACCACGCAGGATCGGATCAATACCGGCTTCAGCCACCCTGGCAGGATTGAAGAACGCTTCACGCAGGGACAGGTTGCCTTCCGGTATAACCTGCCCGTTATCATCCAGGCGCAGCAGCTGGGGTGAAAGCATGGTATGCCCGAAACGGTAGGCTGCCGTGGCAAACTCGTTACCGATGTCGGGATTGGTGGAGGAATTATAGCCCTGGTATTGCGGCAGGGCATTGTCACCCAGCAAATTGGGCAGGAACTCGTTATAGGTAATGGCCTGCATCTCGGCCACGACCTTGCGCCGTGCTTCCTGGTACAGGGTTTCATCGCCCCAGTCCGGATGCTGTGTGGCCAGCTCGTCGGCAATACGGTTGTGTTCCCGCATCCACAGGGTATGCATGGAAGTCAGGCCCGGATTTTCATTCGCCCGCTCGTCACCGGCCAGATACAAACCGGCACCATCCACCGGTGGCAGGTTTCCGCTGCTTTCCTTCAGGCGCCCACCGGAGAAATCCCGCAGGGAAGCCGCCGTTTCCGCATCGGAGCCATAGACATTGGAGCCATCAAGGAAAGCGGTAATGCTGTTGTTCTGCTGGCGCTGACCATCGCTACCGATGGTGGCTACACTGCGGGTAAAACCGATGCTGGCGGTACCGGTACCGGCCGGATCAAACCAGGGATCACCTTCGGGCACGGCGACATTGGCCGACTCCTGACCCGATGCATGCACCAAAGTCAGGTCATGATCCAGAAACTGCCCCCAGATCCAGAACATGTCGCTCAACCCCTTGTTGTTTTGGGTATTTCCGTTCTGGGCCGAAACCGCATTGCTGACCTCGCGGGCGCTGGGCAGACGCGCTTCGGTCGTACCACCCGGCTCACGCGCCGGATCAGTCCCCAGCGACTTGTCCAGCGCCTGCCCGCTGGAGCCCAGCTCCGGGTTGCGCCGGTTGTTGCCGGTGCCATCAATGCTGCGATATTCAGTCTGAGGCTCCGTCACCGGCGGATTCCCGAAATGCTGCAGCAGCAGCTTCACCAGCTGCTGCAGCAGAATACCCAGTGAACCATTCAGGCCGTTCCCGCCGAAACCGCCCCCCGGATTCCATGAACCACCACCGTATCGGCGTCCACCATACATACCCTGCCCCTGGGACACGGACCTGGAATTCAAACCGGAATTGGAAAAATCGATACTCATATAACATCCCTGCTTACAAAGTTATTTAACCTCCTTAAATTAGGATTACCCCCTGACATCTGCAATCCGGCCAAATCCCGACGCCAGAATTTATCGGACAAATGGAAAAAGCCGCACGGCCGGGTTGTCGCATACCAGCCTCCGGAAGCCTTCCCCATCGCCGTGAATGCCGCCCTGCAAGTGCCAGCGCCGCATCCCTGCAGCACAGGCTTCGGAAAAATATCCAGAAACTTTCACCATCCCACTTAAATGGAATGGCGGCCTTCCGGATATTAACCGGGCAACCCGGTTCAGTCGGTATTGACCTGTTGCAAGTGAATATTCGATGCAATCATGACATTATCCTGAATATTCACGACTTCGGTATTGCGCTTGATGACATCGGACAGGCGCAGGCTGTTCAGGTCTTCCAGTGCCTGTCCGGAAAACCGGTTCTCATACCAGAACCGGTCACCGCTGCGCAGGTCCTGGAACTGGTCGGTCAGGATGGTCGTCAGGGTTTCGCCCAACAGGGCATCACCCGCATGCTGTTCCGCCATACCGCCCACCCAGAGGTCAACCTGATCCGGACTGTCATATACCTGGGCCAGCTTTTGTCCGAAATCCCCCTGCCAGATCGGGTCATCGAAGCTGGTGATGCGCGCCAGACCCAGTTGCTCACGCACATCATTGTAGCTGCCGACTGCGTGATCACGACCGCGCTGGATGTTCAGTGCCACCAGATCATGCCCCTCACCGGAACCGGGAGGGCCGAACAGCAGATTACGCACATCATCAATGACCATGGGGTCGGCTGCCTGGGCCGTCTGGGAAGCAAAACCACGGAAGATGGCATCTACGCCAGTTTCCGCCACCTTGTCCGGTCGGAAAAAAGAGTCCTGCAGGGTCAGATTCCCCTCCGGTACCACCTGTCCGTTATCATCCAGACGTAAAAAGGTGGAAGACAGCATGGAGTGACCAAAACGGTAGGCCGCCGAGGCAAATTCGGCACTGATGTCCGGATTGGTATTCGGGTCATAGCCCTGATAGGCTCCCAGCGCATTTTCTCCCAACAGATTGGGCAGGAACTCGTTATAGGTAATGGCCTGCATTTCGGCTACAACCCGGCTGCGCGTCTCCTGGAACAGGGTCTCATCATTCCAGTCCGGATGCCGGGTGGCCAGCTCCACTGCAATATGGTTATGCTCCCGTACCCAGAGCGTATGCATGGAGGTCAGACCGGGGTTTTCGTTGGCTCGTGAATCGCCAGCCATGTATTGTCCCTTGTCATCAGCAGGCATCATGCCCGCTTCACTCATTTTCAGTTTGCCCCCGGTAAATTCGCGTAAATTGGCGGCAGTTTCCTCATCCGAGCCATACACATTGGAGCCATCAAGGAAAGCGGTGAGCGTATTGGCCTGCAGACGCTGTCCATCCGCACCCGTAGTGGCATTGCTGCGGTTGAACTGCAGGCTGACCGTACCGGTACCGAACGGATCAAACTGGGGATCACCCGTCGGCACGGCAATATCAGCCCGCTCACCATCTTCACTGTCAACATGGGTGAGATCATGATCCAGAAACTGGCCCCAAAGCCAGAACATGTCACTCAGCCCCTTGTCATTGGCGGTATTTCCGCTCTGGGCAGAGACGGCATTGCTGATCTCGCGGGCGCTGGCCAGTGTGGTATCGGTCAGGCGGGTATTGTCCGGACTGGCCACCCGCACCAGCCCCTCTTCGGTTGAACCCCATTCGGTATGCAGCAGGTTGTTGCCGGTACCGTCAATGGAGCGATAATCCGGT
>Ga0116152_10002445_pt1 | contig 15139 bp, 20 predicted proteins | sample AD_UKC119_MetaG_FD_89894 | JGI IMG/M metagenome (GOLD analysis project Ga0116152, IMG submission 89894) | Active sludge microbial communities of municipal wastewater-treating anaerobic digesters from Hong Kong - AD_UKC119_MetaG | ecosystem: Engineered > Bioreactor > Anaerobic > Digestate... | reverse complement strand
ACACCAGAAGCTTCATAGATGTGCCCTTTGACGATAGTTTAACCCCGTCTTCAATACAATGAGTTCTGACTAGAATACTGCACCACCTATATTGTTGAATCGATTATATCATATTCTAAATAAAAATGCAAATGTCTTGTTAAATCATTTTACTGTGAATGTTTTCCAATGCAATAGAAAAGAATTTTGTGTCGTAATGAATTTCATTCAAACATCTCACCGCTTCTTTATATGCATTATCAGCAATTTTTGTCGCTATTTGATGATTTTGACTTACCCAGCCGTCGTTATCGGAAAAATCGTCGGCAATTTGAAATAATACGCCATAGTTTTGAGCAAAACTTTCTAACAATTCGATTTGTTCTTTTTCGATACCAAAATATATTGCGGGTGCGACAATGCTCGCCATAAACATATTGGCTGTTTTGAGCTTTATCATTTTTAGATATTGCTCTTGGTCAAAAGTCTTTTTTCCGTCGAGGCATTGACCATATATCATACCGTTTGAGCCGCTCATTTTTGCTATGTAATTTATTGCTTTTAAATAGTATTCGTTTGCGGATTCGACGTCTGTGAGCGTTTCAAAAGCCAGACTTTGCAAAGCATCCCCTGCAAGGATAGCGGTGGCTTCGCCAAAAGCGATATGACAGCTCGGTTTTCCACGTCTTGTGTCATCATTGTCCATAGAAGGCAAATCGTCGTGAATAAGCGAATATGTGTGCAAATATTCTATTGCAGCAGCCATTCTTTTTATTTTGTCGTCGATATTGTTTATCATTTCTGCGCAAGCCAAAATAAAATTTGGACGCAGACGCTTACCTCCGCTTTCTAGCGCGTATTTTGCCGCAATTAAAGCTTCGTTATCTTCCGCTTTGGGTAAATATTCATTTGTTATTTTTTCAATGTCATACATTTTATTATTTTCCTATTGTGTCAAGTTTTTCCTTTATCACAGTAAGTTTGCCTTTGTATTCATCCAGCGAATCGAAACATTGCTTTGCCAAAATGACGCCCTCGTCAAAAAGCTCTAAACTTTTTTCAATGGTAACATTCTGATTTTCCATTTCCGTTACTATTTGATTTAATTTTTTCAACAACTGTTCTATACTCATTTTTTCACCTTTAATTTAGTTATTTTCGCCTCTGCTGTACCGTCAATAAGGGTAAATTTTATGTCGTCATTTATTGATAACTCTGAAATATTTTTCATCGTCTTGCCGTCTTTAGTTATTTGTGTATAGCCTTTTGACAATATTTTTAAAGGGTTGACGGCATCCAGTGATTTTGACAAAGAAATGATTTCTTTTTCCACATTATGCAAGGTTTTGTCTGCCGCAATAAACATTGATGAGACCCCGAAAGCTGTTTTTTGGGAACGATGTTCGACCTTGTCCTTTACCAATGAATAAATACGGTTTAGTGTGGAAAGAGCTAGTTTTTTCAAATTTGCAATGTCTGCGGTCAAAAATTCCGCCGCTTCTGTGGGCGTTGCCGCTCTTTTGTCTGCGGCAAAATCAGCAAAAGTGAAATCCGTGTCGTGGCCTACTGCTGACACTGTGGGAATTTTCGAGTTGTTTATCGCACGCACCACCATTTCTGTATTAAATACGGACAAGTCTTCGTTGCTTCCGCCCCCTCTGGCAATGATAACGGCATCCACATTGTTTTTTGCGGAAAAATATTCTATTCCTTTTTTTATCTCCGCTTCGGCACCCACGCCTTGCACCTTTACGGGGTAAAGCAAAATGTTTACGGACGGGTTTCTGCGTAAAGCTACTGTAAATATATCATGTATTACCGCACCGCTTTCCGATGAAACAACGCCTATCGTTTTACAGTCAGTTGGAACGGCTTTTTTGCGTTCAGTGGAAAAACAGCCTTCTTTTTCAAGTTTTGCTTTTAGTTCTAATAGTTTTTTATACTGTAAACCGAGATTGTTTTCGGGAGTAATTTTTTTTGCGGTAAAAGACAGTTTGCCGAATTTAGTCAAAAAATTTACCGACCCGTCCGCAACAACAGTCATTCCGTTCGCAAAGCTTTTGCCTGTTTGCGACATATATGCAAAACAGTCTATCTGCGAAAATTCGTCTTTAAGACAAAAGTACAAGGAATCGTAACTTTCCTTGTAATTTGAAATTTCTCCTTTTACGAAGATGTTGCTAAGTATCGGTTCGCTGTAAACAACACCTTTCATAAAATTATTAAGTTGCGTTACGCTAATAATCATTGTTAGGCTTTAGTTTCAATCTCCTGTCTGATAAATTGCGCCAACAGTCCGTTGACATACGATAGACTCTTTTTTGTGGAGAATTTTTTTGCAATTTCCACGGCTTCGTTCACGCATACTGCAGGCGGAGTATCAAAATGGGACATTTCATGCATTGCGGAAACAAGTATAGCAAGGTCAACCTTAAAAATTCTGTCAATTTTGTAACCTTTTGAGTATTTCGTAATTTTTTCTTTATATTCTTCCAGATTGTCAATTACGCCGTTATATAGTGATTTTATAAAAGTTTTGTCGTCTTCGGTTAATAAACTCGCATCAAATAAATCAAAGGACATATCGTTGCGTTCGCCTTTGAAAAAATATTCGTATACTAGACAAAATGAAATTTCCCTTGCGTATTTTCTCATAAATTCCTTGTTAAGCTATATTAACCCTTTGACAAAAGTCAAAGGGTTTTTTGCGTTAGTTATTGTTCGTCAAACTCCACGTCGATAACGTGCACGTTTACGTCTTTGACCACAAATTCGGTCATCGTCTCCAATGTGTTTTTGATAGCTCCCTGCACTTTGCTTGCTATATCGGAAACGTTTACGTTGTAAAGAAGCTTGATGTAAACGTCAATGTACAGCGAATCGCCGATATGATCGATTTTGATGTAATTATTAGTCTGTTTTTTGCCGGTCTTGGTGCGTTTGTCATACTTAACCACACCGTCGATTTCCGCAATCGCACAATCTACAACGCCTCTTACAATTTCGGTGCTGTAAACAACTTTACCCGTTCCGTCGTATTTCGATACTATCTTCATAGGAACACTCCTAAAATTTGGTTTATATGAAGTTAGTATATCATAACCGACGCAAAAAAACAATAATTTACTCTACTGTTATATTGCTAATATTTTTATGTAGTCAGGAGAAGTATCGATTTCGTTGATTATGATATTGTATATTTTTGCAGTATCTTCTTTTGTCAATTCATCTGCGGAAACAATTACGTTGATGTTTTGACTACTCGTTCCAATGGAAACAACAGCATCGGTAAAACCTTGCGCTTTTAGCATTGTTTCAATCAGTAATTCAAGTTCGGTTGTTTCAATAAGTTTTAATTTTTGAGCCATTGCCTCTTCTCTTGCCTGCGCATACTCATCGCCCGTCGTAGCCAAAATCTCATCCAGTAATTCTATTTCGTAATTCCTAGTATTTTGTCTGTCCGTTCGGTATGTGCTGAAAAAGTTACCCGTAGCCACCGTTCCGCCGTCGTCTGTCGTATCGGTATTGCTGTTATTTATCAACCATATATTGACAAAAGCCGCAATAGCCAGTACGGCAACCATTGCCACAAGCAGTACGATTTTTTTCTTTTTTGACATTTAAAATATCCTCCAATTATTTTTTATATCCAAACACTTCGATTTGACTTGCGTCAATACCAAGCAGTGTTATCAATGCTTTTATTATTTTGTACTTAACTTCCGTATTGTCTCCCCCTTCCGCCACGACAACGACGCCTTTTATTGCGGGATAAAGTTCTCTCAATACAATCGGTTCGCCTTTGTAGCTGACTATCTCGCTTGTGCTTGTTGTGCTGCCTGCGTTTGTTTCGGTTTTTGTTTCATATAGATATTCATTAACTAGCCCGCTGTCATATGTAATCGCTATACTAACCTTACCCACGCCGTTTATATTCGAAACGATTTCCGTAACGTTTGACAAAATTTGTTCTTCCCAATTTTCTTCGGTTACGACTGTTTCCTGAGTTCCGCCAAAATCTGCAAAAAACACGATAAGGGCGACAATACACAATATTATCGCAGCATATATTTCTAAATGTTTAATTTTTTTGACTTTTTCCCACAGCTCCCTAATCATAAAAATCAATCCTTTCGGCTGCAATGCCGAGTTTTTCTTCCAAGATTTGCGTTATCAACTTAGTAATAAATATATGATTTTGGTTGTCCGCTATTACTACATTTTGCAAATAAACCGTTACTAAAAAATCCTTTTCTTCATCCAAAACTACTTTTATAGACGCATTTTCGATATTATTATTTGTCAAAAGCTTTTCTATCGCATTTTCCCAGTACTCTTGCTTTATGCCGTCAAGTCTGTATTCCAAGTCTGCGTCCGCCGAAACCGATTCCGTTTCAAAATACTGCGCAATGTCAAAGTTTTCCGACGAAACAGCGGGCAGCGGCTGGATTAAAACAAAAGTCGTCAATATTGACATCACAGCTTTTATATATTTATTTGACTCCCCTTCGGGTAAAATTATGTCGACCAATAAGGTCAAAGCAACAATTCCCGTGACGGCGGCAATCCAAACACCCATAATCTCTCCTTAAAAAACGTTTGCGGTAGAAATGACCAAAAGTATTACGATGAAAAACATCAACGCAACACCCAGTATCAAAACCACCAAAAGCATAAGATTTTTTGAAACGGAAGTAAGAAATTTTACTATTCTCTCGTCAGTAATAGGCTCTATAATTCCCGCAGCAAGTTGCATAAGCAGATTGAAAACCACTAGTTCCATTACTGGAAATACAATCACAGCCGCAAGCATAAGCAAAGCGACAACTCCAAAAGCGTTTTTAACCAGTATTGAGCTTGCCAAAACAAGGTCAAGACCTTCCGCCAAATATCCCCCAACTATCGGAATGTAATTTTTTGTGGCGTATTTTGCAGCCCTTAGAGAGATACTGTCAAAAACATTCGCATTTATGCCTTGCACTGAAAGAAATGCCGAAAAAATAGTGAAAGAAATACCGAAAATCGCCATCGCAAAGTTTTTGAAAAAGGTTGTAATCTTATCCAGTCTGACATCGTTTGACAAATTTGAAATAACCGAAAAAACAAAAGAGATAATGATAAGGGGCATAATAACGTTGCAAGCAATCTCGATTATTCCGTTTGCCAAAAGAGCAACGGAGGGCTGATACACAGCCACGGCTACTTTTGAGCCTATCGCCGACATAAACGCAAGCAGAGTTGGCATAACGAGATTTATAAGCGTTTTCATCTGAGTCAACGCTTTTTTCGTAGCCTCTACATAACTCCAAACATAAGCCAAAGTCGTAACGATTATTACTGAAAAACACACAAAAAAAATCAGCTCACCTGTGGATTTGCCAAAGATGTTCGATTTGTTTTTTGCAAGCAATCCGCACAATGCGGCAACCGCAACTATGGTCAAAATTGACGGCAAAGAAGATGCCAGACGTGAAAAAAAGATTTGGAAAACGTATTGAGAAAAATCTCCGCTACCAACCGTATACTCACCGTGTATGAGTCCGCTGAATATCTCAAAAAGACTTTTGTCTTGAAAATCGCCTGTTTCTAACGACTCTAAAAAGTCTTCCAACTCATCCCAATCAATAGCGTTTCCTTGCTCTTCGGTGAGTTCCGTCAGTTCGTCATCGTCAGCAAAAACGTCGGTAGGAAAGAAAAACGCCGCAAGCAGTAAGAGTAAGCACAACACTGCGATAATTTTATATTTATTTAAAAAGCTTGTATTATGTATATTTTTGTTCATGGCGCAAGCTCCATAATAGTCTGAATCAGTTGCATTATTATAGGCAAGGCAGTTACCAAAATAACCACTTTGCCAGCCAAAAGCAGCTTGTCCCCAAGGCTTTTTGCGTTTGCATCAACACAAATTCCATTGCCGAATTCCGCCAAATATCCAATCCCTATTATTTTTAAAATCGTCGAAAAAAGTGATTTGTTTACGCCTGAAATTTCAGCTATATTATAAAAAGCGTAAACCACTTCATACAGCTCGTCCAACACCAATATCAAAACAAGCACACCGCTCCCGATACCTACAAGCATAGAAATTTCGGGATTTATCTGCCGAATGACAAGCGTAGCGGCTACTGCGATGACTGCAATAATAATTATCTGAACGAAATTCATTTTTAGTAGCCAAACAGCGACTGTAATGCGGAAAACAACTGCACTACCATATCAATCAAAATAATAAGCCCCAGCACAAGACCTGCCACACCCGTAAGCGTCGCCATTTCTTCCTTTCCACTGCGTCTGAGTAGCATACAAACAATCGCAGTCACTATGCCAATTCCTGCAAGCTTATAAATTATTTCGATACCCATAAATTTGTCACCGTCAATCCACAAAATTTTTTGTAAAAATTTTCTTGTTCTTTTGTAAATCACAAAATTTAAAAAAACTTTATATCAATAAAACGCAAAAAAGAAATCCGCACAAAATGCTTATTTTCATTGTCATCGGAGCACGGAGTTTTGCCGTTTCTTGCGCTTCACCAAGTTTTCTTTCAAAATATTTTTCATAATATGCCATTTCTCTATCTTGACTGTCTGCGTCCCCCGCACCCAAAGTGTCAAAAAACTTTTCTATATAAACCGTTTCCTGGTCGGAAAACATACGGTTTTTGTTTTGTTTTTCATTGTTTTTTTGAGGTTTTTCCACTGTTTTTTGTAATTGTGTATTATCGATATTTCTACTTAATAATGCATTTTCCGCATATGACCTAAAATCCGTGTCGTATCCGCTTTCTGCCAAAACTTCCGAAACAGTTGAACGCTTAAATCCAAGATTTGCCCGAAAACTTGTGCAAAATGATAAAATATCAAAATAAAAGCGTTCTTTACGTTTGTATTTTTCCGAAAGTTTGCTTCCTAATACAGCACTCAAAAGCAAACCTAGTATTCCAAGCAATATCTTCATGAGCTTCACTCCATGATTATAGAAAATTTAATATGTTTTCTTTTTGAAATAAAAAAACTTCAACATCTTTTTATAATTTTTTTAATTCTTTATCAAAAACACCTTCAATAGTCCCCACTCCGTTACGGTTTGAAAGTACAACATATCTGTCAAAAACAGTATTCGTACCTATTTTTTGCGTGACTTCAATAACGTCCCTGCCGTGCATTGAAGCAAAAACATTGACTCCGCTCTGTGCCGCAGCAGTAATATACGGCATATCGGAAGGCAAAATTTCGTCGCATATTATTAGTTCAGGACTCATACTCCTTATACCTGCCTCAAAAACATACGATTTTTCGCCATAAATATAAATATCACAGTCTTTTAGCCCAAACTGCGAAACCCCGCCCGTACTTGCGGAAATTTCGTTTCTCTCGTCACACAGCAAAATATTTATGCGTTTATCTTCATGCTGAAAAATCAAATCTCTTAAGAATGTGGTTTTTCCGCAACCGGGAGGTGATACAACAAGCAAATTGCACAATGGTTTTAGATGCTTTAAAACTGGTTTGGAACAGTCTTTTACGATATGCGGTATACGAATGTTTAGAGCTGAAATTTCTTTTACTGCCAAAATTTTCCCGTTTTCCATTGTAACGTTTCCGCATACGCCTATTCGAATTCCGCCTTCGACAGACAGATAACCTTGTACTATCTGAAAGTTATACGCATAAATAGACTTCTGACAAGCAGCCAAAAGAATACGCTCCAATATTTGATTTGACGCAACTAATGCGTTTTTTGCTTCTTGCGAAACTCCGTTTGAGTTTAAATAAAACTTTTTTCCTCCGACACAAACCATCGTTGGCTGATTTGCTCTTAGTCTTATTTCGTTCAGCTTGTCCGAATCAGTTTTGCTTATTGCGCCAAGCCACTCTTGGGGTAAAAATCTCAAATTCATATTGTAATTTATGGGAATAAAAAATAGTTTATGATACCAATCGGGTGAAAATAAATAAAAATTAAGTAAGCGGTAATAATTGAGAAATTTAAAATAAATTATAAAACAATTAAAAATATTTTTTGCAACAACAAAAAACGGACTTATTTGTGACAAGTCCGTTTTGGTAATCAATATATTTTTATGTAACGAAAAAATTTATTTCTTCACTCTTTCCATATATTCACCATTTCTGGTGTCAATGCGGATATAATCGCCTTCGTTTACAAACATGGGAACCATAAGTTCATAGCCTGTTTCAACCGTTGCGGGTTTTGTAACGTTTGTAGCTGTGTTACCTACGGCACCGGGTTCACACACGGTAACCAAAAGTTCTACAAAGTTTGGCGCTTCAACTGAAAACGCTTCGCCTTTATAAAATTTTATTGTAGCGGGCATATTTTCAGTGATAAACATCAACGCATCTTCGACTTGCGATTTATTAAGCGGCACAAGGTCAAAAGTTTCTTGATCCATAAAATAATATATCTCGCCGTCAGCGTAAGAATAAGTCATATCCTTGCTCTCAATAACAGCTTTTTCAAACTTTTCCGACGGGTTGAAAGTTTTTTCCAAAACCGCACCAGTGACGATATTTCTTATTTTTGTTCTGACAAAAGCCGCGCCTTTGCCAGGTTTGACGTGTTGAAAGTCCACTATAACATAAATATTGCCGTCCATAACGAATGTCATGCCTTTTCTAAAATCACCGGCCAGTATCATAAAAAATTTCCTCCTAAAACTTGACTACAGTATTATAAGGTTTTTATTGGACTTTGTCAAATTTATTATGCCGTCGTTTTTAATAATAATCAAGTCTTCAATACGTACTCCGCCAAGACCAGGGACATAAATGCCAGGTTCAACGGTAATAAGTTGATTTTCCACCAAAATTTCTTCGGAAGTCGGGTTCATGGAAGGTCTTTCGTGAATATCGAGACCAACACTATGACCGAGACCGTGCTGGAAGTTATCTTTATAGCCGTTTGCGGTAATGACTTCTCTCGCAAGACTATCAACTTCTCTTCCAGTCATACCTTTTTTGACGTTATTAAGTACAGCCATTTGTGCTTTCGCAACGACATTGTAAATATTACGCATTTGTTCGCTTGGTTCGCCCAAGAACACAGTACGTGTCATATCTGAACAATAACCGTTGTAACGAGCGCCAAAATCCATAGTGATAGCATCGCCAATTGCGATTTTTTTATCTGTCGGGTGAGCGTGCGGTTTTGAAGAATTTGTTCCCGAAGCTATGATGGTATCAAAAGCAAGACCTGTTGCGCCGTTCTTTTTGAGTTGGTACTCAAGTTCAGTCGCAATTTCCAATTCGGTCATATCTTTTTTGATAAATTTCAAAATTTCCGTGAAAGCCTTGTCAGTAATAGACTGAGCTTTTGTTATATATTCCAATTCTTGTTCGGTTTTTATTTGACGAACTTTCAAAATTTCTTCGCCGACAGCCACAAATTCGTAATCGGGCAATTTTGATTTTAGTGCTTCAAATTCCGCAACGGTTATTTCAGTATTTTCAAAGCCGATAGTTTTTGCATTTACAAATTTGAAAATATTTTCAGTACGCTGGTAAGCGTTTAGATTGGTGTCGATTTGTTCAACTTTTATTCCTTGCGATTCCATTGCTTCCACAGCCATTTGATAATAACGGGAGTCTGTAATGTAGGTCGCAGAATCTTTTGTCAAAACAAAGAAACCGAACGAGCCCTGAAATCCCGTAAAATATTGACGGTTGTTTTGAGAAGTAACCAGTACAGCGTCAACGTTATTCAGCCTTTTAAACAGATTTGTAACTTTTTCCATTTTTTTTATTTTACCTCGTTATAAATTTTTTTCATAGTAATTGCGTCTTCCGCTTGCGTGCCGTCAGACTCTGACAATATCACGGGGTTTAGATTGTATTTTTTAATGAGTCTTGCCAGCGGTTCAAACTCGGGTCCGTATTTTGTGTCCGCCATTGTCAAATGTCTAATTTCGCCGCCCTTTCCATACTCAATTTTGGAAAAATGAATATGTATTTTTTCCGCTTTTTCGTTTCCAAGTTCGGCTATAATATAACTCAAAATTTTGTCGTAATCTTCTACTGATTTAATACCGCCTAAGGTTCGGGCATTCAGATGCCCAAAATCAATGGCTGGAATAAAAATTTTGTCGATTTTACAAAACTCTACTATCTCTTCCAGTGTTCCGATTTGATTTATTTTGCCCATAGTTTCGGGACAAAAATAACAATCGGCTAAACCCGCTTTGTATATTTTGTCCGCTAGTATTTTTAGCCGATTTTTTGTATGTTCGACTGCTTTTTCTCGTGAAAGTTTGCCCAAGGAAGCCGTGTGAAAAATGACTCTATTACCGCCGAACTGTTTGAGTTTGTCCGCGCTCATTGTGACGTACATATATGATTTTTCTATCATACTTTCGTCCGTATTGGCAAAATTGATGTAATACGGCGCATGTACGGATATTTCAACTCCGTATTTTTCGGCTTGTTCCCGTACACTTAATGCTTTGGTATCTGAGATGTTTACTCCACGCCCGAATGAATATTCAAATGCGTCCAGTCCTCTTTCGTTTAGCCATTTCGGAGTTTGCTCGGTGGAAGTATATCCCTGTACATAAAAACTGTCGGAATTACCGCTTGGTCCGAACTTTGTCATAATAAAACCTCGCTAAGATCCTTTTGGATTTGTTTCGCAAGTTCTTTTTCGTCGCTAAATTTGTGAATAGGTCTGAGATATTTTAGTAAGCTGATTTTTATTTTTTTGCCGTACAAGTCGGCATTGTAATTACTAATATATGCTTCAACAGTAGGTTTGTCAATACCAAAAGTAGGCTTGCCGCCGATATTTACGACAGCGTTGTATTTGACGCCGTCCAAGACTGTTTCCGCTGCGAAAACGCCCAACGGCAGCAGTTTGTCGTCGTCAAATGTAATATTTGCTGTGGGGAAACCCAAAGCCCGTCCGACTCCTCTGCCTTCTGTCACTTCGCCAAAAATAAAAAATTTGTCACCCAAATAAAAATTGGCTAAATCTATTCTATCCGCATTCAAGGCTTTTCGTATCTCCGTTGCGCTGATTTTTACTCCGTCATGCGTTACGGGCGATTGAATGTGAAAATGTATGCGTTTTGATATGCAATATTTTTCAAGTTTGTAGACGTCCGCTTTGTCCTTGCCGAAACGGTAATCGAATCCGCACACGATAGCCCGAATGTCAAATTTGTCTAAAATAAACAAAAATTCATCCGAGGTAAGGTTCATGAAATTTTGGTCAAAAATACAGCTAATCAAAACGTCAAGCGATAAACTTTGCAGCAGATTTTCTCTTTCACTAAATGTATAAACAAGCTTTTCGTTTTTGCCTAAAGTTTTAAAATAATTGTTTTCGAAGGTTAATAAAGCTGTTTCGCTTCCCGTTTTGCCCGCCGTTTCTTTAACTGTATCCAAAATTTTTCGGTGACCAAGGTGCATACAATCAAAAAAACCTAGTGCAAGCGATATTGGTTTGTCGTAGCCTTTAAAAATATTTATATTTTTCATAAAATCAAATTGTACTCCAAAATCAAACGTTTGTCACTGCAAGAAGCAAGACCAAAAAAGTCATTTTCGCAATATATTCTTTTGAAGCCATCAAATGACAGATATTCGAATTTCACTCCGTTAACAAGCATTTTGCGGAAACTTTGGTCAAAACATATTTTTTCTATATTTTGTAAGGGATAGTCGAGCGGCAGCAGTTTTTTTTCTATATCGGTCTGTAATTCGTCGAGAGTAAAAGAATTTTTGATGTCAAAAACCCCTGTCGAGAGACGAATCAATGCGCTCATATATGCCTTCGTATTAAGTTTTTCCGCTAAATCTCTGGCAAGCGAGCGTATATAAGTACCAGCGCCGCATTCTATATCAAAAACAAATGTTTTATCATCAACTTGATTGATTAACTCAAACTTTGTAATATTGACTTTTTTTGAAGTAAGCTCGATAGTTTCGCCTTTTCGAGCTAGTTTGTACGCTCTTACGCCGTTTACACTCTTTGCCGAATATTGCGGTGGCATTTGGCTGGTTTCGCCCAAAAAGCCTTTTAAGGCGTCTACAATGTCTCCACTAGACGGAATTATATTAGTTTTTTCGGTTAATACTCCGTACGAATCCAGAGTGTCTGTTGTTGAGCCGAATGTAAAAAAAGCTCGGTAAACTTTTGTTTTTTCAATCAAAAAATTGAACAGTTTCGTTCCTTTCCCTACTGCCACGGGCAAAACTCCTGCCGCACCGGGATCAAGCGTTCCAAGGTGTCCGGTTTTTGAATTTGTCAGACGACGCAGTTTTACGACCACATCGGATGCTGTCATACCTACGGGTTTGCAAACATTTATAAAACCGTTCATATTATTTTATCTTCTTCAAATCTTTCGCCGACAAAGCGTACGAGTTTGTCAACTACGTCTTCGAAAAAGCCGCTTATTACGCAACCCGATGCAAATTTGTGACCGCCGCCGCCAAAACGCTCCGCTATGGAACGGACTTCAAAATCTTTGCCCCTAATACTCACACGGAAAGTATTTTGACCTGATTCCACCATTGAGATACCAACTAAAGCGGTTTTTATGTTTATCGCATTGTCAACGATGTTTTTTGCGGCATCTTGGGTTAACCCAAACTCTTTCAGATCATTCTCAGTAACAAAAATAAGGCAAAATTTTCCGTCATAAAAAGTACGCATTTTAGAAAGCACTTTGCCTAATAATTTTGATCTTCCGATACTCGTGTCACGGAAAAAAACACGGCAAAGTTGAGGTATTTTTACGCCGTGTTTACTTAGTTCGCCTGCAACGGCGAATGTATTTGAATTTGTGTTTGAATGCATAAAATTGCCTGTATCGGTAATAAGCCCGATATAAAGCATTGTGGAAATTTGTGTATCCAATTCGATATTTAAAGCTTTTATCAATGAAAAAACGATTTCAGCCGTACTTGAAAAATCACCTATGTAACAGTGTTTTCCAAAAGGTCTACCCAAATGATGGTCAATGACAACAGTGTTTTGAGCCAGGGAAAAATCTTTTTCAAAAGCCCCGATTCGACTAAGATCAGCACAGTCAATCGCCACATAAACGTCATATTTTTTACTTGGCAAAACGGTTTTTATTTCATCATTTGGAACGAAAATTTTGAGTTTTTCCCCAATATCCTCATCACAAAAAACATCGGCGGTTTTACCCATTTTTCTAAGCGCAAAAGCCAATGCCAAAGCCGAACCGACTGTGTCACCGTCGGGTTGAGTATGGCAAAATAATGCAAAAGACTTTGATTTAGTAAATATCGGGGTGAGTTCAGATACCGTTTTGACCATTTTTGATTTCATTCAAAATCCTATCGATTTTGTCTCCTTCGTCAAGCGTTTCGTCTAAAACAAAATCGAGTTCGGGTACAGAGCGTATACGCATAGCTTTTATTAATGTGTGACGCACATACCCCACCGATGATTTTATCGCATCAAAAGTCGCCTTTGCCTTAACTTTGTCCGTGGAAAAAATACTGATATATATTTTTGCATAAGTCAGCTCTTTATCGCAAGACACCTTGGTAACTGAAAACATTTCAGTAAGTCTTGGATCTTTTACTTTTGTGGACAAAATTTCATAGATGTTTCTTTGAAACTCCGAATTTAGTTTTTCAACTCTTAAATTACTCATTTTTTGATTATTGTTCGATTTCTTCCATAGTATACGCTTCGAAAACATCACCTGGTTTAATATCGTTGTAATCTTTCAAACTTACACCGCATTCAAACCCTTGCGCCACTTCTTTTGCGTCGTCTTTAAAACGTTTGAGCGCCAATACGAATCCGTCGTGAACTACAACGTTGTCACGATATACTCGTATACGGCTGTTACGTGTAATTTTGCCGCTTGTCACGTATGAGCCCGCAACCGTGCCGACACCTGTTATACGATAGGTTTCTCTTACTTCAACTTGACCCAAGATAGTTTCTTTAAATTTAGGCGCAAGCATACCCTTCATAGCTTTAGTAATATCATCCACAGCGTCATAAATAATATTGTAAAGTCTTATATCAACGCCTTCTCTTTCCGCCGCTACTTTTGCCTGAGCGTCAGGACGGACGTTAAAACCAATAATAATAGCCTGAGATGCTTTTGCAAGCATTACGTCGCTTTCGTTGATTGCGCCGACTCCGCCGTGCTTAATGGAAATTTTGACCTCGTCGCTGACAATTTTTGTCAATGAAACCTTTAATGCTTCCAAGCTTCCCATAACGTCGGTTTTTACAACAAGGTTGAGGTTTTTAAGCTGACCTTCGTTTATTTTGCCGTACAGTTCGTCAAGCGAAATTGCTGCCATAGCTTTTGTATTTTCGATTTTTACTTTTGTTTTGCGTTCTTCCGCCATCTTTCTGACAAGCTTTTCATCGGCAACATAAGCGAAGTCGCCTGCATCGGGAACTTCGGAAAAGCCGATTACTTCTACGGGGCAAGAGGGTAAGGTTTGTTTTACTCTTACGCCTTTGTCGTCAAACATAGCGCGGATTTTGCCTGTTGCAGTGCCTGCAATAATGCTGTCGCCGACATGCAAAGTGCCGTTTTGCACCAAAATTGTAGCCACAGGACCTCTGCCTTTGTCTAGTTTTGATTCGATTACGGTACCCGTTGCTTTTTTGTCGGGGTTTGCTTTGAGTTCTTTAATTTCAGTAACCAATAAAACCGATTCCAGTAATGAATCTATGCCTTGACCCGTAACTGCTGAAACGGGAACCATAATAATATCGCCGCCCCATTCTTCGGAAATAAGTCCTTGGTCAGCAAGTTCTTTTTTCACTTTGTCTATATTTGCAGTGGGTTTATCCATTTTGTTTATCGCAACCAAAATTGATACTTCAGCTGCTTTTGCGTGATTTATTGCTTCTATTGTTTGCGGCATTACACCGTCATCGGCAGCAACTACGATAATAGCGACGTCAGTGACTTTTGCGCCACGTGCTCTCATAGCGGTAAACGCAGCGTGTCCCGGTGTGTCGATAAACGTTATTTGTTCGCCGTTAACTTTTACCGTATATGCTCCTATATGCTGAGTGATACCCCCTGCTTCTCCCGACGTGACGTTTGTTTTTCTTATTGTGTCAAGCAATGAAGTTTTACCATGGTCTACGTGTCCCATAACTGTTACAATCGGAGGGCGTTTTGTGTTGT
>Ga0116152_10002444_pt1 | contig 15142 bp, 14 predicted proteins | sample AD_UKC119_MetaG_FD_89894 | JGI IMG/M metagenome (GOLD analysis project Ga0116152, IMG submission 89894) | Active sludge microbial communities of municipal wastewater-treating anaerobic digesters from Hong Kong - AD_UKC119_MetaG | ecosystem: Engineered > Bioreactor > Anaerobic > Digestate... | reverse complement strand
TGTCTATTCCTTTCCGGACGTCAAGAGCGGGGTCGTCCGGGGACCTTCGGAGTACGCCGTCAGGAGGGGAACTGACCCCCGGAGGTGCGTGAGGGAGGCGGTCGAAGCCCTCGGCGGCATCGGGAAGTTCGTCGGAGCCGGCGACCGGGTCCTGATCAAGATCAACATCTGCGGGGGGGTACCCGAGGTGGCGGGGACTTTCACCAGCACCGAGGTGGTGGAGGAGATCGTCGAGATGGTCAAGGGTGCCGGAGCTGAACCGATCATCGCAGATGCGGACATGATCTGGAACAAGTTCTGGCTTGTGGCGGCCGCCTCCGGCTGGGCCGATTGGGCGAAGAAGAAGGGGGTGAAGCTTGTGAACCTCTCCGAGACGAAGATCGTGGGCTTCGACTTTGGAGACGATAGCGTCATCGGGACCGACAGGGTCTCCAAAGAGATCGTCGACGCCAACGTCATAATATCGGTGCCGACGATGAAGACCCACCTCCTGACGGGAGTCACCCTGGCGATGAAGAACATGTACGGCACCTTCCCCGAGGTGGACAAGGCCAAATACCACAAGATGAAGATCGAGGAGGTGATCTACGAGGTGAACAAGGCCTTCACGCCAAACCTTGTGATCATCGACGGGAGCATCGGAAACGAGGCGATCGGGCCCCTGAGCTCGAAGCCCATCGACTATCAGACGATCATCGCGTCAAACGACGTCGTCTGCGCCGACTCCATCGCATCTCAGATGATGGGGTACAAGCCGTCGGAGGTGGAGCACCTGAGGCTCGCCGCCGAGCGGGGGCTCGGCGACGCATCTTTACGATTCGACTTCGACACCCTCCCCTATAAGCACGCCAGCGGCAAGGATGGGAACTGGGACCGGCCCGAGGCGAAGGTGAAGGACTTCTACAACTGGGGGATCGAATTGATGCTGAAGTTTCCGGGGTGGCCCACCCTCTTCAACGTAGGAGCCGACTTCTTCCTCTTCGACATGGCGAGGCTTCCGGTCTTCAAGTACCTCACCCCCGCCTTCCTGAAGCTGTTGAACGATTCGGTCTTCCTGATCCTGAGTGGTCAGGGGGATACCGAAGCCGACCGCGCCCGGAGGAGGACGAACGTTTTCATACTCCTCCTTCTGGCGGAGGCTGCTCTCCTCGGCTTCTGGATGGACGGGTATGTTCGGAACTCCTCCTTCTTCGACCTGAACTTCCTTTTTGCCATAGTCGTCTCGATCCTCGCCGCCGTCAGGATGAAGACGAGAAACCTGTTGGCCCTCATCCTCTCGTCGGCGGCGGTCATGTTCGTAGTGGAGAGGTTGATCTCATTTGATACTGGCATCGTTTTGGAGACCGACATCATACGAGGCGGGATCGTGGACTACGCCAACAGCTTTGCAGGTCCCACCCTCTTCGTCGTGACCGCCTGGGCGCTGTTGATGGTGGTTGTGTTCGGGTTATCGGACCTTTTTAGGCTGTGGTTTTCCAGGCTTCGGATATTCGATAAGCTCGAAAGGTGGCGGCCCCTCCCCTTCGCCGCGGCGGCGGCGGTCTTCTTCATATTCTTCTATCTGGAGGGTTATTTTGGGGTGGTGAAGAGGGAGGTTCTGGTTCTCTATTCGGTCCTGGTCCTCGTTGGGCTCTTCTTCTCCAACAGATGCTCCATCGACTGGAACGCCGCCCTCGTCTTCGTCAGCGTGGCCATCGTCGGGTACATGGAGCTTGTGGGGTCGCTCGCAGGGATCTGGAGCTACCGGTTTTGTGAGGCTCTGCCCATCTTCGTCACCATCGCGGGCGCCGTCTACAGCGGGGCGATTCTGGGGGTCGCCCGCCTCGTCGGGGTGGACCTCTCCAACTCCACCGCCGGAAAGCCTGTCGGGGACGAGGAAGAGGAGGTTTCCGGGGACAGAGTTCTGGAGGCTGCCGGGGCGGGGTCGTAGGGCTGATCTGACCCCGAGATGGATTATCTGCAAGGTCCATCCGCAGGAAAGGCTCCGAGTTCGAAGGAGAGAGGCGGAACCGGGGGCCTGCATCGGCGAAAGGGGAAGGCGTGCTCGGATACGGAGGTGACGGGACCGGGTCGTAGGGCCGGATCGGAGGCCGTCTGGCGTGCCGGGCTTGCCGGGCGGCGAGGCCGCCGTCTCACCTTGTACGGTTCTCTCTCCTCAGATAGTCCGCAATAGCTCAGGGATGTAGCAGCCATCCTTCCCACGAGCTTTCTATCGAATCCGCCCCCCCGCCCCCGCATCCTTCGGCGCAAGGTCGAAAACCTTGGAGATGACTGGATTGAAGGCCGCAAATTGTCAATTATAATATGGAATCTTCGGGCAAAATAGCATATAATCATTCAGTTCATCCCAGATATGGCTGGATACATCTCGGTTCCAGCGATCAACGAAACAGTCAGAACGCAATGGTTATAAATCTTGAAGAATATGCAGGGTAGCGGGGTTAGTATATGAAAAAAATTTCTTTGATATTGGCTTGCCTGTGTCTGGCATCCGCGGTTGCGGCATCGTCTCCGCCATACAGCGCACCTCCTGGGACTGGATCAGACTTCTATCCGCCATCGGAGGTTCCGCCGGGGAGTGGGCCGACCATATCGCCGCCCATGGACGGTCCGCGGGAGACCCAGTCGTACGGATCGCCGCCTTCCGATATGTCGGGAACTGGAACGGCACCATCGCCGTGGAGAGGATCAGTTCCGTCCCACGACTGGCTCTCTGATGACGTCGGCTTTTTAACCTACTACGGTCCCTTCGGTTATCCGGTCTGGGGTGGGTTCTATGACTATCGGTTCTTCTACGACGAGTGGTATCCCGTCGCTCGATCGTTCCTGGACGGCACTCCCTACTATACGTATTACTTCACCGAGTATCGCCCTGTTTATGTGACCGATGGCTGGTGGAATGATCCGCAAGGTTATCGTCCCCTATATAGGACGAGTTCAGGATTTTCTTTCTCCGGCACCACTGTTCATGGCTGAGAGCAGCGGCCCGGTCCTTCGTCTGGATCCGGCGGCCGCGCGGCCAGAACTTTCTTTTTTATATATCCTTTTTTATTATATCTCTTTTTCAACTCCGTTTGATGGCCGTGAAGATCGATTATCCGTGATCGATAATCCGTGATCGATGATCGAAGGCGGAGATAGAAATATAATAGGGCGGCCTTTACCCAGCGGCAAAGAGGATGGTGTGAAGTTTGCGCAAATTAGATGGCGTCATCATGGAGCTGGAGGGTCGGGGGTTGAAGTTCAGGCTACAGACCTCTCTAAGGGTGGGGTACGTGGCAGACATATTATTTAAAAAGGAGAGAATAATCGTCCTCGACACCCGGAATGCAGATTCCTTCGCTGTCAGGAAGCTTGTGGCGGCGGGATATGAGGTCTTTGTCATCCCCGAGGGAAAGCTCGACGACGACCAGATCAAGGCGTTCTGTGATGAGGTGGAGAAGGCTTTGAGTGGGTGAGAGGCAGGCGATCTCTTCAATCTGGCCGGGTCCATCTGTGATTTGGGTCTCATCCCGTAGCCGTCGCCTTCTATTTGATGGCGATCTCCACCGCCATAAATCCGTAAAGCACGCAAATGGGTGGTCCGATTCCAGCGGTCTTGCGACTTGTGAGAGCTTCCTGGTCTGTCCAGAGAGTGCATAATCTCGGTGAGTTTCACCATCGCATCGTTGCAGGGCCGGAGGCGGCGGTATCGAGTGACGTGAGGTGGAAGCCGAAGCTGAAGGTGGGGGTGGAGGCGCTTGATCATCGGCGGTTTGCCGAAACGTTTTTCGAGGTGGCGGTCTTGATATCGAGGAGGGCGAGGTGATCCGACTTAAAAGGATCTCGCAAGGATCTCGCGCGAGGTGACTTATCGATGCTGGCGACGGATTGGCTTTCTGAAGGCGATTCTCTCTATTCGATGGGCAGGTACGCCGAGGCCGTCCGGGCTTATGACGAGGCCGTCCGGCTCAATCCCGAGGATGCCGATGGCTGGAATAAGAAGGGCGCAGCTCTGGCAGCTCTGGGCGACCATGCGGCGGCGATCCGGGCCTGCGACGAGGCCATCCGGCTTGATCCTGAGTTCGCCCTGGCATGGAACAACAGAGGATTCGCCCTCAGGAATCTGGGCAGGGTTCTTGAGGCGATCGAGGCTTACGACGAGGCCCTCCGCATAAATCCTGTGTACGTCAGGGCCTGGATTAACAAGAGCGCCGCCCTCGAAGCCCTCGGCATGAGGTCCGAGGCGGAGTCGGCCCGTGGACGGGCAAGAGAGCTGCAATCGAGGAGATAGACGGGATCGGTAGGATTCTGAGGCGTCCGCTTCTCAGCCGTGGCTTACAGCTGTGGCTTAATATCTTGCAGGGGCTGGCGGAAGACCGCCCCGCCCGGCCGCACCAGCCGGTCGGCGGGATCACCGGGCGGCGTCCTCGACGATGGCGATTTTCTCCGCCGAGAGCCTGAGAAGCTCGCGGACGAGGCCGCCGATCTGCCGACCGACCCGGTGCCATCGATCTGCCGATGGAGTCGGTCATTTCGCAGCTGGTCTTTTGTCGTCTCACCAACTAAACCGAGAGCCATTCATCTCTCTCGATCCCGGCCTCCCGCAAGATTATTGCCAAAAGCTTCACCCCGATCGTCTCGCCGTGGGGGTTTGGGATGGTGACGAGAATGTCTCCTTTGACCATGTAAGGATGCTTCGTTCCGTGATACGGCCCATCGAAGCCGAGCTTTCGGAGCCGCCGGATCAGGTCTCGATGAGATACGGGCAGAAGCTTAGACAACGGCCTCGGGCTCCGCGGAGACTTCGATAGTTTTGCCGCCGATCGTCGGTATGGCCATCCCGAGCCTCAGCTTCAGGGCGATCCATCCTTCCAGGACCTCGATGAGATCTTTGCGGCACTCCTCGATAGTCTTCCCGGTGGCGATGACGCCCTGGAGGCCCGGAACCGTTGCGCAGTAGTCGCCCTCCTCGATCGGCTCGTACTCTGCTCGGGCGAGGGCTGCCTGTATGTACTCGGAGAACATAGCTGGAATTTTGTTTGGCTCTCCGCCGATTTATATCCTTTTGCTGGGCTTGGGCAGAGGTTAAATGCGATCCTCTCCTATCATTATTCAGGTTTCGTTACCGCCCGGCCTCGCCGCCGGTCGGCGCGATCACCGGGCGTTTTCCTTGCCGGTCTCGATAGAGCTATCATTTCCGGCCCCCGACACAGCCAGCAAATAGCTAGCTAAAACAAAATATACTCATAGAAACGCAAATATTGTGATTACACATTTATGATCACAATAAGGGAGATTAATGTGATCATGAATGTGAGTTTGTATTTAGCGCACATTTCTTCATTCGTTGCGGTAAATGTATCGAGAACCACGCCCCCTGCCTACAAGTTCGATTTTTCCAGGATTTTCGTCTACCAGTTCCCTCATTAAGCGGATAACCTGGTATCTACCTAAATGTGTGATCTGTCGAATTTCAGTATTTGAAAGCCCACTTTCGCCACGTTCAAATCTCTGCTTGAGAACGCTGAGTATCCTCGTCTTTGCTGCATCCCAATCGATGCGCCTGTCTCGTTCTGGATGACCAGACGCCGAAAGCTGCCAGCCTCGGCAGAGCCCATTGTCAGAGGTGGCCGGAGACGATCGTCGAGGACGCAATAGTTATATTGCAAAATTAAAATAGAATTAGAAATATACACCCGGCGGCGGAGACCACCCGCCTGGCAGCGCCGCCGGTCGGCTTCCTCGCCGATGGCGATCTCCTCCGCCATCAGCCCGCGAAGCTCGCGGACGAGCTTCTCGATCAGCGTTTCCATCGCCATAGACGGACATTAAAGTTCTTTACCAAAAGTCGATTTATCCGATTCTTCTTTATAATCGTCATCAAAATCAATCATAGGAATGCCGCGAACCACAGGCTTACCCATGGCCTGCTCAACAAGCTTGATCAAAGCTTCTTCTCTTGTCTTGAAGAATCCATCAAAATCGTCGCTCCGCATATAATGCGGATCTATTGAATGAGTGATTAGAATCTCATCCATGTGATCGCTACTTATTCCTGCGTTTCGTTCCATGTGGGTTAAATAATCACTTGGTGCCGTCCCACCGATAATTCTATTCGTCTTTGCAGATATTGGCGTTTTGTTTATTATGCAGTTGCAGCGTTCTTGATTAATCCCGTTTGACGAACACCAATCCTGTGGGAATATGTGATGGATATCTATCTTCTCATCAAAATAGCTCTGTTCATCTATCGAATAACCTGTTCGCAAGTCCAAAGCTCCGCCTCTCATCAATATTGCTAAGATTCCTTTGTAAGCTGCGCTGTTCCTGGTGCGCAAGGTGAAGAGACGAGAGGGATTAAAGCCAGCATCGTATACTGTTATCGGTTCAGAGCCACCATCTGTCCAGGTCAAGAACTCAGAGAGATCTCGGGCGAAACGGGTCTCGATGGCGCTTCCATAGAGTTCTCCGAGAACGCCACACCAGAACCAACGGGAAAGCCTGGCTCGTATGCCTTCCTTGTCAGCTTCATCTCCAAGAACGGCCAAAATTGCCGCCATGGGAATTAGTTGTGTGCTGTAAGGAATATCGCGTGCCGAGAATATTTTTTGAGTATGAAGGAATTTAGCTGCTCTTTCGAAGCCTTCGATAACGGGGTCAGCACACTTTTGATAATCGGCCAGTGAGAGATTTAAGATATCCTTTCTCTTGCAGCTGACAGGTGGGGCATTCTCTGCGGCCTGACCTGAGTTTATGCAGATATTTCGATTCTGCCAAGTTGCCAGCAATGTTACAGCCTGTAAAAATTCGGTGTTTTCAATCTTGGCCAGCAGTTTGTTCTTATTGAGCCTATCTTTGCGAACTGACCAATCCTTTCTCAAGATGAATTCGTCAGCTGCAAAGGTCGCCGTCAGCAGCTCAAATACATTGAGCAAGACGCCTCCTGTGTTTACTTTTTCGAATACCTGACATACGGCGTCCTTAGGCGTCTCTTTTGTGAGTTGAATGACTGGGATCTGGTATTGCTCAAAACGCTTGACGACCTCTCCTTCGAATTTGTCCCATAATTTTGACTTCTCTTGGTTATGATCAAAATATTCGTTAAAACCCCTTCTCCAGTCTGACGAATTGAATACCTTATTAAGAGGAAATAGGCCTGCCTCATATTCCTTTTCTGGTGTAGAATAATCGCTGATTACTTCGTTGCGGAAGTTCCGGATTACTTTGTCCTCAGGCAAGCCTACTATGGAATCTTCACGATCGTTATTCAATTTTATTGCGTGTTCTATATTAATATAATACCATCGTTTTATCTCTTTTCCTCGTACATCCTTTGTCTTTGCTGGCTTTTCGGAGTAAAGGGCCTGGAAAAGGGCGGTTAATCGTTGTTGGCCATCTAATACCAAAAAATCCGGGCAGCTTATTTCAGGATTCTCGACGCCATCGATAGGACGAGGTTCGAATCTCACGTTCTCGTTCCCCGTCTCCAACATCATCACTGCTCCAACAGGATATGATAGCGAAACACTGGCCAGTATGCTCTTGATGTGGTCATCGTCCCATTTCCAATCTCGCTGGAACTCAGGGACCTGTATTTTTCCTCTCTTGATATCATCCAAAAGACTGCTCAATGGAAGATCTGGGCTTTGAAACGTCTTCTTCAGATTCATTCTATACCTCCTATTTTGTCGCCTCCTCTACGATGGCGATCTCCTCTTTCGTCAGCCCGTAAAGCTCGTAGACGAGGCCGTCGATCTGCCGATCGGTCGCCTCGATCTGGCGCGAGAGGAGGGTCTTCTCGTGGCCGGTCTTCGCCTCCGCCACCCTTCGGTGCAGGTCCAGCATATTCTCGACGAGCTTCACCATGCGATCGTGCCGGGCGACGTCCTGGGGGTCGGAGAAGTCGATGGTGCGGATGGGGAGTCTCGCAACATTGGTTTTCTTGACCTCTGCGAGTGCCTCTCCTACCTCTGGATTGAGAGCGTGATAATACCAGTTTAGCAGTTTTGAGTTGATACATCCCAGCATGTAATTGATGTAGGGATGGTTTGTAGACGGGACTAAAACATGCATATTATTTAAACATAAAAGACCTCCAAAGTCTATCGTCCCAACCAAACTATCTCCAGTCTGACGCATAAAAATTTTGGCTGGAGCATCGAAATTAGCAGCTGGTCTAGGTTCGGCTAACCAAGGTCCATATTTTATGTATCTCAATTCAATGGGATCTATTTTATATCGATTAATATCCTTACCACGAAGATATTGCCGATACGAATCATCTAGTTTTCTGTCACTATCATAAATTCTATTTTTGACAACTTCTTTTGTCTGCGGCGGCTTTCCCTTGCCCGATTGATAAGGCTTGATGCCGACATTGATCGCGCATAGTTCACTAAGCGGATAACATCGTCTAACGCATTTTTCAACTAGATCCGTCTCCGAAGAATCCATAAAAATATTAATTACATCGCCGTTTTTGTCTATCCATTTTTGTTGTTCGTGAAATATCTGTGCAATAGCTGAGTTTGAATTTCTATCCACAAATTCATCACACGATTTTGCAATAGTAACTTGAGCGGTCCAGTCATCAGGATTGGATCTTTGGAGTATTACAATTTCAGTATCCACCGTGACCTTGGGAAATACAGGATACTTAAAATGAACTATCTCAATTATCCGAGTTTTATTAGTTACCAATCTTCGAATCTTATTTTGAAGTAAGTTTGTAAGCCATGGATTTGGTATAATCATACCATATAATCCGCCAAATTTTAATAGACGTTTTAATGATTTCTCAAGGAATAGAAGATAGCTATCAAGTTGATAACTCTGACATGTATATGTAAAATTTAAATAAGGTTTTTCGGCCTCATGCAGGTACGCTCCATAAGGTGGATTCCCAATCACCGCATCAAACCCGCCCCGGCTCATGATCTCGGGGAACTCGGCCTCCCAGTCGAAGGCGTTCACCCTGTACATCTCCTCCTCGTCGAAGAGGGAGGTCTGGCCGTCGTAGAAGTCGGGGCCGATCAGCGAGTTTCCGCACTTTATGTTCTCGCCAAGATCTGGAAGAGCCCGGTCGTGAAAGAGGGTGAGCTGCCTCGATAGCGTCTCCTGGTTTTCGCCCTCCAGGACCTTCAGCTGGAGGGAGAGCTTCGTCACCTCCGTCGCCTGGAGGTCGATGTCGACGCCATAAATGTTGTTCAGGAGAATCCGCTTCCTCTCGGCGGTCGTCAGCCTCCACTCGCCGCCCGAGGCCTGGAAGATGGGGAACTGGCCGGTCTGGGTGGCGCTGGCTCGCGTGCTGCTCTTCCTCGGCCGGCCCCGCCCCCGCCGCCTGCCATTTCCGGCGCCTCCGGCCGTGGAGTTGGCTGTGGTGTTGTAGCTCTCCGGCAGGAGGGCGCGGACATCCTTGGAGGTCTCGGGGGCTCCCGCCTCAAGGAGGGGAACGAGGTGGTCGGCGTACCATCCCAGATGCCAGTCCAGGAGCCGCTGGTACGCGCCGATGAGAAACGATCCGGAGCCGCAGGCGGGATCGAGGATCCGCAGCTCCGAGACGGCTGCGGGGGTCTCGCCTTCCAGGAGCTTTCCGACGGTGTTCTCGACGATGTAGTCGACGATGTAGGTCGGGGTGTAGTAGACGCCCCCGGCCTTCCGGACCTCAGGCTTGTACTCCACCTCCACGTCGCCGCCCTCCCCGAGGCTGATCACCTTTCCCAGAAACTGCTCGTAGACGTGGCCGAGGATCTCCGCCGGGATCACGGCGAACCGGTAGGGGCTCACCGGCGGGTAGAGGTTCTCGATCATCTCAGAGAGGACCGCATCGTCGATCTTGAGGCTGAGGGCGAGCCGGTCGGGCTCCCCGGTCCTGCTGGAGTCGTCGCCGAAGTGGAAGAGGCCGGAGTTGTACTTCTCGTCCGCCTGCCTGAAGAGCTCGACGAGCTTCGCGTAGACCGTCATCTCGCCCGCCAATTGGTCTTTGAGCTGGCCGAACTTTTCAATCCCCCTATCCTCGCAGATCCGGAGGAATACTATCCGGTCGATGGTGTTCTGAACCGAGGAGTTCAGCTCCCTGACGGTGAGGTCCGGATTGCTCCGGTGGACGTTCTTCGCCAGGATCTCCCGCCAGTGGTCGATCTCCCGGAGGAATGCCTCGTCGACGGTGATCGTCCCTCTCGCCTTCTTCTTCGACTCGATGTACCTCTCAAGAGACCCGCCCAGGACCGCCTCCCGGGAGAAGAGGGCTGCGATCTCGTCCCAGTGATCGATGTACTTGTCATAAGTGAAGTGGCGCAGAAGCCCGACCCTCGGCGAGTCGGTGTTCGCGGGCTCGATCCGGCAGTCGTAGATGGAAAACTCCTCGAAGTCGGTGAGGAGGCTGATGGGAAGCCCTGCCGACCAGGCGTAGCTTCGGAGCTGAAACGCCGCCTTGACGTCGTTTTCCAGATTGACGGCGGGCTTCTTCGCCTCGACGAAGAACTTGCGGGCCTGGCCGATGTAAAATCCGTAGTCGGGATTCTTCGTCGATTCTCTGACCTGAACCGAGTCCTCGTGGATGACCTCCCGCTGCAGCCCCAAACGGCCGCCGCGATTCTCCACGTCCCAACCCAGGGCCTTGAAGAACGGGTCGATGAACTCCCGCCGGAGCTGAGTCTCGTTGTACCTTCCGGACTTGTAAGCCTCGACGTTCCTCTCGAACCGCTCCACTAGCTCCTCGATCTCCCTGGGCGCCGCCAACTCTTCTTTCCTCCACCTTCAGATCCGCAGATCAAAGGATAAGATTGTCGGATGAAGGGGCGCGCGGATAATGGCTGAGGCAGGGAAACGAGATCGAAATGAAGGAAAAACAGATAGGGAAAACGGTAATAGAAGTTAAAGGGTCCAAGGTCCGCCTGAGGGTTCAGGCGGTGATCTTGGACTTGGCGATGTACTTGATCAGGTCGGGGGCGAGCCTCGTCTTCCTCTGGATCGTGGCGGCCGCATCCTCTATGCTCTCGCCTTCCTTGATGAGGTTGCCGATCTCCTCGATCGCCTCTTCGTCTACGACGTAGTACTCGTCGATGTCTTTTCTGTGTCCCCAGACGTCGCCCTCCAGAAGGTCGATCCCCTGCATCTCGAGGAAGAGCTTGATCGCCTTGGACATGGTCTTGTGGTAGGATGGCGGAACCTGTACGGCCCGCAGCCTCGGGCAGCTTCTCATCAGGTCGAGGAAGTCGACGTTTGAGGGCCTGAAGGCCAGGTGGACGATCCTCTCGTTCGGGTTCAGCTCACTGATCTCGTCTTTTGAACTTACAACTCTAATTCTCATGCAAATTCACCTCAACAAATACTAGGATGTAAATTCAAGTATTAATAGTCAATTGCGTTGTATACTAACGTCCAGATTGAACGCAAATTCGATGATGATGGGCTTGTAGCACGTTCTCCAGATGGACAGATCCGACCTCTTCTATCCCAAAAGATCCCATCTTCTCACTCTGATCTTGCGAGATTAAAGTGTCTGGTGGCCAAGTTCACAATCAAATCCTTTTCTCAATCGGTCCAGTCCAGGAGATGGGAGGGATCTCCAAAGGAAGCTCTGCCTGCGGATTCGATGGGGTTGGAGATAATTCTCAAAGAGGGCGGGCTGAGCGCGTGGCCGGCCTCGGGACGGGATGGATGACTGATCTCAGAATGGATCAGATAATGGTGCCAAGAAAAGGGTTGGGGGTTGAAGTTGAGAAAAGCGCCAGCGATCGGGCATCAATTTCGAACTTCGAGAAGGTTTGAGGACCGCCTGAGGTTTCAGGCGGTGATCTTGGACCTGGCGATGTACTTGATCAGGTCGGGAGCAAGCCTCGTCTTCCTCTGGATCGCGGCCGTCGCATCCTCGATGCTCTCTCCCCCTTTGATCAGGGTTCCTATCTCGTCGATCGCCTCTTCATCGACTACGTAGTACTCGTCGATGTCCTTTCTGTGACCCCAGACGTCCCCTTCAAGGAGGGTGATCCCCTGCATCTCCAGGAAGAGCGTGATCGCCCGGGAGAGGGTCTTGTGGTAGGATGGGGGCACCTGGACGGTTCTCAGCCGCGGGCACGCCCTGATCAGGTCGAGGAAGTCGACGTTCGAGGGCCTGAAGGCCAGGTGGACGTTCCTCTCGTTCGAACCGAGCTTTGATATCTCCTCTTTTGAGCTGACTACTCTTATCTTCATGGTCTTTCACCTTTACAATTGCTGATCTGTTATCAAAGTATTTATAGTCACTTACGATGTATACTAACTCCCATATTGCTTTTGTTCCATGATAACAGGTTGCATGGGGCATCGAACCCATGCTGGATAATCTCGTTCTATTCCCAAAATCAGACCTCCTTTTATTCCGTCTTGCGCGATTAAAAGAGGCTCATCCGCCAAGCCGAACTCGGCCGGTCTCCATCACCACCGCCCTTCCGGCAGAGGCGGCGTCTCGGTGGAGGGAAGGGGATCGAAAAGAGGCACCGGGAAATTTCGAGGGAGGGCCGCAACGTACAAATGTATATGGACGGCCCACCCGGCGAGGCCGAAGTCGGGTCAAAGCCCGCCTGAGGTTTCAGGCGGTGATCTTGGACTTGGCGATGTACCTGATCAGATCGGCAGCCAGCCTCGTCTTCTTCATTATCTGGTCTGCAGTATCGTCGATGCTCACGCCGCTGGCGATCATCGTCTCGATCTCGCCGATCGTCTCATCGTCGACCATGTAGTACTCGTCGATGTCCTTCCTGTGCCCCCAGACGTCCCCTTCGAGCAGCTCGATCCCCTGCATCTCCAGGAAGACCTTGGTCGCCTTGGACATGGTCTTGTGATAGGAGGGTGGAACCTGGATCGCCCGAAGGCGGGGACATCTCTTCATCAGGGAGAGAAAGTCCACGTTCGACGGCCTGAAGGCCAGATGGACCATCCTCTCGTTCGGGTTAAGATCCGGTATCTCATTTTTTGAGCTAACAACTCTGATTTTCATGACCTTTCACCTCAACAATTGCCAAGATGTAGTTCCGGTATTAATAGATACTTGTATAAACCTCATTGAAGGGAAATCGAAGCTCCACGATCTGGTGGGCGATTATAACAGGGATAAAGACATACCGGATGGATGGATGAAGATCCATCTGGCTCATCAAAAAGGGGGCAAGAAGTCAGCATCTGCCTGTCATCACCAAGGACGAGCAAAACCCGAGAAGAGGGGGTGAAGGAGGCCTCCGCTCCTCGTCCCATTCATCATTTCATGCTTGAACTTTGGATTTGGCTATATATTTGATCATGTCGGGGGCGAGCCTCGTCTTCTTCGTGATCAGGTCGGCGGCCTCATCGATGCTCGCTCCCCCCGAGACCATGGTTTCGATCTCGCCGATCGTCTCGTCCTCTATCATGAAGTACTCGTCGATGTCCTTCCTGTGCCCCCAGACATCCCCTTCCAATAGCTCGATCCCCTGCATCTCCAGGAAGAGCTCGATCGCCTTGGACATGGTCTTATGATAAGAGGGGGGAACCTGGATCGCCCGGAGCCGGGGGCATATCTTCATCAGGTTGAGGAGGTCGACGTTTGAGGCCCTGAAGGCCAGATGAACTATCCTCTCGTTTGGGTTCAGGCTGGTTATCTCATTTTTTGAGCTCACAACTCTAACTCTCATGAATCCTCACGACCGGCGAGATGAAAACAAAATACTAATAGACACTTGTGGCGTTCACTAATGTTCATATCCATATGCATCGACCTAAATCTTTCAATTCGGAGGTCCTGGATATCCCCGTTTATGCGGTCGTGGAGGACCATTCCGACGAAGATTTTGGGGTCTCAAATTCGTGGACGGAGGGCCAACTTCGCATAACAATTTCACGAAACTTCACAACCATTTAAATGACCGACTTCCGAAATGGCGGCCAAAGCCCGCAGGTAAGTCGCAGTCATCGATCCGAAAGAAAAGTCGGCACTTTGGATGCGGGGTTCCCATTAACGATCGATCCTGATGCGGTGGCGGGTTTCGCGTAGATGCGCCCCTCCCGTCGAGTTTCCTCCTCCTCCTCCTCCTCCTCTTCCTTCCGGCTCATCCCCGGTCCCCCCATGCTCCAAAGTTCCCATCAAAAGGATGATAACGGGGCGGTCCAATAGACCCACGAATAGACCCAAGAAGCGATATGCAAGGGCCCTGAGGCGCTGGACCTCTTTCAATCTGCCGACCCCTCCACCAGGTTTAAATAAGTTATAATAATCCCTCCTAGGAGAACGATCCAGGCTGGTAATCCTTATGAACATTGACGAGATAGTCCGGTGGGTCCTCAGCGTAGATCGGCGCCTTCTCTTGATGAGGACGATCCGAAATTCCAGGGTGGTTAAAGCATCCGAGGTGGCTCAGTTGACAGATAGATCGATCCAGAATATAAGCCGCGCATTGAAGGAGTGCGAAGAGCTGGACCTGGTCAGATGCATAACCCCCGAGAAGCATACCTGGAAGAAGTATATGCTCACCGATCTGGGACATGTCGTCTTGAGGGAGCTTGAAAGATTCGAAATGATCTGACGGAATTAGAAGGTTGATCTCATGAGTAAAGTAAGGCTTACGGAGACGGTTTTCAGAGATGCTCATCAATCACTGTTGGCCACCAGGATGAGGACGCGGGACATGCTCCCGATAGCAGAGAAGCTCGACGAGGTGGGCTTCTTCTCGATGGAGGTCTGGGGAGGCGCCACTTTTGACTCCTGTATCAGATATCTCAACGAAGATCCCTGGGAGAGGCTGCGCGCCCTCAAGCTCGCCATGCCCAACACCCCCATGCAGATGCTCCTCCGGGGCCAGAACCTGGTAGGCTACCGCCACTACGCCGACGACCTGGTGGAGAAGTTCGTCGAGAGGGCGGCGGCAAACGGTGTTGACGTCTTTCGGATATTCGATGCAGTAAACGACATCAGAAACATGCTCGTCGCCATCAAGGCCGCCAAGAAGACCGGCGCCCACGTCCAGGGCTCCGTCTGCTACACCACAAGCCCCGTCCATTCCATTGAGCAGTTCACCAGGATGGCGGCAGAGCTTGCCGACCTCGGCTGCGACTCCATCTGCATCAAGGACATGGCGGGGCTGATCCTCCCCCATGACGCCTATGATCTGGTTGCTTCGATGAAAGAGGCGGTCGACGTCCCCATCTG
>Ga0116152_10002439_pt1 | contig 15155 bp, 11 predicted proteins | sample AD_UKC119_MetaG_FD_89894 | JGI IMG/M metagenome (GOLD analysis project Ga0116152, IMG submission 89894) | Active sludge microbial communities of municipal wastewater-treating anaerobic digesters from Hong Kong - AD_UKC119_MetaG | ecosystem: Engineered > Bioreactor > Anaerobic > Digestate... | reverse complement strand
GTTTCCCACTTTTTCCTGAGCAGTGCCAAAGGAATGATAGATCAGAACCATGAAGACTATAATGAATTGTATGTTTTTCATTGCTCAAGACTAGAACAAAAATAGAACAAAGTCAATTTTTATTTACGAATAATGTTCGCTGATGCTTCTGGATGGCTGGTAATCATGAAATGGCTGGCCGGTTGAATGATTTCTAGCCGACCTTGTGGTAAATGATCATTGAGTGTTTCTGCGATTTTTTTTGCCACCTGATTTGATTTACCGCCATGAATAATTGAAACGGGAATATCAAGTGATTGATATTCATCGGCCATACGATTTATGGAGTTACAGATTTTCCAGTGCCGCAGGTTATTTTTTGTCATGAGTGACATTTGTGTTTTAATATGATCGGGGATTATCTCGAATGACCCGGCACCGCCCCAAAAATCAATCACTTTTGAGCAAGAATTTGTCTCTCCTATGCGGGCAGCGTCCTCATAGTCTTTGACAAAATCAGCCACTGTTTTTTGAGCCGTCAGATGATTATAAGTTTTTAATATTGAAACATAAACCGGTTCAAACAAAGTGAGCCTTTGAATGGGGAGATTTAAGGAAAGTGCAGCTTCAAGGGCCACAACACCGCCATATGAATGACCTATTAAATGGATGTCTTGAAACTTTTTTTTGTGTTTCTCTATACCATTTAAAATTACTTCGAATTCCGGGTTTAAAGTGGGGTGATCAAAATCGGTTGGGTCGTCCATGCCCCCATGTCCCGGTAGATTAATGGCAAGACATTCATTTCCGCCATTCAGATTTTCAATAATTTTTCGCCAGCTATTTGCATTGGCAAATGAGCCATGAATAAAAATATTAAGGGTTTGGCGATCATTTTTTTTTAATGAGGTCATAGATCTGAGCATTCATCCGAATAAAATGGCGTTTGGGTGACCTTAATTATGGGCTATAAAACGCTATATTAAAATGACTATAATGTAATATAAATAACCGGAATATTTTGTCATCATAATATTTAAAATAAAATATTGGCTAATTAACGAAAACTTAAAGTTAAAACAATAGGTTATGAAAAATAAAGATCCTTTTGATTGCGGATATGCCGGAGGATAAATAACAAATCGGACCCGGAATGTCATAATGAAGAAAGAAATAAAAATTGGTTTTGTAGGGGATTTTTGTCTGGCAAAAACCCATTTAAAGCCGCGGTCCTATATTGAGAATATTTTTGAAATCTGTAGTAAGTTGAATGACCAGGTTGATTTGGCTTTGGCCAATCATGAATTTTGTATCGTGCCTCCTGGAAGTGGAAAAGTCGGGGGAATGGGGTTGCCGGCTGAAAATGCGGGTGAAATTAAAAAGGCCGGTTTTGATATTTATTGTCTGGCCAATAATCATATCGGCGATTTTGGTGATCAGGCAATTATCCATACGAAGGATTTCCTGGAAAAGCATGACTGCCTGACTGTTGGGGTCGGAAAAAACAGGGATGAGGCGATTGAACCATTATTAACCGAGGCCAATGGTTTTCGGATTGCCGTAATCAATTTCTGCGATGCCACACAATATGCTGCAGGGAAAAAGTCTATTGGGCTCGCCCATATTGAAAAAAAGCTGCTCAGAAAATCAATCACCAAAGCCAGAAAAAATGCGGATATTGTGATTGTCGTCCTTCACGCTGATCTTGAATTTACCAATTATCCTTCACCGGCGCGGGTGAAACTTGCCAGAGACCTGGCCGGACTTGGCCCCGACATCATCATTCAGCATCACCCCCATGTACTTCAGGGGATAGAATATTATGGCAATACGCTGATTGCCTATTCGCTTGGGAATTTTGTTTTTCCGGTTTATGGGTCCGGTTATGGTGATAAATACCATGATAATGCCAGTGAAAGTGTTTATTTATCGGTTCATGTAAAAGAAGATGATGATGGTAAGCGGACAATGACGTATGATGTTGTTCCGGTGCAGCTTGATAAGCAGAATAATACGTTTTTTCCCGCGGAAGATAAATGTAAAGCGATTAAAGCAGATCTGAATAAATATAGTGAAGCTCTAAAAGATGATAAATTCCTGCGGGACGTTTATTATCAGGAATGTCGTAAACAGATGCGTGATCTGGTCTATGATCTTTACTACAGATCCGCTAAACATGGAATTATTGCAGGTTTCAGATATCTTAAAAAGCATCTTGAAACAAAATCGCACACAAACTGGATGCGTGGCTACTTCACATTTGGTAGATACTAAGCTGTTATTTAAAGGATATTTTAATACTAATCATTTACCAGTAGTATCCATAACAAAATTCAAAAATTATTAACTAAAGCAATAGTATATGTCCGAAGAACCAAGCATCAAAAAGAAAACCTTCTTTGCCACTTTATGGACCGTAAGTTCACGTATGGCGATCCGTCTGATTGGCATGGTCAGCCTGGTTATCATGGCAAAAATTTTGGGACCTGAGGATTATGGCCTGGTCGGTAAGGCAATGGTCGTTTATGGTTTTCTGGAACTGGTAACGGAACTTGGCCTGGAAGCGGCACTGATTACAAATCAGAAAGCCAGTCAGGATCATTACAATACCGTCTGGACAATACATATACTGCGCGGGCTTTTTATTGCCTTAATGCTTCTCATATTGGCTTATCCGGCATCCATATTTATGAAAGAAGAAGAAATCCGGCCGATTTTTTACTGCTATGCCGCCGTTTCATTTGTTGGCGGATTTTACAATATAGGCGTAGTCAATTTTCGTAAGGAAATGACTTTTTCAAAGGATTTTTATTATAATCTGGGCGCAAAAATTGCTGGGTTTGTGGTGGCCGTAACAACGGCCTATATCTGGGAAACATACTGGGCATTGGTTTTCGGGATTGTGGCAAGTACAGTTTCTAAAATTATATTAAGTTTTTCTATGTCGCCGATGCGGCCAAAACTGTCGCTGGTTGAATTTAAGTCGCTGTTTGATTTTTCAAAATGGATGCTGTTAAATGAGTTGATCAGTGCAATTTCGAGCAAAGCTGACGGGTTTATGCTTAGTGTGTTCACATCAACAGCAAATGTTGGTATTTATAATATGTCCTATGAAATTTCCGGCCTGCCTTCGACAGAGATAGCGATGCCTGTTGGGCGCGCCTGTACGCCAAGTTTTTCGAAACTTAAGGATAATATGGATGATTTTTCGGACATGTATATCTCAACAATCAGCATTGTGCTGGCGATTGTCATCCCGGCCGCAACAGGCGTCAGTATTCTAGCAGAGCAGGTTGTACATCTTGTGCTTGATGAAAGCTGGGTTGATGCGATCCCCGTCATTCAGGTGCTATCCATGTATGGACTTTGCCGGGCGACATTCCCGACATATATTTCAGCCATGCTCGCCTATAACCGACCCGATATTTTAACAAAAACATCGTTTATCAGTGTGTTTTACACGGTTGCCATATCGTATGTTGGTATTAGCCAGTTTGGATTTATGGGGCTTGTCTGGGGCGTGCTTCTTGTCGGTATTATCAGGGTTACGATCGCCCAGTTCATTGCCCGTCATTTAAAAATACTTTCATTCAGGACATTGGCGAAAAATATCTGGCGTGTCCTTCTTGCCAATTTTGCCATGATTGCCGGGCTATTTTATTATCTGCAATTTGATATTGCGTTTCTAGATGGCATGTTATTGATCAAATTTATCCTTGATGTCTTTGTCGGTGCTTCGGTCTTCGGTATAACCCTTGTTACGCTATGGGTCATGTGTGGCAAATGCGAGGGCCCCGAAAAAGCAATTCTCGGGACCCTGCTAAAAGGGCGCTGGGGAACGAGCTAGTCTTTAGCTCACAATTTTCTGAATAACTTCAAGAAATTTTATGACTTCTTCCGTCGTGTTGTAATGACACATGGAAACCCGCACGCAGTTTTTCTGACCCAGCGGGATCAGGATATTTCCAGAAAAATAGTCGTTTTTACGCACATGAACCCGGATACCATTTTCGCGAAGGGCAGTGACCACATCGACACTGTCCATGCCATCCACCCAGAATGAAACCAGACCTTTACGGTGTGGATTATCATTACCCCCGATGATGGTGATATTTTTAAAATCAGCCAGACCGGCTTGCCCGCCTGCGCCATGGATCATCTGATCGGTTATATCTTTTTCATGCTGGCTGACAGCCTTTCCTGCGGCAACAAGTCGCTCGCGAAGGTCCGCTGAATTACTTGAAAAGCCGCCAAGCCAGTTGAAATAATTCACCACTTCTGAAAAAGTCGCGTAGGAAGCCGTATCACGGGTCCCGAGTTCCCATTGATCTTCGGGTGATCCGATCAGGCGGTTATGGGGCAGGGTGGCTAGGCGCGGTGAAACCCATGCAATACCATAACCGTGTCTTGAGAAAACTTTGTAAGGGGAAATGACATAACCATCAATATCATAACTATCAATATCAAGCGCACCATGAGCGGCATGCTGAATGCCATCAACAATAATAATGCAGTCGGGTGAAATTTCACGGATCGTGGCTGCAATGGATTTAACATCAACAGATATGCCGGTCACGGGGCTTGTATGTAAAATGGTTGCAACCTTGGTTTTTTCTGAAACAAGCGGGCGATAATCTTCAGCACTGACGCTTCCGGTTTCGTTGTTGTGAATGACTTTTACATAATCAACACCGGCAATTTCGGCCCAGCGCGTGCAGGCGCTTACCGATGCCGGGTGTTCTAACGTACTTCCCAGTACTTCGCTATCTTTGGGAATGCTGAGTATGGCAGCACTGATCAGTCGAAACAAAAGCTCTGTTCCGCTTTCACCAACAAAAACGGGTCCATCTGATGCGCCAAAAAAAATCCTGATGTCAGTTTTGGCCTTGTTGATGATATTTGTGAGTTCGATTGATGCAGGGTTATCCCGTCCCTGATTATCCGGAACGGCTGCCAGCTCTTTTGACCGTTCAACCACTGACTTCAGGGTCAGGGCGCCACCGGCATTTTCAAAAAATATTCTTTTCCCCTGATAGGGGCAATGATCCACCAATTCAAAGCAATCGCGGACTTTGGTCATCAGTTCATTATTAAACATTGGGTATAACCTTTAATTAATTTATGCTTATTCATAGCGACAAAATTATCAATGATCAATCACAGTAATGTGATTAAATTTGGGTGGTTAAATTTTGTTGCTTCGCTAAGCTGATCATTCAATTTATAACTCAGGGGAAAAATCATGAGTAATGACACTATTCTTTCTTCGCAGCGGCGAAATATTGAAATTTCTTTGTTGTTGATCCGCCTAACAGTTTTTCTTGTCATGCTGGTTTGGACAATTGATAAATTTACCAATCCAGGACACGGGGCTAGAATCCTTGAAAGTTTTTATTTTATTGAAGGGGCAGGTGAAACCATCGTTATGATGATGGGGGCAATTGAAATTGTGCTTATATTTGCCTTCGTTGCCGGACTTTGGAAAAAATATACATATGGTATTATTCTCATTCTGCATGGGCTAACAACCTTTGCATCATGGAAACAATATCTGGAAATGAATTTACTATTTTATGCAGCATGGCCAATGCTGGCGGCTTGTATTACACTTTATTTACTTCGTGACCTTGATGTAAAATTCTCTCTATCAAAGTAAATTAAATTAGCTTTTTAATGTCCGAAATCGTACAATATTGTTCGTTTTCGGACATGTTTCGGTGAGGATATTTAAGTATAATCTGATAACTATTTGATCTAAAATCATTTAATTTTTGGCATAAATTTTGCACTTAATAAGAATATAGCGCTGTGTTTATGAATATAGGGAAGGATTAAACGATGCTCAAAAGTTATCTGACAAGTACAATTCGCGACATTTTCAATAATAAAGGCTACAGCGCCATAAATATTATTGGCCTGGCGGTGGCTATGGCCGCCTGCCTATTGATTTTCCTATTCGTTACTGATGAACTTGGCTATGATAAATTTATTCCTGATGCTGATCGCACTTACCGAATTGAGGTAACCGCGAAATCGCCAAACCGTGCTGATGAGAAATATCCCTGGTTTATGGGGGCATATGGTCCTTTAATAAAAGAAAGATCCCCGGATGTTGAGGATACAACCCGTTATCAGACAAACAGGTTAGCAGTTGGGGTAGGGGACAGGTTTTTTTATGAAAACATAACATTTTCTGATCCAAACTTTCTGGATTTTATGGGCCTGTCTGTCCCGCCTGATATTCTCAATGACCAGCAGGCGATCGTTATTACCCAAAAAATAGCCAATAAATATTTCCCAAATGAGGATGCTGTCGGAAAAACAATGACGATTGCCGGCACGGTTGATTATCGGGTGGCTTATGTCATGCCGGATCTGCCCCATAAGTCGCATCTGGCGATTGATATGGTGGCACCCTATAATCAGGAATTTTTCAGTGGTATAAATACGGAATATTTGTCCATGAATAATGCGACTTATGTAAGAATGAAGCCAGGTCGGTCCCCGGAACTGTTAAGACCGCTCATTGCAACGCTGATTGATGAAAATGTTCCGCAAAATGATCAGGGTGCAAAGGCCAGTTCCTACCGTATACCCACATTTATTGCCGTGCAGGATATTTATCTGAAATCACCTGCCGGTGTTATCGGAAAAGCGAGCGGCGATATTACAGTCGTAATTGGGTTTATCAGTGTCGCCATTCTGATTGTGGTCATTGCTACGGTAAATTATATCAATCTGGCGACCGCAAGGGCCATAAAACGCGCGCGCGAAGTCGGCATCCGTAAAGTTATGGGCGCAACGAGGAAACAGCTTATTTCCCAGTTTCTGGGGGAATCCGTCATGATCACTCTTATTGCTGCAATTTTTGCGCTTGCCTTTGTAGAAATTATTCTGCCCACATTTAATGCAGCGCTGGATCGCCAGATCAGCTTTGAATTTATTGAAAAGCCCCTGATTTTAGTATTGCTTCTGATGATAACTGCTCTGATCGGTATTATTGCAGGGCTTTACCCTGCTTTTTATCTTTCCGCTTTTAATCCGGCAACTGTGCTTAAGTCTGATCAGGGTGATAAAAAAACAATTTTTCTTCGCCAGTTTCTGGTTTTCCTTCAGTTTTCAATCGCCATAACCCTGATTGCCGGGACAACGGTAGTGGTTCGCCAAACCATGTTCGCAACCAATATGGATCCTGGTTACGATAAAGAAGGTGTGCTGACCATTCATAATTTAAGAAGTAATAACCTTCTGGATAAAGTTGAGCTTCTGGACCAGCAGCTTTCGACAATTGAGGGAATTACTTCCGTTGCCGCATCACAGTTTGTGCCTACTGACCTCTATGATTTCACGACAGGGATGAGCTTCGTTGGAAAGCCTGATGCGCCATTTGCCATGAGTATATTATCCCATGAAGCGCAATTCTTTGATTTATACCGCCTGCGCCTTAAAGCCGGCCGCAAGCTTGAAAAAGATCGGCTGAGTGACAAAATTACTCAGTTCCCGGAAAAAGATAATGAAACCGTTGAAACAAATGTTTTGCTAAATGAAACGGCAGCCCGCATTCTTGGGTTTTCCAAAGCGGATGATGCATTGGGTCAGCAAATAAAATGGGATTTACAGGGACCGGGGCAGGCCGCCATTTTTACAGTTGTCGGTGTGATTGAGGATTTTCATCTACGCTCGATCCATAATACTGTCCGTCCCATGCTCTATCTTAACGCACCTGCCTTTTACCGGACATTAAGCCTGCGATTTTCAACAAATGATTTTCCGGCTCTTATTTCAAAACTTGAACGCAAATGGTCCGAAATCGCACCGGGCGTTCCGCTGGGATATCAGATACTGTCCGAACAGGTCGACCAGTTTTATTCGTCTGAAAACAAACAAATGAAAGTGTTTGTTACCTTTGCGATCCTTGCCATTATTATTTCTGCAATTGGTCTTTTGGGTCTGACGGCTTTTTCTGCTGAACGGCGGACCAGGGAAATTGGTATTCGTAAAGTGCTTGGGGCACGGACCTTTGATATTATCCGACTTATGCTTGGTCAGTTTTCGCGGCCGGTCCTCGTTGCCAATCTTGTGGCCTTGCCGATTGCATGGTTTTTGATGGACCGCTGGCTTTCCGATTTTGAATATCGCATTGATTTAAATATATTGTGGTTTATCGGCGCAGGGCTTGCCGCGCTTCTGATCGCCTGGATTACCGTAATCGGCTATTCCTATAAAGCGGCGCAGGCAAACCCGGCCGATGCATTACGTTATGAATAGGTCCGTCTGAATAAAATCTACTGACCGGCGGAAAGATGCTCGAGCCTTAACCCTTTGGCTGTTCTTGGCTTGAAACCTCGCCAGCGCTTGTCGCCGGTGGCGTCATTGGCTTCAGTTTCCAGAGAGAGATACTCGTCCATCCTGTCATCGTTTTTAAGCAGCTTACCAAAATAGGCGGTGACAAAATGATCAGCAATATTATTCATGCGCAGCTGATCCCAGACCGGGTCCGAATAATGGGCATAAGCAAAACTTTTACCGTCATTATAGGTCGCGGTGAAGGCCTCAGCCGGGGCCGGAATAGGGGCAGCAGTGTTATGATTGCCATTTTCAAATGTCAGTAGATAGCGGTCCGTGTTCACGGCTTTTTTGAAGATCAGCTTCGTCCCTTTTTCATAGCCGGAGACGTCATCAACACTGCCGGAAATAAAAAACATTGGTTTTTTAATATTTGCTAGACCCGCATCGTCCCAGAAACCGCGTTCCATCCCCCAAGGGGCAATAGCGACAATCGCTTTAAAGCGGGGATCAATAAGTTTCTTGTAATTATCAGAGCCCACAGTAATTTTTGAGAGAATACTTTCAGGGGAAGCATCATCGGTTTCACTTATTTTTTGGCTAACGCCGCCACCGGCGGTAATGACAGCGCCATATCCACCCATGGAATAGCCTATGAGACCCGTATTGTCAGTATCAACTATATTTTCCAGGAAATGTTCTTTTTCCTTGTCGAAACGGGTGATTTCATCCAGAACAAATTTTTGGTCATAAGGCCTGTTCAGAAGCGTGCTTGGAAAAGCGCCTGCATCCTGATAATTGCTGTCGGTGTGATCAATGGCAACCACCACATAACCAATTGATGCGAGATGCTCACCAAAATGGCTCATAAGAAACCGATTGCCGGGATAGCCATGCGAAATGATTACAAGCGGGTATTTCTGCCCGATGAGTGGATTTGCGTCACGGACGGCTGCACCATAAAGATCAACAAGCGTTTTTCCGTCCCGCAGATATACATTATTGTATGTCCCACCGACCTTATCCGTATCGGCGGGGTACCAAACTTCCACTGTCAGCGGTCGGTCATAATGGGGAAGGGGTTTTCCTTTTTCAATATGGACCACATCAATCTGGTTTTTATGGATTAAATTAAGGGTGCGGACACCAATTTTATAATGACCCCGCGATGCCAGTTCAGGGGCATCAGGCCATAATCCATCAACGCTGTTATCGCGGGCGTTGGTGCTTATTGATGTCATAAAACCCAACACTATAATCAATATTATTTTTTTCATTTCTTGCTTCCAATCTTTTATTTCCAGTCAGGTGGCGTAATCAAATTGGCAAGCAGTCGTGCGGCGCCGGGTACCTGATGTTCAAGCTGATGGTGAAGGATCAGCGAACAATGATGATGCCAGCCATCACCAATTTTACCGCTGATCAGGCCACCTTTGAGGGGCGGTTTACCACGGTCCGACATGCTGAGCAGAAATTCATATTCTTTTGACGCATGATCGACAAAATATAGGCCGCGTTCCTGATCCCAGTCTGCCCAGTCGGCGTCACCGAGTTTATTTGGTGCATTCAGCAGATGATGATCAGGAAGCAGGTAATTGACCTTGGCATTGGGATCTGTAATCCGCCAACGGAACGATGGGGTGCCGATATAAATCGGTCGAGGCGGTGTTGTTTCATTATTCCAGTCATCATCCGTGCGGTTATACTGGGTCACCAGATTGCCGCCATGTTCCACATAAGTGCGAAGGAAGGGGCTGGTGGCGGTCAGATCAGCCCTGAAGGCACGAATACCAATCACAATAGTGTCATAGGCTGATAAATCCTGGGTTTTAAGATCATCAACACTCAGCATGGTGACATTAACACCAAATTGCTGCAGCCAGTAATAAACGCGGTCGGCCCCGCGATCAACATAGCCAACTTTTAGGCGCGCCGGAATTTCAAGATCAATCGGCTGGACATCCAATGTATTTGGGACAATTTTACATGTGTTCCTGATATGGGGATAATCCATCAGTCGCACATTTTCTTCAACCCTTTGGCCGTCCGCAGTGGCATATGGGGTCATGGTTAGGCGATCACTGTTCGTTGGACCGGAAATGGTGAATTTATATTTTGATGATCCGGGCAAAGTGCCTTTTTTAACCTTGTAATTTGGCGGCATCACTGTCCAGCCATTTGGCGCATCAAGTCCGATCACCACATCACTTGACATGTCAGTAAATTTATCAACCGACAGCATAGCCTGAACCGGGTCACCGTCCGTTAACCGGTTATAAAAAATGCCGCTCGCTTCCCAGCTGAGATTAACAGGCGGCACCACAAGCACGGGGTTAGCCGGTAACAGATAAGCAAGCCCCGCATCTCCAACACCGATGATGGCAGAGAAATGCTCAAGTCCCCAGAAGGGTTCATAATTTTTGTTGAGCGGATTATGATAGGGCGCATCTTTCGGCACGGACAGGCGGATGCTTATATCTTTTTGTTTCCCCGGTTCAATATTAAAATCTTTTAAATTGATGGCTTTGGGGTTTGAAGTGTCGGTCCCAATGACCGATAGTCCGACTTTGCTAACCGGCTTGTCACTGGTGTTATAGAGGGAAATTTTCCCAGTAAATTCCTGCCCCGGACTGACAAAATTACTGTCCCAGATAATTTCGGCTCTAAGGCCGGAGGCTTCATAAATGGCAATGCCGAGTTGCTTTTTCTTTAACGCAAGCCGATGGGCAAAATCTTCGGAAAGATCGTCAGATGCTGTGCTTAAAAGACTTTGTGCCTGGGTTAAATTTTCAGAAAGCATATTTAAATGATCAAGCACGCGGGCGCGATCAGGAAAAGCGGCCATGGCATCATTCAAATTTTTCTGGGCCTGGTTAAGGGCTGCGGCAAGCTTGCCATCGGTTTTATCCGCCATATCGGAAAATGTCCGCATCAGGCCGTCAAAAACATCCTTTTCCTGAAGCGGAATATCAATGTGGGATTTAAGACGGTGAAGGTGGCTTAACTCCGGGGCAGCATCATACCATCTGCCCATGCCCTGTGTCAGGTGTCTGACCCTTGACCATTCGCCGATCTGCCGGTATGTCGCCCCATTTATCGGGTCATAAAGCCCGGTTGGAATAGCAACTGTGGCATCAGGCGGTGCTTCACTGTCATCATACACGGTTCCGGCCCCGCTGGACGCCGAAAGATAGAGCTTTTTGGCTTTCCATGGCTTAAGGCCGTCTTTGGTGATCTGCTCCGGGAAGGCGTTCGGATCTGCCGCCAGATCATAGGCATCAATCGTTGCCCGTGTTACGGCGCGGTGGTGACCATGCTGACCGTCCACATCAAGAAAGGTAGGGGATAAAATATCAGGCTTTTGCTCACGGATGATGCGCACAAGCCGTTCACGCATAAGGTCTTTTCCCCAATGTTCTTCCGCCTCTGCAGGGTCGGTGGAAAAACCGAAATCATCAATTTCATCACCAAAGCGGGCCGAATAAAAATGCACGGACATGGGAATTTCACTTGCTGCTGCCTCAAGTTCTTCCGTCCGGAAAGCGCCAAGATCATCGCCTGCTTCTGTGCCGATGGCATTTTGGCCGCCTTTGCCGCGGGTGGCGGTGGCGTACATGACGCGCACACCCTGGTTTCTTGCAAGATAGGCAAGAATATGGGACCGCTCATCATCCGGGTGAGCACCGCAATTCATAAAACTGCCCACATGTTTCAGTGGCGTTAGTACATTCCAAAGTCTGTTTATTCCGCTGAGCTGATGTTGTTCGTTAATTCGGCGCTGAGATTCAGTCATGTGATTTGTCCCTGTTGTTATCCGAATAATTTAACGGCTATGACGTTTAAGTCAATAGACTGGAATTCACATATGTTTCAGTTTATGGTACTTGGAAAATAAACCAAAGAAATAATGATGCGGGGAACTCGAGAGTGCGGCTATTCATTGCCATTTTTTTTATGCTTCCGATTGCTGCTGTGGCCCATGCGGTGGAGATCGACTATTGGCAATATAGCTATAAAAGCCGCGTTGATGCCATGGACAGGCTAATCGCCGCTTTCGAAGCGGAAAATCCTGATATCAAAGTCCATCAAACCACGTTTCCCTATGCCCAGTACCGGACCAAGGTGGCAGCCGCTGTCAGTGCCGGTGAAGGGCCGGATGTGGTGCAGCTTTATTATGGTTGGCTGGATGACTATTTAAACGCGGGAATTTTAAAACCGCTCAGCGAAGAAAATTTTCCGGCGGCTGAAATTGAAAAAGACTTTTTTCCCATCGTCCATAACATGAAAGCGGATGGTCAATATTTCGCTCTGCCGACCGCGGTCAGGTCACTTGGTCTGTTCTGGAATAAAAAGCTGTTCCGGGAAGCTGGGCTTGATCCTGACATACCACCCAAAACGCTGGATGAACTCGCCGACTTTGCCAAAAAACTGACCAAACATGACCGTGCGGGCAACATTATTCAGGTCGGCATTACAATCGGTCCTATTGATCAGGATCATAACTGGTGGCGGGAAGTGCTGGTCCGTCAGTTCGGCGGGACACCCTATAATGCGGATAACACAAAAGTCACCTATGATGATGAAGCGGGTATTCAGGCTTTTGATTATTATGCGGGGTTGGTCACCGATCATAAGGTAAGTGTGGTTGATTTTATGGATAAAGGGGAAATTGCCTTCAAAGCGGGAAGGGCGGCAATACATATAGACGGATCATTCGCCCTTTCCACGTTTGATCGGGCCAGACGGCTTGATTACGGGGTGGCGGAACTTCCCACCTATGATGGAATAAAGTCAAATTTTGCCTCTTATTGGGTCAATGGAATCACCAGCAAGGCAACGGGTGAAAAGAGGGAGGCGGCGGAAAAATTTCTTAAATTCATTACATCTGAAAAGGCCATGCAGCTATGGCTGGATCAGGTGGGGGAGCTACCGGCGCGCCGCGCGGTGGCAAACCGACCGGAAAACAGGGATAACCCGAAATTTGGCCCATTTATAAGGGGACTTGATTATGCCCATTCAACAAAATTTTATTCGGAAGCGGAGCAAAGGCGCACCGTGGTTGATATGCTGGATAGGGTGGTCTTAAACGGCATGAGTGTCGCGCGCAGTCTGCGAATAGCGGCGGAAGAAGACCAGGCAATCATTGATAAGGCGAGAATGAAATGAGCATTGATAAAAAACGAGCCGTTACCGCCTGGTGCTTTATATCGGTGCCAATAGTATATTTTATTCTGGTGCGTTTTTATCCGACCCTAGATGCCTTCAGCATTTCGCTGACCGACTGGAATATTGTTGGTAAGAAAACCTATATCGGCTTTGATAATTTTGTCCGCCTTTGGCATGATCCGGTTTTCTGGCAGGTGCTTGGCAACACGTTTGAATATCTTTTGCTTGGGGTCCCGATATCGCTCATTCTTTCCTTTATTGTCGCCCATTCACTTGACCAGATCCGCTTTGGGCATGGGGTCCTGCGGGCCTGTTATTTTATCCCGTTTCTGACGACGGCGGTGGCGATGGCCTGGGTCTGGCGCTGGTTTTATCAGCCGGTCCCTGTGGGGATGATTAATCTTGCCCTTGGCCAGATGGGGATTAAGCAACTTGATTTTCTCCGCTCCACGACAGAGGCGCTCCCCGCGGTGCTGGCCCCCGCGATCTGGGCCGGGCTGGGCTTTCAGATAGTCATTTTTATGGCGGGGCTCAGGGCTATTCCGCAAAGCTATTACGAAGCGGCGAAAATTGACGGCGCAAGCGGTTTTCGTATTTTACGGGAAATAACCCTACCGCAGCTTCGCCCGACCATCGTGTTTCTGACCGTGATCAGCTCAATCGGTTTCCTACGCATTTTTGATCAGGTCTATAACATGACGCAGGAAGGGGAAGGCGGCCCCCTTAACGCCACCCGTCCATTGGTATTGCATATTTACAAGGCGGCGTTTGAGCGTTTTGAAATGGGCATGGCCGCGGCGCAGACGGTGGTTTTATTCACCATTTTGCTGATTATCACCATTATCCAGCTTAGGGTGCTTAAAAATGGCTGAAATTAAAGCGCCCATCCGTCCCGGAAAAATTATCATTTGGTGCCTATTATTCATCGGGGCGGTGATTATGATGACGCCGATTATTTTTATGTTTTCCGCCAGTTTTAAATATAATGATGAAATTTATGAACTGGCACTTATAAGTTCAGAACCAACTTTAAGTAATTATATTTATCTATTTGAAAATACAGAATTTTTATTATGGTTTAAAAATTCAATCCTGGTGGCATTGGCTTCAACTGTTTCGGTGCTGTTTTTTGACAGTCTGGTTGGTTATACCTTGGCCAAATTTCGCTTCCGCGGGCGCAAGCTGGTCTTCATCGCCATTTTAAGCACATTGATGATCCCGACCGAAATGCTGGTGATTCCGTGGTATATTCTGGCGCGTGATTTTGGTCTGCTCGATAGCTATATCGGGCTGATATTCCCAGGGATTATGACGGGATTAGGTGTTTTTCTGATGAAACAGTTTTTTGAAAGCGTGCCTGATGATTATCTGGACGCGGCCCGCATTGACGGGCTTTCCGAATTTCGGATATTTACCCAGATTGCCATGCCGCTGGTGGCACCGGCCTTATCAGCCCTGGCAATATTCACGTTTCTCGGTAACTGGACCGCATTTTTATGGCCGCTAATTGTTACTTCAAGCGCGGAGCTTTTCACTATCCCTGTTGGGCTTTCGTCCTTTTCCGGCGAATTTCAGAGCGAATGGGAAATGATCATGACCGGGGCGGCTGTGGCGACATTACCAACTTTACTGGTGTTTTTATTTTTGCAGCGGTATATCATCCGTGGCGTGATATTAGGAGGACTAAAGGGATAATCATGGCAAAAAAGCAGGATCAGGCCAGG
>Ga0116152_10002438_pt1 | contig 15161 bp, 14 predicted proteins | sample AD_UKC119_MetaG_FD_89894 | JGI IMG/M metagenome (GOLD analysis project Ga0116152, IMG submission 89894) | Active sludge microbial communities of municipal wastewater-treating anaerobic digesters from Hong Kong - AD_UKC119_MetaG | ecosystem: Engineered > Bioreactor > Anaerobic > Digestate... | reverse complement strand
TGGTCAAGTTCGGCCTGGCTGTGTCGGCAGCGTTGGGCCTGAGTCTCACGGCCTATGCCGGCTCGGCGCAGCTCGCAGTACTGCCATTGCTGAAAGACGTGACACCCGTGTGGATCATCGCGGCGACGGCCATCGTTACCAATTTGCGCTTCGTCATCTACAGCGCGGCGCTACGCGGCTGGTTCCTGGACTACAGTCGGTGGCGTCGGTTGTGGCTCGGGTATCTGAGCGGCGATTTCGTCGTCGTGGCGTTCACCAATCGGGTTGCGACTGAAGGCGCATTCCTCCACCGTGATGCTTATTACTTTGGTATGGCATTGACCAACTGGGTGCTATGGCACGTCGCATCGATCATCGGCATCGTGGGTGCGGCCTATATTCCTACTCACTGGGGCCTGGAGTTCGCAGGCATTCTGGCGTTGCTGGCGCTGGTCGTACCGCTGTGTCGTGAACGGCCGGCGCTCGCCGGGGCGCTGGCTGCAGCGCTCGTCGCGGTGCTGGCCCACGACTGGCCATTGCGCCTCGGCATGCTGGCCGGCGTGATCGTCGGCATCACGGTTGCGATGTGGCTCGATGCGCGCAAGCGTTCGCGGGGCGAGATCGCGCGGGTGGCACAATGAGCGTCGCCTACACACCGCTCGAGATGGGCTTGGCGATCGCGAGCGTCGCGCTCGCCACGTTCGTGACGCGCTCCACTTTACTCGTGGTGGGCGAGCGGCTGCGGTTCGCGCCGCGCGTCGAAGCCGCTCTGCGCTATGCCCCTGTCTGTGCGCTGGCCGCGCTGGTGGTGCCCGAAATTCTGTTTCGACAGGATGCCCTCGTGCTCGGTCTCGACAATCCCCGCCTGCCGGCCGCGATCGCCGCGAGTCTGTTCCTGTTGTGGAAACGCAGTATCGTCGGTTGTATTGCCGTCGGCATGAGCGTTTATGCGCTGTGGCGTTATTTCGTGATCGGAGCATGATGGACGAGACTGGGGGCGGAATTCTGCGGCCGCACGAGGCCGACTTCAGTGCCAAGGTTGCCGTGCTCATAGTGGGCGGCGGCTGCTGCGGTCTCACGGCAGCGCTCGCTGCCAGCGAAGCGGGTGCGGAGGTGCTGGTGCTGGAGCGCGATTCGTCGGCGCTCGGTACGACCGCCATGTCGACGGGCTTGCTGCCGGCGGCCGGTACGCGCATGCAGCGCGAGCGCGGTATCGAAGACTCTCCCGAGCTGTTCGCACGGGACATTGTGGACAAAGCGCGCGGTGAGACCGATCCCGCCATCGCGCTCGCACTGGCAACAGCATCGGCCAGCACGGTCGAGTGGTTAGTCGATGCTCATGGTGTGCCACTCACCCTGGTCGACAGTTTCCTGTATCCCGGTCATTCGGTGAAGCGGATGCACGGGTCACCCAATCGCACCGGGTCCGAGCTGATGGGCTCGCTGACGGCGGCCGTGGAACGGCGTGGCATCGACGTGCTGACCGACGCGCTGGTTACCCACCTATTTGCCGACGCGCAGTCAGTCGTCAGGGGTGTGCGAATAAAGCGGCCCGACGGCAGCAACGAAGATTTGGCCTGCGATGCTGTGATACTGGCGTGTTGTGGCTTCGCCGGCAATGCCGAGATGGTCGCGCACTACATTCCGGAGATCGTTGGCGCGACGTTCTTCGGTCACCCCGGCAACAAGGGCGATGCGATCCGTTGGGGCTTGGCGCTGGGGGCAGCGGTCCGCGACATCCATTCCTATCAAGGTCACGGCGGGCTCGCCGCGGGCCGTGGCATTCCGATCCTCTGGCCGCTCATCATGGAGGGCGGCTTCCAGGTCAATGCGCTCGGTCAGCGCTTCTCGAATGAAGCCAAAGGCTACTCGGAGCAGGCGGTCGAGGTGGTAGCGCAGCCTGGGCACGTTGCCTGGGATATCTACGATCAGCGCCTGCATCAGTTGATGACGGAATTCGACGACTATCGAGATGCCATCGAGGCTCGCGCGATCGTCACGGCGTCGAGTATCGACGAGCTGGCCGCTACCACGCAGTTGCCGGCCGGCGCACTGGCGCAAACGCTGCGCGACGTGGCTGAGATGGTACTCGGCAAACGAAAGTGTCCATTCGGGCGGGACTTCACCGGCAAGCCGACACTCGCGCCACCGTATTACGCCGTGAAGGTCACGGGTGCGCTGTTTCATACGCAAGGTGGTCTGGCGGTCGACGCCGTCGGTCGAGTGCTGCGCGAAGATGGTACGCCGCTGCCCAATTTGTATGCCGGCGGTGGGGCCGCGCGCGGCATCTCGGGGCCAGCCAGTTGGGGCTACATGGCCGGCAACGGCTTGCTGACGGCGACGACGTTCGGTCGCCTGGCCGGCGCGGCCGCTGCGAGTCGTTAGGAGATGCCGATGAATCGTCTGTGCACCCTCATGCTGCTGGCTGTTGTCACTGTGGCGATCCTGCCGCACGCGGCGACTGCGACGGAGCCACGCGCGACCGTCGCGGTGCAGTTGTCAGTCGGTAGTCGTTTCCATGACTGTGAGCACTGCCCGGAAATGGTCGTCGTGCCGCCGGGCACGTTCACGATGGGCGCCGAGGGAGGCGAGGAGGGCCGACCGGAAGGTCCACGGCGCACGGTCACCATTCCGCGCGCCTTGGCCGTCGGTCGTTACGAAGTCACCCAGGCGCAGTATGCGGCGTTCGTCGCGGCTACTGCTCACGACTCTGGCCCCGGTTGTGCCGGGTGGAGCGCCGTCAAACACAATTTCGAGATGTTTCCCGAATACAACTGGCGCAATCCGGCGGCTGGCGTCACGACCGAGCCCGACGAGCCGGTGGTCTGTATCAGTTGGCTCGATGTCGAGGCCTACGTCGCCTGGCTCAGTACCGTGACCGGCCACCACTACCGTCTCGCCACGGAAGCAGAATGGGAATATTTTGCGCGCGCCGGTGCCGCGACCGATTTCCCGTGGGGCGACGATCCGGAAGAAGGCTGCCAGTACGCCAATGTGTACGATGCCTCGAGCGCCGACCCGACCAAGAAATTCCCGCCGGCGAAGTGCACGGACAAGCACGCCTCGGTCGCACCCATTGGGCAGTATCCACCCAATGCCTTCGGCCTGTACGACGTCATCGGCAATGTCTGGGAGTGGACGCAGGACTGCTATCAGGGTCCCTATGCCGCGGCGCCCGTGGACGGCAGTGCCTACGAGGTGGCTGGCCAGTGCGAGCTGCGCACCGTGCGCGGCGGCAGTTGGCGCACGCATATGTTCCGACAACGGCCCGCCTGGCGTGGCCGCGACCCGGAGACCCGCAAGAGTGACATATTCGGCGTGCGGGTAGTTAGGGATTTGCCTTGAGCGCGACGCTACCCGATGGGGTAGGATCAGTCACCTGTACTTTCCGGGGGGAATACTGAATGGCCACAGAAGCTGCCGCCGTGCCGGCCACCAGCAATTTCAAGCTGTACCTCGGCTGGGGCGTGGGCACGCTCGGTGCGTCGCTGCTGCTGAATGGCTTCTCGTTCCTGGTGCTCTACTATCTCACCACGGTACTGGGTCTGGGTGCGGCGCTCGCCGGTACGCTGATCGGCGCCAGCAAGATTTGGGACATCGTCACGAATCCCCTCATGGGGGTGTTGAGTGATCGAAGCGAGACTCGCTGGGGACGGCGCCGGCCATTTCTGTTGTTAGGTGCAGCAGTCTCAGGGCTGGCATTCGCCGGTCTGTATTCGCTCGGCACCACGGCGTTCGCCGACTCCCTGCCTGTCATCACGATCCTGCTGATTGCGCTCGGCACCGGATATACGATTTTCAACGTCCCCTACATGGCGATGCCGGCCGAGATGCTGGACGACTACCACGAGCGCACGAAGCTCATGTCCTACCGGGTGTTTTTCATCGGCATCGGCACGTTGGTTGGCGGCGCTGCGGGGCAGCGTATCGTCGAACTCGCCGGCGGCGGTGCCGAGGGTTACGCCTTCATGGGCATGTTGATCGGTGCCGGCATCTTCCTGTTCATGGCGATGGCCTTCTTCGGGACCGCCAAGGCGCGATTCACGCTACGCACCAAGGTTCGTTATCCGTTCATGCAACAGCTGAAGCTGGGCCTGGCCAATCGCCCATTCTCGATGTTGCTCGGCACCAAATTCACACAGTTGTTTGGTCTCGCCAGCAACACCGCCACTGCGGTGTTCGTCATCCGGTTCGTGATGGAGAAAGAGAACCCGGGAGCCTGGCTGTTGTGGTTTGGTGTCGCCAGCATGGCGACCCAGATACTGTCGATCCCACTTTGGTTGCAGGTCACCAAGCTGTTCGAGAAGCGGCGCACCTATATCTTTGCCACGGTGTTGTTCGTGCTGGCGTCGCTGTCATGGCTGCTGGCCAATCCGGCGGAGCCGCTGTGGTTCTTCCTGCTGCGGGCGGCGATCAAGGGGCTGGCTGCGGGCGGCCTGCTCCTGATGGGTCAGTCGATGCTGCCTGACACCATCGAATACGATTACCGCAGCACTGGCTTGCGGCGCGAAGGAATCTATTCAGGCCTCTACAGCATCGTGGAAAAGGCAGCTTTCGCCATCTCGCCAGCGATACTGGGCGTCGCGCTCCAATTCTTGTTCGGCTTCGACTCCAAGACCGCGGCGCAGTCCACCGAAGCCGTGGATGGCATTCGCTATGCCGCAGCATTTCTGCCAGCGCTCTATTTCGCGCTCAGCTTGCCGTTCCTGTTCGCCTACCGGCTTACCGAGGCGCAGTTGCGGGCGATGCCGGATCCGGCTGCTGCCAGGGCCGGCTGATCGCCAGTCCGGTCGCATGAGCCATCGAACGCTGCGCGGCAAGCTCGGCTATTTCCACAATCGGCTGGGGGATATCGGGCGCGAGTGGTTCACGGTCACCGTGATGCCGGACGGCTGCCGCACGTTGCGTGCGCACTGCGAAATGGATGATGACGTCGTGTTGCGTGATGTCACGTACACAGTCGATGCAGGCTGGCGACCGCTCGACGCCTTCATCCGCTTGTCAGTTCAGAATCGCTTCGTCGGTAGTTCGTGGTTTCGCTTTGCGGGGTGCAGCGTCGAGTGCGAAGGCAACACGGCGGCGGAAGGTCGCTTTGCGCAGCGGATCGAATTGCCCGCGCCCGCCGTCCGTTTCGGCACCCATTCACTCATCACGGATGGTTGGCACGGCGCGCTGTGGCGCGCGGATGGACCACCGATCCAGTCGATCCCGCAACAGCCAGCATCGTCGCACGCGGCGAATGGCGCCACCGGCCCGATGATCCTGTTGGGCGACAGCACGCTCAAGCGAGTGGGCGAGGAGCGGCTGCGCGTTCCGGCGGGAGATTTCGCGACCGAACACTTCGAGATCCTGTTGGTCGATTTTCCGTCATTGCACTTCTGGGTGACCGGTCCGGACGTACAATTGGTACGCATCGAGTGGCAGCATCTCGATGCCTACTACGAGCTGCTCGAATACGAGGAGACAGGGAATGCCCACGGATCCTGAATGGGACGTCATCGTCGCTGGTGGTGGTACTGCCGGCATGCCGCTCGCGATATTCGCAGCACAGCGCGGTGCGCGGGTGCTGGTGCTGGAGCGCAATGACAAGCTAGGTGGCACGCTCCACATGTCGTCCGGGCAACTGTCGGCCGCTGGCACGCGGCTGCAGGCGCAGCGCGCTATCGATGACTCGCCACAGAAACATTTCGAAGACGCCATGCGCATCTCGCATCGCCGCGCGGATGGTGCGTACCTGCGCAAGGTGATCGACAATGCGGCGGACACCTTGCATTGGCTGCTCGACAACGGCTTCGAAGTGATGCCGGATCACCCGATCATCTATCTGGCCCACGAGCCTTACGATCAGCCACGCACCTATTTCGGACCGCGCAAGGCACTCGGTATTCTGGAAGCGATGCTGCCGCTCTATCGGGCGCAGGAACGGGCGGGCCGTATCAGGACGCAGTTGCAGACGACGGTGACCGCAGTGGTGCAGGATCACAACGGTGCGGTTCACGGTCTACGCTATACCGATCAGCAAGGCGTCGGACACGAGGCGACCGGCAGGAATGTCGTGTTAGCACTCGGCGGCTACGCGCGCCATCCCGAGCGGTTCAAGGAATGGACGCACGGTTACCCACTGTACAGCTGGGGTTACGAATATGCTCGCGGCGATGGCCACCAGATTGGTCTCGACGCTGGCGCGGTACTCGAACACGGCCAGAAGTATCTGTGCACCTTCGCGGGCATTCGGAATCCGCAGGATCCAACTCAGGTGAATGTACTCACGGTGCTGACACCGCAACTGCGGCAGCCGTGGGAGATCTATGTGTCGCTCGACGGCAAGCGTTTCCTGCGCGAAGACCATCCGAGCGTCGATGCCCGCGAACGCGCGTTGTTGCCGCTGCCGGAGATGTCATTCTGGGCAATCTACGATCAGGGGATCGTCGATGCCGCGCCCACACCGTTCTTTTTCGGCCTCAAGCCTGAAGAACTGGCCGCTGCGTGGAACGTGCACCCATCGTTCAAACGAGCCGACAGTATCGAGGCGCTGGCCACTGCCGCCGGCCTGAACGCGGCGTCAGTTGCAGATACCATCGCGCGCTATAATGCGGCGGTGGCCGCGGGCGACGATCCGCACTTCGGGCGCGAGCACCTGCCGCGTAAACTGGGCAGTGCGCCATACTATGCGGTACTGCACCACGGCTTGTCTGTCACCGGCTGGGCGGGCCTCGATACCGACGAAGAACTTCGGGTGCTGAGAGCCGATCACAGTCCGATCCCGAATCTATACGCTGTGGGCGAGCTGCTGGGCTTCGGTCGCGCGAACGGCGATGCCTTCGTCGGCGGCATGGGCTTGCAGCCGGCGTTGACCATGGGGCGGCTCATGGGCCAGCGCATGCTCAAATGGTAGCTGTTACGCGCCGCCGAAGTGCTAACATGTACGACGATTGCTGGCTTTGCACCGGTTCCCTGGAAAGTTTCTGAGGAGTAAATACATGGCAGTTGAAAAGAAACCTGCGGCCGAGGACAACCCGTACGCACAGTACTACACCGTCAAGAAGGGCGACACGTTGTCGAAGATTGCCGAGGAGTTTTACGGGGACAAGATGCTGTACCCGCAGATTTTCGAGGCCAATCGCGACCAGCTGAAAGATCCTAACAAGATCAAGGTCGGCCAGAAGTTACGGATTCCCTAAAGATTCTGATTTTGAAAAGGAGCTGAGCTCATGCGAAAAACCAACCCATGGATTGTGACCCTGGCGGCGGCCGTGCTACTGGCTGCCTGCGCGGGACAGAAAGAACCGGCAACGAAGGCGATTGCCTCGGCCGAGAGTGCGCTGGCCGAAGTCAGTGCCGATGCCGCCCAATATGCCCCTGACGATCTGGCGGGCGTGCAGAGCACACTGACGGGACTCAAGGACAATCTGGCCAAGGGCGATTACAAGGCAGTTCTGGCCGGCGCTGGCGGCCTCACGACAAGCATCGCTGCCCTGAAGGACACCGTTGCTGCCAAGAAGAGCGAGATGGAAGCAGCAATGGCAGCGGCGACGACCGAATGGTCCAGTATGGCGGGCGATCTGCCCAAGATGGTCGAAGCCATTGGTAGCCGTATCGGCGTGCTCTCGAAATCGAAGCGCTTGCCGAAGGGCATCGATCAGGCGTCGTTCGACTCGGCCAAGTCTGGCTATGAGATGATGCAGTCCACCTGGAGCGAGGCGACTGCGGCGGCCGCCAGTGGCAATGTGATGGACGCTGTTGCCAAGGCCAAGATGGTCAAGGACAAGGGTGCCGAGGTCATGCAGATGTTGAACATGTCTGCGGGCTGACCTGCGTCGGATGTCGAGACGGCAAGCCGCTGCACGCGAGTGCAGCGGCTTTTTCGTTCAGGAGGCACTCATGAGTCCGATCACCATCTACCACAATCCTGGCTGCGGTACGTCGCGCAATGTGCTCGAGTTGATCCGCCAGAAAGGCCTCGAGCCGACGGTGATCGAGTATCTGAAGACGCCGCCCGACCGTCAGATGCTCGAGTCGTTACTGTCTCGGATGAAAATCGCGCCGCGTGCATTGTTGCGGGAGAAGGGTACGCCGTACGCAGAGCTTGGTTTGGCCGACGAGCACTGGACCGACGCGCAGCTGATCGATCACATGCTCGCCCATCCCATTCTGATCAATCGACCGATCGTGGTCACCCCGCGCGGTGTGAAGCTTTGCCGGCCAGCGGAGACAGTCCTCGAGATCCTGTAATGGGGTCGGCGTGAGACCGCGCTGCACGCCACCAGTTCATGGAATCCGGATCACTACCTTGCCGATGTTGCGGCCTGCCAACATATGGTCGACCGCATCGGCCACCGACTCTAGCCCGACGAACGGTGTGGGATCCACCTGCGGCTTCAGGTCGCCGCGATAGTAGAGCGCGAGCATCTTGTGTGTCGCGTTGGCCTGGTACTCGGGAAATGCCTGATTCTGAAAAGCACGCACGGAAGCAGACTTCCAGTAGAGCTTGCGGTAGATGCGCGGCTGGGGCACGTCTTCCACCGGCTGATCGAAATCCGATGTATGACCGCTGATGATCACGCGACCGCGCTGCGCGAGGTGATCCACGAACGCGTCGAAAACCTCACCGCCTACAGTGTCGTACGCAATGTCGAGCCCGCGTGGATACTCGGACTCGAGCACGCGGCGCAGACTTTCGTTGCGATAGTCGATGACGCGATCGCAGCCGATACTCTGGAGCATCGCCCGCTTGTTAGCAGATCCGGTGATACCGATTACGTGGCAACCGGCCAGTCTTGCCAGTTGCACTACGATATGACCGATGCCGCCGGCGGCAGCGGAGACTGCCACGGTTTCGCCACCCTGCATGCCAGCGATGTGGTACAGACCCACATATGCGGAAACGCCGGTCGGTACTATCGTTAGTATCTCCGGCGATGCTGCGCGCACCTTGACCAGCCGCTCGATTCCTGCGAGCTGGAATTCCCGGTAGCCGGTACCGAGCTGGACGGTCGCTACGGCATCGCCGATGGCGAAGTCGCCCGAATCCGGTCCCAACGCCACGATCTCGCCGATCGATTCGATGCCCATGTCGTACGGCGGCACGACGTCGACATAGCGAATCTTGTTGCGACAGAGATTCTTGTCGAAGATCGCATTGCATCCGGCATAGCGATTGCGCACCACAGCTTCACCAGGACCGGGCTCCTGCCAGTCGGCGTCGATAACGGTGGTCGAACTGCGAAACTCGCCGGTCAGACGGCTGATGATCAGTTTGCGGTAGGTCTGGTTCACGGTTGGACTGAAACGTGGCATTGCTCGCGTACAATAAGACGCGAAATCTTACGCGAGGAATATCTGCCATGCCGACAGTTCTGGTGACCGGCGCCAACCGCGGTTTGGGGCTCGAGTGGGTGCGCCAGTACGGCGGCGAGGGTTGGTCGGTGATTGCCTGCGCACGCAATCCCGGCGCGGCAGCCGAGTTGCAGGCCATGGTCGCGCAGCACCCGAAGCAGATTGATGTTCATGCGCTCGACGTCGCCGATTTCGGCGCCATAGCAGATCTCGCCGCCAGGCTCGCCGACCGAGCCATCGACGTCCTGATCAACAATGCGGGCATGATGGGCGCACAGAGTTTTGCGACGAGTGGTCTCGGCGCCGGCAAGTTCGGTGCGTCCGATTTCGAGGAATGGAGCCAGGTGTTCAAGATCAATGCCTTTGCACCGATGAAAATGGCCGAAGCCTTCCTGCCACACGTCATGCGTGGCGAGCAGAAAAAGCTCATCGCGATCTCGAGTATCGTCGGGTCGATGTCGAAGAACAATGTTGGCGGTATGTACGCCTATCGCAGTAGTAAGGCTGCGCTGAACGCCATCATGCGCTCGATGGGTATCGATCTGGCCCGCAAGCATGGTGTGTGTGCCATACCGCTGCATCCGGGCTGGGTTCGGACCGAAATGGGTGGTGACAAGGCAGATATCGATGCGGCCACCAGCGTCGCCGGTATGCGCAAGGTCGTTGCTTCGCTGACGACTGAGCAGTCCGGCAAGTTCTACATGTACGATGGCAGCGAGTTGCCCTGGTAAGACGCTGCGCATCGATTTTTCTAAACTGACATGAGTAGTAGTGCAATGGATGATGCACGCCTCGATGCGGTACTCGCGGCAATCCGTTTGTTGGCGCCGACGCCGTCCGAGTACGCACCAGATACCCCGAGTTCGCTCGATATGGCGGCAGTGCTGCAGACGCACGCTGAGCTGTACCTGTGGCTGGACGCCGACAATGTGGCGCGTCGCTTTCATGTCGGTGAACAAACACCACTGCCGCCGGAGCTGCTGATTGGCAAGCGGCCGGCAGACATACTCGACGCGCAAGCTGGCGCGCAGTTCGATGCCGCTATCGCCCAGGTGCGGCGTGGTCATGAGACCATCGCGATCGAATATTCCTTGCCGATCGGCCGTCAGCCTCGCTGGTACGAGGCCCGGTTGCGTGCACTCCCGCACGACGAGGTGTTGGTCATCGTGCGGGACATCACGCGGCGCCGACTTGCGGAGCGTGAGATCCTGCGCGAGCGAACCCTGATGCAATCGATCATGGTGAGTATGGCCGAAGCGGTGGTAGTCGCCGATGCTCACGGCAAGGTGATACTGGCGAATCCCGCGGCGGCGCGCTTGTTCGATCGCGAACTGGTCGATTGCGATCTGCGCGCCTGGGTGCACGAGGTAGACGCCTGTTCGGCTGACGGCAAGACACCGTTTCCGCTCAACGATTGGCCGTTGCTGCGTGCCACCCGTGGCGAATCCTGTGACGACGTCGAGGTCATGCTACGGCGTGCGCGACGCGATGAGCGCTGGCTGAGCTTGACGGCGCGGCCGCTGCTGGGCGAGGACGGGCAGGTCGACGGAGGTTTCATCGTCGCGCACGACATTTCCGACATGCGCCTCTATCAGCGCGAACTCGAGGCCCACAATTCGCAACTCAAGGTCGAGTCGCTGACCGACTCGCTCACTGGTCTGCCAAATCGACGGGCGTTCGATCGACGGCTGGCCGATGAACTGGCGCGGCCCGCAAGAAGTCGGCGCGTCGCCGTGCTGCTGCTGGACCTGGATACCTTCAAACCCTACAACGACCGTTTCGGGCACGCCGCCGGAGACGATGCGCTGCGCATCACTGCGCGCGTGCTCGAGAAGCAGGTGCGGGATGCCGATCTCATCGCGCGACTCGGCGGCGAGGAGTTCGGTGTTATCCTGGGACGCGCGGGACGCCGTGAGGCACTGGCTATTGCCGAACGCTGCCGTGCGGCGATGGAGAGTGCACCGTGGCCGCTGCGCCAAGTGACCGTCAGTGTAGGTGTGGCAATCCTGGATCCGGCCGCCGATGCCAAGGCGTTGCTGATCGGTGCCGACGAGGCGCTCTATGCGGCCAAGAATGGTGGCCGCAATCAGGTGGCCATGGCGCCCAGTGCCGGCAAGCATGTGAGCCCAAAACTGCAGCGGCCGCGTAAGACGCGGCGCAAGCTCGTCACTCGCGCGAAGAAATAGCGGCTTCAGGTGCTGCGTCCGGTGGCTCATCCGTACGCTCGTGCCAGGCGGCCAATACAGCTGCCTCCTTGTCACGCGCGATACCGGCTTTGAGCGACGCCCGATCGGCCTCCGGCTGTGCCCGGTACCAGTTGAGCGTGTCATCGACCGTGCTCTGCAGCGCACGGATCTTCAGGCCCGCCTTGAGCGCCCGGTCGACCTGGGTCGCGGCGAACGCGATCTGATTGCCCTCCGCCGGCAACCAGACCGGCATGTCACTCCACGGCTCTACACCTTGACTGGCGAGGAAATCGGCTGGCATCCACATCGGCACCGGGGTCTGCGCGGGTTTGACGAACTCCATGGCACTCGAGATCGACGCGTCTACCAACGCGCCGATCGAGAATCTGCCTGGCGGGGAGGTGACGTTGTATGTGCCGACGATCTGTCGTTCGATCGCATCGAGCGTGAAGCGCGCGAGATCGCGGGCGTCGATGAACTGGATGGCATCCCGTGGCGAGCCGGGGGCGATGAACTCGCCGCCCCGTGCAGCGCGCACCGGCCAGTACGTGAAGCGGTCGGTATTGTCGTGCGGCCCCACGATCAGACCGGGGCGCAGCACGGTCGTGCGTCCGGGCATGGCACGCTCGGCGGCCTGTTCGCACAGCGCCTTCAATGGGCCGTAGGTCTCGGCATCGACTTCTTCGACACGCTCGTTGAGCAGCGTCCCGACCGGCGCATCCTCATCGCGTGGTTCCGAGAAGTCCGGATAGACCGACACCGTCGAGACGAAGACATACTGCTTGATCCGTGGCGCTAACAGTTCGGCCGACAGCCGCACGTGCCGAGGCACGTAGCCTGAGTTGTCGATCACCGCATCCCAGTCTCGGTTGCGCAACCCGCCCAGGCGGCCGTTTCGATCCCCCAGAATCCGCTCGACCTCCGGAAACAGTTCCGACTTGGTGCGCCCGCGATTGAAGAACGTGAGTTCGTGACCGCGCGCCAGGGCCAGCTCGGTCATGTGTACGCCAATGAACCGAGTGCCGCCGAGTATCAGAATTCTGAGAGGCTTGCTACGCGCCTCGTCGTCCTGCGCCCAAGCGTTGCTCGACGCTGCGAGAACACCGGCGGCAGACAATCGAAGCAGGTCGCGACGGTTCATTTACCCGGTCCGGGCGGTGCGTACTTCGCCAGCCAGTCCTTCTTGGTCTGATACCAAAAGACTGAGTTCTGCGGCTTCAGTACCCAATGGTTCTCGTCCGGGAAATACACGAACTTCGACGGTACGCCACGCTTCTGCAGCGTATTGAACAGCTCCACGCCGTGATTGACGGGCACCCGTTGATCGAGCTGGCCATGGATCACGAGCGTAGGCGTCTTGAAGTTGCCTGCAGAGGTGTGCGGTGAGTAGCGCGCAAACTCCTCGGGCTTGTCCCAGTTCTCGAAGAAGCGATCCGGTTCGGCGCCGTAGTCCGCGCCAATCTGCGTGTAGCTGTTGTAGACTGCCGCGTGCGCAATGAGTGCCTGGAAAGGGTGCTCCCGGCCTAACAAGGTGGCCGCCAGGAAGCCACCATAACTGCCACCGCCCGCCACCATGCGATCGCCGTCGACGTAGGGCTTGCTCTTGAGCCACTCAGCAGCCTTGATCGTATCTTCATACGGCAGCGAAATTCGATCCGGATTGATCGAGTCCGTGAACTCCTGACCAAAGCCACTCGAGCCGTGAAAGTTGTGCCACGTGACGATGTAGCCCCATGCTGCGAATACTTGGGCGTTCCAGCGCCATTGCGTGGCGTCGGTGATGGCATTGTGGGGGCCGCCGTGCAGCAGCATGTACACCGGGTATTTCTTCGTCGCATCGAACCCCGGCGGATAGACTACCCACATCTGGACATCGTCGTTGCGCGCCCCCTTATAGATGATGCTCTCGACGCGGCCCCAGTCCGTACTGGCTACGGCTGCATCGTTGAACGTCGTCAGCTTGGTTGCCGTCCCGGCACGGGGGGGCGCGACGCTGACCAGCGTCGGCGGCTCCGAAAAGCTCTGGCGCAAAGCCACGATCGTGCTGTCTGCAACTGCCAGATTGGAAAAACTCGAGGACTGCGTGATCGCGACGGGGCGCGTAGCGCCCAGATCGAACCGATAGATACGCTGCGTTGCCGCGTCGTCGATCGCGCCGTAGAGAGCGCGCGAGTTCGGCGCCCACACGAGGTTGTTGGCTGACCGGTCCCAGTCAGGGAACAACTCGCGCGCCGACCCGGCTTTGCGATCGTGCAGCATCAGCCGCGTGCGGTCCGCGTAGAAGCCGGGAATCTGCTTGGCGCCGTACGCGAGATATTGACCGTCCGGACTATAGGCCGGCGACGTGTCGTCCGCTTTGTTGGCCTCGGTCACATTGCGCGGTGGCTTGCAGCCACAAGCGGCGATCGTGATGATGTCCTCGTTGGGCATCGTGCCCGGACCGCGGTTGGTGTCGGCCGCGAAGGCCATCTCCTCACCGTCGGGCGCGATGTCGTAGGACGAGCTGTCGTACTCCTGCTTCGAGAGATAGAAACCGGACAGCCGTGTGATGGCGAGCGGTTCACCTCCTTCGACTGCGATCGAGAATAGATGCGGTTCGCGGTCATTGAGAAAGTGATCCCAGTACGCGATCGGTGCACGCTCCCAGATACGCCCACTCATCTTCGATTCATTGCGCTCCTGCATGCGTTTGCCCTGGTCGTCCCACTTGACGAGATCCAGCCAGATCTCTGACACGAAGGCGAGCCGCTTGCCGTCCGGAAACCACTTGGGTGCACCGGCCCCGGTTGGTACGTTGGTCAGGCGACGCGCTTCGCCGCCGTCGACCGGGATCACGTAGATCTGGTTCTCCTTGTCATCGCCGCGCTTCGATACGAACGCGACGTGTTTGCCATCCGGACTAAACACCGGATCCGTGTCGTTGGCTCTGTCACTCGTTAGTTGTCGTGCACTGCCACCGGCAGTCGGTACCAACCACAGGTCGGTGGTAATCTTGTTTTCGGACATGTTGGCCGTCGACACCGGCACGACGGTGAGGCGCCCGTCCGGCGAGAGACTCGGCCCCCCCAGGCGTTGCATCTGCCATGCCGCTTCGATGGTGAGCGGCGTCTTGCTCTGGCCGATGGCGGAGACGTTGAAGGCCGATAAGGCCACCAGGATCGCAATGAGTCGAAGCATGGGTTGCCCTGTTGAAGTGTTGCGCGCGCGAGCGCGGATGAGCCCGATTGTGCCCCTGACGTCAGCTCGCGGCAACGCGCGGCAACGCCGCCAGGAAGCGGTCCGTCTCGGCAGTGGTGCCCACCGTAACGCGACACCAGTCGAGCAACGGCTCGAAGTTGCGACCGACTTCGATCTGGTGGGCGCGCATGCGCTCGCGGAATTGGTCTGTGGGCATCCCGGTCTTGAAGAACACGAAGTTGCCCTGGGCGTCGGCGCACTCGAGTCCCAGTGCACGGCAGGCGTCGCGCATGCGGCGTCGATCGACCGCAATGGCTTTGCCGGTGGTGGCGAGGAACTCTCGATCGCTCAGGCTGGCACGCGCGGCCTCCAGTCCGAGTGTATTCGGGAACACCATCTGCATGCGTCGCAGGCGCGCCATGACTTGCGGATTGCCGATGCCATAGCCGATCCGCAGACCCGCCAACCCATGGATCTTGGAGA
>Ga0116152_10002437_pt1 | contig 15162 bp, 18 predicted proteins | sample AD_UKC119_MetaG_FD_89894 | JGI IMG/M metagenome (GOLD analysis project Ga0116152, IMG submission 89894) | Active sludge microbial communities of municipal wastewater-treating anaerobic digesters from Hong Kong - AD_UKC119_MetaG | ecosystem: Engineered > Bioreactor > Anaerobic > Digestate... | reverse complement strand
TAAGATTATCGGTTACATCTACATAGGCTTTGTCCTTTTCTTCCAAAATTAACTTTGAAGTATTGTTCGCAACATCAACAAAAACCAGATCCAAAACATTTTGATGGCGATTGGTAAGCTGAACGCTTAAAAGGTTATTGTTTTCAGTCCATAACAAGCGAGGAATGTAATAACTATTGTATTTTGAAAGATCTACTTCAGAAGTCTTTCCACTACCAAGATCATAAAGCTGCAATGAAACTTTGGAATTATTCTCGCCTGCCTTGGGATATTTAAACGTTTCGGCATACGGATATAAGTTGTTTCCATAAACATCCATAGTATATTCAGGAACATCAGTTTCGTCAAATTTAATGTAGGCTAGTTTGTCGCCATCCAAGCTCCATTCAAAGGCGCGGACAAAGGCGAATTCCTCTTCGTAAACCCAATCCGTTATACCGTTAATGATGCTGTTCTTTTTACCATCTGTAGTTATTTGCTTTGTTTCACCGGAATTCAAGTCTTTTATATAAAGATTGTTTTCAAAACCGTACGCAATTTTACTGCCGTCATTACTGAAAGTGGGTTCTTGGACCTTATTAGTAGAAACAAGCCTGAAATCCTTTGTTTTTACATCATAAACATAGTATGTTCCTAGTGAAGAACGGCGATATATTTGCTCCAGTTCTGTTGAAAAGAGAATCTTGGATTCATCTTTATTGAATTCATAGGAAATAACATAATCAATTCCCTTCAAATCTTTACTGTTTAAAAGTGTTCGAACTTTTTCGCCACTTTTATAGTCATAAACATCTATTGTAGAAGCCTTGTTCTGTCTATCATAATTGAGCACCGCATATTCCTTTCCGTTGTTTAATGAACGAAGAACATCCAAGCCTTGGGTGCGGAAAGCACCACTCCAAATTTCTTCTAAGGTTATGTTTTTTTGTTGCGCTGTAAGATTAGAAAAAGCTGTGAAAAACAGCAATAAAAAAGATAGGGAGAGTATTTTTTTCAAAGTGTTAAAATTTTGTTACGCCAAGTTTACTAATTTTTTGTGAAAGTGGGGGCGGTTTTTTTGTTAAATAACCCTTTGAGTCGTTATTTAATGGGAATAACAATTAGTTACAATGCCTAACAAATTGTACACTTTTCACAATCTGAAAAACTAGATACTTAAAACTTGATTTTTTTTAAACTAATCGCGAACCAAAGGCATTGTTGTGCAACGAAGCAAACCTTCCTGTTTGGAAATTTCAGCATAGGGAACTTCCTCAACCGTAAAACCTTGTTCGCGAAGCCAAGCGTTCAACCTTGTGAAGTTTCTTTCTGAAATAACAACATCTGGGGAAATAGAGAATATGTTACTGTTCATATTGTACATTTCGTTCTTCGTAATATGAAAACAGTTTTCTTCTCCGAAGAAATCAATAAGCCATTGATATTCTTCTTCAATCAAAAAACCTTCTTTGTGGATGATTGCCTTTCCTCTTCCCAAAGGCTGAAAACAACAATCCAAGTGCAGCGCATTTTCATCAGCCACGGTGTTGCTCTTTCTTAGGTTAAAGGATTTCACCTTCTTATGTGGAAACAATTTCTGAAGATGTTTTACGGCTTTCATATTTGTTCGCGCCGTAATAAAGCTGGGATAATCATTGCCGTAATAGGCACCCACAAAAATATAGTCACCCCACGGCATTACATCGCCACCTTCAATGTGCGCATTTTCAGGAAACTCAATAATTTTTGAAGGATCAATTTGATTAATTACATGTTCAATGGCCTCAATTTCCTTGGAACGGTCCTCAAGGATGTTTGCGATTATGAATTTATCCCCAATCACAAAAGCAATGTCTCTCGAAAAAATTTGATTGTAATCTTTTATGGAATGCGGCCTATAAACCTTTACGTCATATTTTTTAAAAACTTCAGCAACGGCTTCCATTTCGGCTACCATATCTTCATCTTTTGGATAGGTGCCCGCTTTTATATGCTCCGCGGATTTTGGGTCGTAAGCATCTTCAAGTTTTGGCACGGGTCCATTGCTGTCGGCCCTTCCCAATATTACTGCACGTAATGGTGAAATTTCGTCGTTGATATTTAATTTGATCATATAGCAAATATAAAAAAAGCACCTCGATACCGAAGTGCTTTTAAATATATTAAAAATTTGTTTTTATCTTTTTTCAACGGGCACAAAACCTCTAAGAGTTTCTCCAGTATATATTTGGCGAGGACGACCTATTGGTTCTTTGTTCAAACGCATTTCTCTCCATTGCGCAATCCAGCCCGGTAAACGACCCAAAGCGAACATTGGCGTAAACATTTCAACAGGAATACCCAAAGCGCGGTAAATGATTCCTGAATAGAAATCTACATTTGGATATAATTTTCTATCCACGAAATATGGATCTTCCAGAGCTTCTTTTTCCAATGATTTTGCGATATTTAAAATCTCATCTTCAATTCCTAAATTCTCTAGAACATCATCTGCAGCTTTCTTAATGATTTTTGCGCGAGGATCAAAGTTTTTATAAACTCTGTGGCCAAAGCCCATTAAACGGAAAGGATCGTCCTTATCTTTCGCTTTTGCCATAAACTTCTTGGTATCGCCCCCATCTTCTTTAATAGCTTCCAGCATTTCAATTACCGCTTGGTTTGCTCCTCCGTGAAGTGGGCCCCAAAGTGCTGCAATTCCTGCGGAAATAGAAACAAAAAGACCTGCGTGTGATGAACCAACAATTCGAACGGTCGAAGTGGAACAGTTCTGTTCGTGGTCTGCGTGAAGAATCAGTAATTTATCCAAAGCTTCCAAAACGGTTTCATTTGTAATGTATTCCCCGCTTGGTTTTTTGAACATCATTTTTAGAAAATTATCTACATATCCTAAAGAATCTCCACCATAATCCAACGGAAGTCCCATACGTTTTCTGTACGTCCACGCAGTTAAAACCGGAAATTTTCCAAGGATTTTCACTATGGCCTTATACATATCTTCTTCACTGTCAACATTAACAGAAGAAGGGTTAAATGCCACTAATGCAGAGGTCAAGGAAGACAAAACTCCCATTGGGTGTGCGGCTTTGGGAAAACCATCCAAGATTCTTTTTACATCTTCATCAACATGTGACTGTGCTTTTATATCTGTATGAAATTTATTGAGCTGTACTTCAGTAGGCAATTCACCAAAAATAAGAAGGTAACAGACCTCTAAGAAATGTGCTTTTTCCGCAAGTTCTTCAATGGCATATCCGCGATAACGCAAAACTCCTTTTTCTCCATCCAAAAAGGTGATGGCACTTTCACAAGCACCTGTATTTTTATATCCCGGATCTAGTGTAACAACACCACCGGTGTCACCACGAAGGCTTTTTATATCTATCCCTAATTCATTTTCAGTTCCTTCCACAATGGGAAATTCGTATTTTTTGCCGTCTATCTCGAGGGTTGCCATCTTTGCCATAAAATATATGTGTGTTTTTAATTTATTCAGAAATGTAAAAGTACAAAATCTCAAGGAATTTTTTTAGCATTCCTAAGTAATCTTAGGTTAAAAAATCCTTAAATCATCGGTTATACAGCCTATTTTTGGAATATAAAAAACCCTCGCTATTTGCGAGGTTTTCAATTCATTCATTGAATGCTATATTTTGAAAGCATTTCGCTGCGGAAAATAGGCAACTTCGCCTAATTGTTCCTCTATTCTTAGCAACTGATTATATTTCGCCATTCGGTCACTTCTTGAAGCCGAACCTGTTTTTATTTGACCACAATTAAGCGCAACGGCAAGATCAGCAATAGTGTTATCTTCGGTTTCCCCGCTTCGGTGGCTCATCACGGAAGTATATCCCGCATTATGCGCCATGTTTACAGCAGCGATGGTTTCAGTTAAAGTACCAATTTGGTTCACTTTTATAAGGATTGAGTTGGCTATTTTTTCCGAAATACCTCTTGAAAGCCTTTCCACGTTTGTAACAAACAAATCGTCTCCGACCAATTGAACTTTATCTCCAATCTTTTCGGTTAAGTATTTCCAGCCTTCCCAATCATTCTCGTCCATTCCGTCTTCAATTGAAATGATTGGATATTTTTTACACAATTCAGCTAAGTAATCAGCCTGTTCTTTTGAAGTGCGCACTTTTCCTTTTTCCCCTTCAAATTTTGTGTAATCGTATTTTTTCTTCACGTAAAATTCAGCGGCGGCACAATCCAAGGCAATCATTACATCGTCACCTAATTTGTAGCCTGCTTTTTTTGTGGCTTTTGCAATAGTATCCAAAGCATCCTCCGTTCCATCCAAAGTTGGGGCAAATCCGCCTTCGTCTCCCACGGCGGTACTTAAACCGCGATCGTGCAGTACTTTTTTAAGATTGTGAAAAATTTCGGAACCCATTTGCATGGCGTGCGTAAAGTTTTTCGCTTTTACGGGCATTACCATAAATTCCTGAAAAGCGATAGGCGCATCACTGTGAGAGCCACCATTGATAATATTCATCATAGGCACGGGAAGCGTTTTTGCACTTACACCCCCAACATAACGATACAAAGGCATTCCCAATTCAGCAGCAGCGGCTTTTGAACAGGCTAGTGAAACCCCAAGAATTGCATTGGCACCAAGCTTCGATTTATTTTTGGTTCCATCCAAATCAATCATTGTTTTATCGATCAATTCCTGTTCAAAAACCGAAATTCCCAAAAGTGTTCCGGCAATTTTACCGTTTACATTTTCAACAGCTTTCAGTACACCTTTGCCCATATAGGCTTTTCCCCCATCGCGAAGTTCTACAGCTTCATGTTCGCCAGTTGATGCTCCGGAAGGAACGGCTGCGCGGCCCATAAAACCGTTTTCTGTGATTACGTCAACTTCAATAGTTGGGTTTCCTCTTGAATCGAAAATTTGTCTTGCGTTGATGTCGATGATAATACTCATTGCTTTGCTGTTAGGAGTGAATGGTTAAGTGTTAATTGTAAAGACCTCACGATTTTTGAAAAGCTGTGAGGTCTTGAATATTTTATGCTGTTTGCAATTTATGCTTTTCAATACTTTCGATAAACTGATCAAAAAGATACGACGCATCGTGTGGCCCAGGACTTGCTTCTGGATGGTATTGAACTGAAAATGCGGGTTTGTTTTTTAGTCGAATGCCCGCCGCTGTGTGGTCATTCAGATGTTCGTGGGTGATTTCGATATCTGGGTTTGCCTCTGCCTCTTCCCTATTGATAGCGAAACCGTGGTTTTGAGAAGTGATTTCACCCTTACCACTTATCAAATTCATAACAGGGTGATTTATTCCGCGGTGGCCATGGTGCATTTTATAGGTTGAGATTCCATTTGCAAGAGCCAAAACCTGATGTCCCAAACAGATGCCGAACATGGGCAATTCCTTGGCCAAAATTGTTTTCACAACTTCTATGGCGCTGTGTAGCGGCTCTGGATCACCGGGACCATTTGAAATGAAATAGCCATCCGGATTAAAGGCTTCCATATCCGAAAAAGAAGCATTATACGGAAATACCTTTATATAACAATCGCGCTCCGAAAGTCTGCGAAGGATATTCTTCTTTATTCCCAAATCCAACGCTGATATTTTGTATTTGGCATTTTCGTTCCCGAAGAAATAAGGGGCTGTGGTAGAAACCTTTGAAGCAAGCTCCAAACCGTTCATATCTGGAATTTCAGCCAATTGTTTTTTGAGACCTTCAACATTATCAACTTCAGTGGAAATTACCGCATTCATTGCGCCATTGTCGCGAATGTAGCTTACCAAAGCACGTGTATCCACATCGCTTATGGCCAGCAAATTATTTCGGTTTAAAAATTCTTCCAGGGAATCATCTGCCGCGGGACGCGAATAATGATAGCTGAAATTACGTACCACTAGACCTGCGATTTTAATTCCTTCGGATTCTACTTCTTCTTTATTGGTACCGTAGTTTCCGATGTGGGCGTTGGTGGCAACCATAATTTGTCCGAAGTAAGAAGGGTCCGTAAAAATTTCTTGATATCCGGTCATTCCGGTATTGAAACAAACTTCACCAAAGGCTGAGCCTTCTTTGTCACCAACTGCCTTTCCGTAGAAAATGGTTCCGTCTGCCAATAAAATAAGTGCCTTTTTTCGTGTTTGGTATTTCATTACTTTTGAAGGATTTCTGGTTTCACCCTTCGGCAAGCTCAGGGTGATAATTTTCAGATTTCTAAAATTCTTTGCAAAAATAGTATAAAAAAAAGGGATAAACGAAAACGCTTATCCCTTTGTTATTTAATGAATTCAAATTCATTTATTCTTCTTCCTTTTTGGCTTGTTTTTCGGCTTTTACTGGAGCAGCTTTTGCAGCAGGTGCAGCAGCGGCTTCAGTTCCGGTTCCGCTTCCACGACGACTTCTACGCGTAGATTTCTTCTTGGTAGCTTTGCCAGCGTTGTAAAGTTCGTTGAAGTCAACAAGTTCTATCATTGCCATATCAGCGTTATCTCCTAGACGATTACCCAATTTGATGATTCGGGTGTAACCTCCCGGACGATCACCAACTTTTGGCGCAACAGTTCTGAAAAGTTCTGCAACTGCTTCTTTTTGACGCAGTTTTGCAAAAACCAAACGACGGTTGTGTGTGGTGTCTTCCTTAGACTTTGTTACCAATGGCTCCACAAATTGCTTCAACGCTTTTGCTTTTGCAACAGTTGTGTTAATTCGTTTGTGCTCAACAAGTGAGCAAGCCATGTTGGCCAACATTGAATGTCCGTGGGCAGTTTTTCTACCTAAGTGATTTATTTTTTTTCCGTGTCTCATGACGTTTTTGTTATCATCATCTTGCTACAATATCCGTTCTTCGGAGAGCAAATTATGATGGGTTAAATTGATTTACGATTGTCGATTTTAGATTTACGATTTCAGAAATCTAAAATCGTAAATCTTCAATCTAAAATCCTCTAGTCTTTATCTAATTTATATTTTGCAAGATCCATCCCGAAGTTTAGGCCTTTCACGTTTACAAGCTCTTCCAGCTCTGTAAGCGATTTTTTACCGAAGTTTCGGAACTTCATCAAATCATTTTTGTTGAAAGAAACAAGATCTCCCAAAGTATCAACCTCTGCAGCTTTCAAACAGTTTAGCGCACGAACCGAAAGATCCATATCTACCAATTTTGTTTTAAGCAACTGACGCATGTGAAGGGATTCCTCATCATAAGTTTCAGTTTGTGCAATCTCGTCAGCCTCCAAAGTAATGCGCTCATCGCTGAACAACATAAAGTGGTGGATCAATGTTTTTGCAGCTTCGGTCAACGCATCTTTTGGGTGGATTGATCCATCGGTTACAATTTCGAAAACCAATTTTTCATAATCGGTTTTTTGCTCTACACGGAAGTTTTCAATGCTGTACTTCACATTTTTTATCGGGGTGTAGATAGAATCCGTAAAGATGGTTCCCAAAGGAGCGTTCGCTTTTTTGTTCTCCTCAGCAGGAACGTAACCGCGACCTTTTTCGATAGTAATTTCGAAATTAAGGTTCACTTTCTTGTCCATATTGCAAAGAACCAAGTCTGGGTTCAATACTTGGAAGCCAGAAATGAATTTTTGGAAATCACCAGCCTTCAACTGTTCGTTTCCGGAAACTGAAATAGTAACTGTTTCGTTGTCTATCTCATCAATCTGTCTTTTGAAACGAACTTGTTTAAGGTTCAAAATAATTTCGGTAACATCTTCCACTACTCCGGCAATGGTAGAAAATTCGTGATCCACGCCTTCGATACGAACCGAAGTGATGGCGAATCCTTCCAATGAGGAAAGTAATACGCGTCTTAATGCATTACCAACGGTAAGTCCGTAACCTGGTTCCAAAGGACGAAATTCAAATTTCCCTTCGAAATCGGTAGAATTTACCATTATAACTTTATCAGGCTTCTGAAAACTAAATACTGCCATTTTTTTTCTTCGTTTTAATTGTTATTTGGTTGCGCGGTTTAAAAGTTTGAAGAACACTATAAACCCTTTGGCCAAATACCAATATGATTATTTTATTATTTAGAATATAATTCGACGATAAACTGCTCGTTGATGTTTTCCGGGATTTGGATACGCTCAGGAACAGAAACGAAAGTTCCTTCCTTTTTGTCGTTGTTCCAAGTGATCCACTCATACACGTGACTTGCATTTGCCAACGAATCGTTGATTGCCACAAGAGATTTTGATTTCTCCCTAACGGCCACTACATCTCCAGCTTTTAACTGGTATGATGGAATGTTTACTTTTTCACCATTAACGGTGATATGACGGTGAGAAACCAATTGTCTAGCACCGGAGCGACTTGGGGAAATTCCCATACGGTAAACTACGTTGTCTAAACGTGACTCACATAATTGAAGCAAAACCTGACCTGTAATTCCAGGAGCAGCAGTTGCTTTTTTAAACATGTTTCTGAACTGGCGCTCCAAGATACCGTAGGTATATTTTGCTTTTTGCTTTTCAGCAAGTTGGATTGCATATTCAGATTTTTTACCACGGCGACGTGCGTTACCGTGTTGCCCGGGAGGGTAGTTTCTTTTTTCGAAAGATTTGTCATCTCCGAAGATTGCTTCCCCGAACTTACGGGCGATTTTAGTTTTTGGACCAGTATATCTTGCCATTGCTTATTTAAGGTTATGAAGGAAAACTAAATTAAGGTCTTACGTTAATCCTTTAGTTTTTGATTCCTTCAGATTGATATTTATTATTAATTAAACTCTTCTTCTTTTCGGTGGACGGCATCCGTTGTGTGGCATTGGGGTAACATCGATAATTTCGGTTACTTCAATTCCTGCATTATGGATAGAACGTATTGCAGATTCTCTACCGTTTCCTGGGCCTTTTACGTAAACTTTTACTTTACGCAAACCGGCATCGTGTGCAACTTTTGCGCAATCTTCTGATGCCAATTGAGCCGCATAGGGAGTATTTTTCTTTGACCCGCGAAAGCCCATTTTACCGGCTGAGGACCAAGCGATAACATCTCCGTTCTTATTTGTCAACGAAACGATAATGTTGTTGAAGGAAGCATTGATATGCGCCTCTCCTGTTGATTCAACATTAACCTTGCGTTTTTTAACTGTTTTTGTAGTTTTTTGACTTGTCTTTGCCATAACGTTAGGTTTTATTTAGTTGCTTTTTTCTTGTTAGCAACAGTTTTACGTTTTCCTTTTCTTGTACGAGAGTTATTCTTTGTACGTTGTCCTCTTAAAGGAAGACCCGATCTGTGACGAATACCTCTGTAACAACCAGTATCCATTAAGCGTTTGATGCTTAATTGGATTTCACTACGTAATTCACCTTCAATTTTGAAAGACCCAACAGCGTCACGAATAGCACCGATTTCATCATCGTTCCATTCACTTACTTTTTTGTCTTCGTCAACTCCGGCTTTGTTCAGAATATCTTGGGCACGGCTTTTACCGATTCCGAAAATATACGTTAACGCGATTACACCCCTTTTGTGCTTCGGGATATCTACACCTGCGATTCTTGCCATAACTTATCCTTGTCTTTGTTTGAACTTTGGGTTCTTTTTGTTAATTACATATAATCTGCCTTTTCTGCGAACAATTTTACAGTCGGCACTTCTTTTCTTTACGGATGCTCTTACTTTCATCTCTCTTAATTTAATTTATTGTTCAATGAACCGTGAGGTCCGTTGTATTAATATCTGTATGTTATTCTCGCTTTAGTTAAATCGTATGGGCTCATTTCCAGTTTCACTTTATCACCTGGCAACAATTTTATGTAGTGCATTCGCATTTTACCAGAAATGTGTGCGGTTACAATGTGACCGTTTTCCAGTTCCACACGGAACATTGCGTTTGATAGTGCTTCCACTATGCTTCCATCTTGTTCTATTGCGCTTTGTTTTGCCATAATTATGCTACTGCCTTTCTGTTTTTGCCACTTTTCATCAAACCATCGTAATGACGGTTCAATAAGTACGAGTTTACTTGTTGCATGGTATCGATAGCCACACCCACCATAATTAAAAGTGAAGTACCACCGTAGAATAATGCCCATCCTTGCTGGATTCCCATCAGTTTAACAACGAAGGCAGGGAAAATTGCAATCAAAGCCAAAAAGATAGAACCTGGTAAGGTTATTTGGGACATGATTCGGTCTAAATATTCAGCGGTTTGTGAACCTGGTTTGATGCCAGGAATAAAACCACCGCTACGTTTAAGGTCATCCGCCATTTTATTGGTTGGCACAGTGATAGCGGTATAGAAATATGTGAATATGATAATCAATACTGCGAATACCAAGTTGTACCAAAATCCGAAAATATCACTAAAAGTAGCTTGAATCCCCTGAGCGAAATCACTTTCGGAAAGACTTGCAACTGCAGAAGGAACAAACATAATTGCCTGAGCAAAGATGATAGGCATTACTCCAGAAGCATTTAACTTTAATGGAATGAACTGGCGTGCTCCAAAAATATTCTTCTCATAACCACCGCTAGCGGTTCTTCTTGCATATTGAACAGGTATTTTACGCACTGCCATTACTAACATAATAGACAATAAGATAATCACGAACCAGATAACCAATTCAATAAGAATCATAATCAAACCACCGTTTGATTCCATAACTCTTGAAACAAATTCCTGAGCAAATGATTGTGGTAAACGTGCAATAATACCAACCATAATAAGTATGGAGATACCGTTGCCAATACCTTTATCGGTGATCTTTTCACCCAACCACATTGCGAATATTGTTCCTGTTACAAGTATTATCACTGAAGAAAAGTAGAACATAAAGCTCTGGCCCATTACAAAAGCTTCTGCCGGTACTCCCATTGCTGGAAGACCTGCAAGATAACTTGGTGCTTGTACCAAACAGATACCAATGGTTAACCAACGAGTAATCTGATTGATTTTCTTACGGCCACTCTCTCCTTCTTTCTGTAATTTTTGAAGGTAAGGCACAGCAATTTGCATTAACTGTACAACAATAGAAGCAGAAATATATGGCATAATACCCAATGCAAAAACAGAAGCATTGGCAAAAGCCCCTCCAGTAAATGCATTCAATAAACCACCAATCCCACCGGCATTGAATTTACCTGCGAACTGCGCCAACATATCTGCATCAATTCCTGGAAGTACTACTTGCGCACCAAAACGGTAAACCAATAGCATTCCCAGCGTAAGCAAAATGCGGTTACGCAACTCCTCTATTTTCCAAACATTTTTTAAGGTATCGATAAATTTCATCCTTAGCTTTTGTTACAATGTTACTACTTCGCCACCGGCAGCTTCAATAGCTTCTTTTGCCGAGGCAGTGAACTTGTGAGCAGATACCTTTAATTTTGCCTTTATTTCGCCTCTTCCTAAAATCTTAACCATTTCGTTTTTACCAGCAAGACCCAAACCTACTAAAGTTTCGAAGTCAACGGTATCGTTAATTTTCTTGTCGTCAACCAATTGTTGAAGGGTATCAATATTGATTCCTTTATATTCTTTACGGTTGATGTTTGTGAATCCAAACTTAGGAACACGACGTTGTAGGGGCATTTGTCCACCTTCAAATCCAATTTTCTTGGAATAACCTGAACGTGATTTTGCTCCTTTGTGTCCGCGGGTGGCAGTACCACCTTTACCGGAACCTTGTCCGCGACCTACTCGCTTGCCTTGATTTTTTACCGACCCTGGAGCCGGTTGTAAGTTACTTAAATCCATTATCGTGTTTCTTATTTGGTTTCAACAGAAACCAAGTGATTAACTTTATTGATCATACCAAGAATGTTTGGCGTATCTTCATGTTCAACTGTTTGGTTCATCTTGTGAAGACCCAACGATTCCATGATTCTCTTTTGGTTTTTTGGGCGTTTTATAACGCTCTTTACCTTTGTTACTTTAATTTTTGCCATCGCTCTGATATTTATCCTTTGAATACTTTTTCAAGTGAAATTCCTCGTTGGTTTGCTACAGTTTGTGCACTTCGCATTTGCAATAGCGCATCAAAAGTTGCTTTTACCACATTGTGCGGATTGGAAGACCCTTGTGATTTTGACAATACATCGTGAACTCCTACTGCTTCCAATACGGCACGTACGGCACCACCTGCAATAACTCCGGTACCAGGCGCTGCTGGAATTAGGTTAACACGGGCTCCGCCGTATTTTCCTTTTTGTTCGTGCGGAAGGGTCACTTTGTTAAGTGGGATGCGAACTAAGTTTTTCTTGGCATCCTCAATAGCTTTTGCAATTGCGCTAGCTACATCTTTAGATTTTCCAAGACCTTGTCCAACCACACCTTTTTCGTCACCAACAACTACGATAGCTGAAAATCCGAAGGCACGACCACCTTTGGTCACCTTGGTTACACGTTGTACACCTACCAAACGGTCTTTCAATTCAAGACCTCCTGGTTTTACTAATTCTACGTTTTTATAATCTTGATACATAATTTGACTTAGAATTTAAGGCCACCTTCGCGTGCACCTTCAGCTAATGATTTTACTCTTCCGTGGTATAGGTAACCGCCTCTGTCAAAAGCAATGGTTTCAACACCAGCTTTAACAGCTTTTTCTGCGATTGCTTTTCCTACCAGTTTTGCAGCTTCAACTTTGTTTACTTTTGAAGCGTCAATATCTTTATCTCTTGAAGATGCAGCGGTAATTGTCTTTCCATTTACATCGTCAATAATCTGAGCGTATATTTCTTTGTTGCTGCGGAAAACAGCCAAACGTGGGCGACTTTCGGTCCCCTCAACCGTTTTTCTGATCCTACTGCGCAAACGCGCTCTTCTTTCATACTTTGATAATGCCATAACTCTAATTTGTTATGCAGATTTACCTGCTTTTCTTCTTAATTGTTCACCAACAAACTTGATACCTTTTCCTTTGTAAGGTTCTGGTTTACGGAAAGCTCGGATTTTCGCCGCTACTTGCCCAACCAATTGCTTGTCATGAGACGTTAATTTTACGATTGGGTTTTTACCTTTATCAGATACAGTTTCCACTTTTACTTCTGGAGCAATGTCCAAAATAATGTTGTGTGAAAATCCTAAAGCCAAATCCAATTTTTGTCCTTGGTTGCTGGCACGGTAACCTACACCTACCAATTCCAATTCCTTGGTCCATCCTTTGCTTACGCCTTCAATCATATTGTTGATTAACGCTCTATAAAGACCGTGCTTTGCAGTATGGTCTTTAGAATCTGAAGGACGCTCAACCATTACGTTTCCGTCTTCTACTTTCACGGTTAGATCAGAATCAAACTCCTGAGATAACTCGCCTAATTTTCCTTTTACGGTAATTACGTTGTCTTTTACATCAACTGTAACTCCTTGTGGGATTGCTACCGGGTTTTTACCTATTCTTGACATTTCTTTGTCTATTTTTTAGTAAACGTAACACAATACTTCACCCCCTATGTTCTGTGCTTTGGCCTGTTTGCCAGTCATTACTCCCGAAGAAGTTGAAACAATGGCAATACCAAGACCGTTGAGCACGCGAGGTAGTTCTGATGAACCTGCATATTTACGTAAACCTGGTTTACTGATTCTTTGAATTTTCTTAATCACGGATTCTTTGGTAAGCTTGTCGTATTTCAACGCAATCTTGATGCTTCCCTGCGCGGTACTGTCATCAAACTTGTAGCTTAAAATGTATCCCTGGTCAAAAAGGATCTTTGTAATCTCCTTTTTAAGATTTGAAGCTGGAATCTCTACAACGCGATGTCCGGCTTTCGCAGCATTTCTAACTCGTGTTAGATAATCTGAAATTGGATCTGTATTCATTTATTTGAATTTGCGGAAGTGGTTTTCGAACTATTTCGAACCTTCAACCAGTTTATACTTTTCTTTTGAACAGAAATCTGTTTTTACCAAGATGCTTTGCGCACTCCCGGAATAAGACCTTGATTAGCCATTTCACGGAACAATACACGTGAAATTCCAAAAGTTCTCATATATTCTCTTGGTCTTCCTGTAAGTTTGCAACGGTTGTGCAAACGAACTGGTGAGGCGTTTTTTGGTAGTTTTTGCAGACCTTCCCAATCACCGGCTTCTTTCAAAGCTTTGCGCTTGGCGGCATATTTTGCTACCATTTTTTGTCTCTTAACCTCGCGGGCTTTCATTGATTCTTTAGCCATCTCTTAGTTCTTTTTAAAGGGTAATCCCAATTCTTGTAATAATGATTTCGCTTCTTTGTCGGTTTTTGCAGAGGTGATGAAGGTAACGTTCATGCCTTCAATTTTCTTCACTTTATCAATATCGATTTCCGGGAAGATAATCTGTTCGGTAATTCCCAAAGAGTAGTTTCCTCTTCCATCAAAACCGGTCGCTTTAATTCCGTTAAAGTCGCGTACCCTTGGCAAAGCTGATGTTACCAACCTGTCCAAAAATTCATACATACGCTCTCCACGCAACGTAACTTTCACACCAATAGGCATTCCTTTACGAAGCTTGAAGTTTGCAACGTCTTTTTTGGACACGGTAGCTACTGCTTTTTGCCCGGTTATCTTTGTAAACTCATCAACCGAATAGTCAATAAGTTTCTTGTCTGCAACCGCTGCGCCCACACCACGGGATACAACGATGCGTTCCAGTTTTGGTACCTGCATGACGTTTTTGTAACCAAACTCGTCTGTAAGTGCATTGATCACTCTGCTTTTGTACTCTTCTTTAAGTCTTGGTGAATATGCCATAACTATATTGCTTGATTCGATTGTTTTGAAAATCGTATTTTCTTTCCATTTTCCATTTTGTACCCAACGCGTGTTGCCTTTCCAGATTTAGGATCGATTAGCGATAGGTTCGAGATGTGGATAGGGGCTTCTTTTCTTACAATACCGCCCTGTGGGTTCTTTGCACTTGGTTTTTCGTGTTTTGAAACCAAGTTAACTCCTTCTACGATTGCTTTGTTTTTTTCAAGGTATACCGCTATTACCTTCCCTTCGGATCCTTTGTGGTCTCCAGCGGTAACTACTACTGTATCGCCTGATTTTATTTTAAGCTTTGCCATCTTAGTTTTCATATTAAAGCACCTCTGGTGCCAATGATACTATTTTCATAAATTGCTTGTCGCGAAGTTCTCTAGCTACCGGCCCGAAAACACGTGTTCCTCTCATTTCCCCTTGTGGGTTTAAAAGTACACAAGCGTTATCATCGAAACGGATGTAAGAACCATCAGGTCTTCTAATTTCCTTAACAGTGCGTACTACTAC
>Ga0116152_10002436_pt1 | contig 15167 bp, 8 predicted proteins | sample AD_UKC119_MetaG_FD_89894 | JGI IMG/M metagenome (GOLD analysis project Ga0116152, IMG submission 89894) | Active sludge microbial communities of municipal wastewater-treating anaerobic digesters from Hong Kong - AD_UKC119_MetaG | ecosystem: Engineered > Bioreactor > Anaerobic > Digestate... | reverse complement strand
TTCGTGTTTCCGTGTTTAGGTGTTTTCGTTACCTGGGAAAAGCCTACAGCAAACAACGAACAGCTTTTTCACCAATTGAAGTGTTTTCGTGTTTAGGTGTTTTCGTACGAATAGCGAACAGCGTAAAGCATTTTACCACTAAGACAGGGAGGGCACTGAGGTACACTAAGACTTGAGTTAAGGTGTTGTCGTGTTTCCGTGTTTAGGTGTTTTCGTGCGAATAGCGAACAGCGTAAAACGTAAAGCATTTTACCACTAAGACACGAAGGGCACTGAGGTACACTAAGACTTCGAATTGAATTCGTGGTAATCCGTGGCCCCCAATAGCCACCTCACCGGATTTCCACCTCACGGATTCTCCGGGGAAGCCATACCTGCATGTCTGAATTTCCGCGATTGGCCCAGCTGTAATAAGGTATGGCCGTCAGAGTTCTGGGTACAACGTCGACGCTGGCCCCGCGGTTTGCGGGAGATAGACCGCGAGCCTGGACCCTTATGGCCTGTACAGGTTCACCGGCTACGCTATAAGGGAAGACGCGGTATTGGGTGCCTTCAGGTGCCCAGAAACTCCAGGCTTTACCGGGATTATCGACCCCTTCGACGCAATAAATCAGTGGACCGCGTTGTAGTACGAAACGGTCACGATCTGCGGTCACTTCTGCCCGGCTTTCCAATTCGTTAACCTGCATGGGTAATTCTATTTGCACGGTATCTCCCGTATGCCAGGTGCGGGAAATGGTTGCATAGCCCTTATCGATGGTATATGGAACTACCTCATCATTTACCTGAATGATAATCTGTTCATTTTGCTCCTTTGAATAATGATACAATCCTTCCGGAACCGGCGTGCCGGCTGCCCACCCGGGGACGCGGATTTTTAAAGTGTGCGTAAGCGGACTGGAAGGCTCTATGCTGATCCGGGAAATGCCATGCCAGGGATATTGCGTTTGCTGTTCGATTTTCACCTCAGCGATTCCTGTCTTTATTTGTGTTTCGGAGCCAATAAATAGCTGAATGTACCAGGAGTTGTCATCTGCTGCGTAGATGTAATCACCCAGGGATGATACCAACCGGGCAATATTGGAAGGGCAACAAACCGTGCCGAACCATTCCCTCCGGCTGTGCTGACCATGGGAGGCTAGTGGATTGCCATAGAAAAAATGATCTCCACTCAGACTAAGACCGTCGAGTGCACCATTGTACAGACTGCGTTCCAGTACATCCATGTAGCGGGCATCGCCGGTGAGCGCTGTCATACGCTGATTCCAAAAGACCATGCCAACACTAGCGCATGTTTCGCAGTAAGCATCTTCATTCGGCAGATCGTAATCAACTCCGAATCCTTCATTGCGCCCGGAGGATCCGATCCCTCCGGTTACATAGAGGTTGCGCCCAACTACATCTTCCCACACGAGATTCATAGCTTTTTGATAACCTGTATCGCCGGTCATCGCACCGACATCCGCAGCCCCCGTATACAGATACATCGCACGAACCGCATGACCGGTTATCTCCTTCTGGTCTTTAACAGGTATGGCATCCTGCGCATAAGCCGGATCATTCCATTGGTCCCAAATCTTGCCTTTCCCATTTCCATGTCCGCGTTGATCCAGAAAATATTGGGCCAGTTGGATGTACCGCTGTTCTCCGGTGGTTTTGGCTAACTTTACCAATGCGAGTTCGATTTCTTCATGTCCGGTGACCCAGGGCCGTTGGGCTTGACGAAAGGTCCGGTCAATGTGGTCCGCCAGTCTGATGGCTACATCGAGTAACTTCCGCTTGCCGGTAGCCTGATAATAGGCAACGGCAGCCTCCATCAAATGTCCGGCACAATACGCTTCATGTTTTTCCATATCGGTCCACCGTTGATCCAGACCGGTGAGCGAATAATAGGTATCCAGGTATCCGTCCGGTTCCTGGGCGGCGGCGATGATGTCAATCCATCGATCTGCAGTAGCCTCAAGCATGGCGTCATGGGTGTTGCTGATGGCATAGGACATGGCTTCAAGCGCTTTATAGACGTCACTGTCGTCATAATAGATTCCTTCGTGTTTTTCACCCTGATGACGTGCCACCTTTTCAAAATTTCGAATGCGGGGCGTGTTGATCTCTGTTTGATAAATGCAGGCTGCCATCGTGGCGGTAGCTACTTTTTGTTGCTTGGGGGTCCAGAAAGCATCATTAATCTTGACGCTGGAGAAGGGGATAAATCGCATATTGCCTGTTGGTTGCGAGAACGCGTTCAACCCTAGCAGCAATAATCCGATTAGCATCCTGTATTTCATGATTTGAATTTGGAGTGAATTTAATCAGGACTATTGTAAATCGAAAGGTATACCAGCGATGATTGGATGATTCTGTCGATACCAAAGAGATTCTCTGGCATGGTCACCGAGTAAGAGGCCTTTTCAACGAGCGCTGACCTAAAAATCTGATTGGTACCAATATCCGTCCAAAATAATGCATGCTCCCTGGAATCCAGGGCCATAGCCTGGGGAGCCATTGGACTGAATCCAAATCCCACGATTGTGTCCCGGTTATTTCCCAGATAAAAGCCGCCTGGTGAGATTCTGTGAGCGATTAATAAAATGGTTTTACCGACGAAGGTTGTATGACTTTCATGGTACTGTCTGGATTGAAGAAGGTCAGAGTGGTAAGTTTCTAAAGTTTATTGGCGAATTTTGGCCAATAAACCCGTACGGGATCCTACTTCCAGTTTTTGGTAGATGTGGTTGAGGTGTGTTTTTACGGTATTGATGGAGATAAACAGGTGATCGGCAATGGCTTGATTGGCATAGCCGTCCCGAATTAATTTTACGATCTCGATTTCCCGTTCACTTAGTAAGGACTGCAATTCTTTTTCCCAGGTATTCAGAGCCGGGATTTCCTCATTGGGTGCATTGCGCTGATGGTTGGCAAAAGCAATTTCCAGGGCAGCGTAGATATCTTTCTCAGTGAATGGTTTGACCACGTATCCGGCCGGGGCGGTAGCTTTTGCTTTTTCCAGTGTGCCTCGATCGGCAAAGGCAGTTAAATAAATGAAAGGTAGGTTCAGGTGCTTATGGATATGTCGGCCCAGTGAAATACCTTCCTGACCCTTCCCCAGATGTATATCCAGGAGAATGATTTCCGGCTGGCAGGTTTCGAATGCTTGCAGGGCTTCTTCCTCTTCATACGCGATGCCACACACGACATATCCGGATGATTTCAGATAGCGTTGGATAGTGGCCGCAATTAATGGGTCATCTTCTACAATAAGTACTCGTAAACTCATAGCAGATCCAGATTTGGCAATAACAATGTAAATAAAGTTCCTTCGTTCTGGTGGTAAGTTAAGCGGGCACCTAAGCGCTTGCTGAACATTTTAACCAGTTCCAGTCCAAGACCTTCAGAAGAGGCTGGGTCAAAATGAGCTGGTATTCCCGCTCCATTGTCCTGCACCTCAAGCCTCCATCCCTGATGGTGGTTTTCCACGAGTCGGATGTCAATTTGGCCGGATCGTTCACCGGGGAATCCATGTTTGATGGCATTGCTGATCAACTCATTGATAATCAAAGCTAACGGGATCATGGTGTCAATCTTCACGGTTTTGTCAGGCAGGTCTGTAGACCAACTTATCCGTTTCGGTTTGATCTGGTAAGAATCCATTAAACTGGAAATGAGTTTTTCAATGTACGTTTTAATATTGACGCCGGTCAGATGGCCGTCCTGATATAAGTTTTGGTGAATAAGTCCCATGGACTGTACCCGGTTCCTCCCCTCATTCAACGCCTGGATCGCCAGGGAATCCGAGGTGTGTTGGGACTGGAGGTAGAGTAAACTGGAAATGACCTGGAGATTGTTTTTTACCCGGTGATGAATTTCTTTCAGCAAGAGTTCCCTTTCCTGGAGTGAATTAGCCAGTTCAGCATTGGTGGCGGCCAGCGTTGTGGCGGTTTGCCGACGGTACCGGTTTATGCCGTATAACAGAGTGATCAATAGGACAGCACTGACTAATCCAATACCCAAAATCCAGTCGTTTCGTTTTGCTTTGGCAATGGTGAGATCCTTAATTTGGTTTTGGGTCACCAGTTGGTAGATTTCTTGTTCTTTCTGAGCCGTCTGATAGCGGACCTGGAGTTCCTGAATTTGTGAGCGGTTCTGGACCTGAAGTATGCTGTCGTCCAGCTTTTTCCACTGCTCCAGATAATAAAGTGCCTGGGTTGGTTGCCCGGCTGCTTTATAGATTTCGTAAAGTTGTCCCAGAAAATCGGACTTTGTTTGGTAGAAGCTAGCCGTGAGGTCAAGGGCTTTTTTGGCTGATTTTGCTGCATGTGCATACTGATGGGTCTCCTGGTAGAGGTCAGCCAGATTTTCCAGCATAATCAGCATAGCCGGGTAGTTTTGCTTGCGCTCATAGTAGGGGAGGATTCGTTCGATGCGCTGGATGGTCTGGTAGGGAGAATCTCCATCAAACAGGTAGCCCATATGGAATGGTTTTACCCGTTCAAGTATTTCATCCGTACCAACGAATTCCAGGTATTCCTCGATCGCCTTCGCTTGCTGTTCCGGATTATTCGTGATGGTTGCGAGCTGAACCTTATGCCACAGGATAAAACCCACGTTCATCCGGTTATCGAAGAGGCTGGCTCTCCGCTGTGCTTCATTCAATTCTGTTTCCGCTTCGTCGTATTGTTGATGTACGCGGTAAATGTCTGCCCGGATCTTGGCATTTTCCCAGTTGTAGAATGGTGTATCCAGTTGCAGATAAAGGCTGTCGCTGCGAAGCGTAAGCTGAAAAGCTCTGGTATAATCCTGCAGGTAAAAGAGGTTCTTGGCTTCTTGTTTGGTATAGAGGGCTAATGTAGCGGTGTCCCGGAGGGTTTTGAGTAGATCTACTGCTGCGTAGAGAGCCTGCAATGCCTCCGTCGCTTGTCCCTGGCTAAGGTAGGTCCTGGATTTTTTGTAGTCCAATTGATGCATCAACACGGAGTCCGGGTGCTGAACCAGATAAGATTGGACCCTGTTGAGATAATACAATGCGGAGTCATCCTGATAGGAAATATTACGCTCGGCATAGGATAACCACTTGGCAACTTCCGCTTTGTCTTCCGCCTGCGTTATCTGGGCCTGCGAGGTCCAGGGTAAAAAGCACAACAGGAAAACCAGCGGCAAACAAAATGTAAGGTATAAGGGCTTTTGCAGCATAGTAATAAATCGTGTTGGTTCCCAGTGGAAAGGTTTTGACCGATCCAGGTACGGATTGTAATGATACTAGATGATTTTTAACTGGGCAATATTTTAGTCCGGTCCGGAATGCAAAACTTGTTAAGGGGTGAAGTGCGGCTTCGCCGATAGCGCAGTCTATTGATATTCAATTAAAAAACCTTTGTATAAACCATTGAAAAGGTCTATCTTTGCGGTCCATTTTGATTAAGTAAAATAAAATCTTTAATGAATCAGTACGAAGTTACCTTTATTGTCGATCCGGTACTGTCTGATACAGAGATCAAACAGACATCGGAAAACTACGTGGATCTTCTGAAAACAGAAGGTTGCCAAATCGTACACGTAGACGAGATGGGCTTGCGTCAGTTGGCCTATCCAATCAAAAAGCGTAATTCGGGTATTTATTACTGTATTGAATTCCAGTCCGATTCCGGAACCATTATTGGCCGTCTGGAACTGGCTTTGCGTCGGGATGAACGCATCATGCGATTCCTGACCACTGCGCTGGATAAATACGGTATCAAATACAACGAAGACAAACGGAATGGCCTCATCAAAAAACGCGATAAGGCTGAGAAGAAATCGGAGAAGTCATTTGGTCAGACAGCAGCACCTGTTGCTGCAAAGCCGGAAGAGCCAGTACAGCCTTCCAAAGCTCCTGAAAAGGCACCGGTTGCAGCTGTAGCTGAAGAAGAAGAATAACCAAATTAAGACCATCCAAAAATTAGCACAAAATGGCATCAAGAGACGATATTAAATTTCTTAGCAACCCCAAGATTGGGCAGAATAAGAAAAAATACTGCCGTTTCAAGAAATACGGCATCAAATACATTGATTACAAAGATCCGGACTTCCTGTTAGGCTTCATCAACGAACAAGGAAAGATCCTGCCGCGCCGCATTACCGGTAACTCCCTGAAGTACCAGCGGAAAGTAGCTACTGCGATCAAGCGCGCTCGTCATTTGGCAATGCTGCCCTATGTAGCGGATTTATTGAAGTAATCGGAAAAAAGCAACAGTCATGGAACTCATTTTATTAAAGGATGTAACCAATCTGGGCGATAAGCACGAAGTGGTGACCGTAAAAGACGGCTATGGCCGGAATTACCTCATCCCTCAGGGGATAGCTATTGTAGCTAACTCAATGAATCGCCGGAAACTTGCTGAACTCAAGCGCAGAGAAGAAGCCATCGAAACCAAACGGTTGGATGAATATAAAGCCATCGTCGATAAAATCGGTGGCCAGGTATTGCGTATTGCCGCTAAAGCCGGTACCTCAGGTAAAATCTTTGGTAGCGTAACCAATGTACAATTGGGACAGGCATTAAAAGATCAACTCGACGTGGATGTGGATCGGCATAAGATTCACTTGACCGAAGACGTGAAGATGTTGGGATCCTACACAGCAGACCTTAAACTGCATAAAGAGGTTATTACCCAACTGGCATTCGAGGTGGTCCAGGATTAAGATTATTCTATTTTCACACGATGAAGGCTTTCTTTCGAACCGTCGAAGGGAAGCTTTTTTATTTCGTACACCCTGCAAGCACTTTTAGCAGGAGAACTGGGTATTTGAGCGATAATTCTATCATTGCTGGGGCATGTTTTGTATTTTCTCGTTGTATTTTCTTTATTTCAAGAATAAACGGAAAAACTGAATTGCATCCATGCGTGTCCCCCTCACTCGCTACCAATGGCTTAGTTGGGTCAGATCTCCGGCATTAACCCAACAAATTGTTCAGACGGTGATCCTTGTCCTGTTTGGACTCTACCTTGCGGCAAACCTGGTCTTCCTTAGCTTGTTCGCCACGAAGATCATGAAGGAACTGTATCCTCAGGCAGATCCAGCTACCAAACTTGGCGGATTATTGATTTATGGTTTTTTTGCCGGTTTGTTCATGCGGATACTCTTTCAGAAGTTTTCTGGCCTCCAGATAAAGCCTTATCTGCTGCTGCCTGTCCCCAAAAACAAGCTGATACACTATCTTTTACGTTCTTCGCTGACTAGTTTTTTTAACTGGATGCCTCTTTTTATCCTGCTTCCGTATTTTATTCAGGATGTGCTTCCAAACCAGTCCACTACCTACGCCATCCACTTTCTAATGTTTTATGTTGGCTTTGTGCTTTGGAACAACTACCTGGCGTTCAGCGTCGATAAGTTGTTTAAGCTTAAGCCTACCATAGCTGCCCTTCCGGTCATTTTGCTGATCGCGGTATACATCGCGGACCACCGGGGATGGATCTCGGTCTCTCCTTTTCTCGAAAGATGGTTTACAGCCTGTATGCAGCATGGATGGCTGGCTGCCCTGCCCCTCCTGGGAGCAGTAGCTTTATACGTATATAATTTGAAGGCATTAGGCAGGATTTATTTTCTGGTCGATAAGAACTCTAATGAGCCGGTCACTGAAATGGTTATTCCATCTACTTTGCTTGGCCGCCTGGGGTATACCGGCGTATTGATAGGCAATGAAATCCGAATGATCTGGCGTCATAAGCGATCCCGTTCCCTGTTGTACATTGCGCTGTTGATGATCTTGTATCCATTAATTTTTATGGGAAATCCTGTAATGGATTACGCTGGATTTAAAGTTTTTCTGGCCCTGTTTATCACGGGAATTTTTGCGCTGAACTATGGACAGTTGATGTTAAGCTGGAATAGTCCGCACTTTGACTTTTTAGCCACGCGACAAGTACGGATAGAAGATATTTTTCGTGCGAAATATTACATTCTGGCTGGATCGTGCGTGGTTTTATTTCTGGTTACCTTGCCCTACGGATGGGTTTACCAGGAATACTTGCCGGCACATATAGCCTTATTCCTTTATAATATTGGTTTCTCCATTTATGTCTATATGTTTTTGGCTGCCTACAACAGCAAGCGGATTGATCCCTCCAAAGGCGCAATGATGAACTACGAAGGCATTTCAATCGCGCACTTTTTTATTCTGTTGCCATTGTGGGGAATTCCCTATTTACTCTATCTCGTTTTTCAATTTCTTGGCCCGAATGTACCCTTTCTGATTATCGGAGGACTGGGAATGGCCGGTGCGTTGTTCCATACATCCATAATCCATCAGGTGACCAAGCTGTTTGAAAACAGGAAATATCCAATTCTATCGGCATTTCGGAAAAAATCTTAAATGGTTCGGGTATGATCCAATTTCAAGAAATAATTAAAAAATACGGGAATCACGTCGTGTTGAATATTCCGGAACTGGAGATTCCAGCCGGACAATTGTTTGGGTTGGTTGGGAATAACGGGGCTGGAAAAACCACGGCTTTTAGCTTACTTCTCGATTTGATCCCGCCAGATCAGGGACAGATATTGTCCAAAGGTGAACCGGTACAGCATCGGGAAAACTGGAAGCGCTATACGACCGCCTTTTTAGATGAGAGCTTTTTAATGGATTTCCTTACTCCTGAGGAATATTTTTATTTCATCGGAGATCTGTATGGCTGGGGTAAGCCTCAGGTTAAAGCCTTCCTGGAGCAATATCAGCCATTTTTTAACGATGAAGTGCTTGGCAAGAGAAAATACATCCGTGATTTTTCGAAAGGAAATCAGAAGAAGATCGGATTGATCGGAGCATTTATCGGTGATCCGGAAGTGATTATCCTGGATGAACCTTTTGCCAATTTGGATCCTACTACGCAAATCCGGTTCAAAAGGATTATTGAAGAGCTTGAATCGACCAGGACGGTTCTGATTTCCAGTCATGATCTGAGTCATATCACGGAGATTTGCCGGCGTATTGTTTTGCTTAACAAAGGTAAAATCGAGAAAGACATCCAGGTTTCCCCTTCCACATTAACGGAGTTGGAAGACTATTTTGCCGGTTAGGCCTGTCGTTCAAGGGAGAAAATAACCGAATAAAAAAAGGGCGGCCATAGCAAAAGCAATAGCCGCCCAATTGTCAAATCGTAGACGAAAATGATCTATTCTACCCGGATAAACTGGCCGTACATGATGTAGGCATTGACCCGGACGATGACGTAGTATGGACCAGGAGTCCATCCTTCCGTATTTATTTGCAATTCTTTTGCACCCTTTTGCATGGGTGTTGTCTCTTTGTAAACAGGTATTCCCTGACCATTTACGATTTGTATGTTTCCTTCCTCGGTCGCAACAGGAATTTCAAATGCCAGTTTTACGAGGTTTACCGTCGGGTTCGGATAAGCAGTGATCTTGCCGACAGTGGTATTGATTTCCACCGATGTTGTATTAAGATCATCGCCATCTGGTTCCGTGATCGAATTTGTGACAGACCATGAGGTTACGATCCGACATTCATCAAATCCATCGTTGATAAACCCAAGTGCATCGGTAATATCTCCGAGTCCCACCCCTACATTTTCGCCTCCCAAAGCTCTGCTTGCCAGATCGAACAACTCACTGATAGTAAATCCTGTACCTAGTATCTGCAATACTGCTGTAGAGAAACAGAATGTTTGTTCGGTACCGGGAACTGGATAGGCATTGCCGTTAGCGCCACAGTTGCTGGATGAAGCGGTTGTCATGCAATTGCCCATTATTTGAGTGCTTCCAAGGTTACCATCCAGGCGCATATTTAGTGCCAGGGTAATGGCTTGGGATACCAGAGTATTCTTACTGGTAGCCACACCTTTGCTGGTTCTGGTACTAAAGTTGAAGGAACCGCAACTTCCATTGCCGCTATTCAACGCGACCGATGGTCCACCTCCGCCTAACAATCCGATGATACAAGCTACGTCATTAGAATTTAAGGTAAATGACCGACCTGGTTTGCCAAGAACAATTGGACCAGAAGCCATAAGATCAGTGATCAGTGGCGTGGTTTGGCGACCATCACAATAGCGGCCTCTGTCATTACCATAAAAGCCTTGCGTTAATGTACATCCACCGCCTAAATCCGAGGTTGGGGCGTCGGCTTCAACGGTACAAGTTGAGCTACATCCATTTTGATCGGTTACTGTAAGCTCGAGTATCAGATGATCGCTTCCGGCATCCAGGTTTACGGTCGAACTGTTGCCCCCGGAAGTGATGTTCCAATTACCAGACAAAATGGTCCATTCGTATTGCATGGGATCCATACCACCGGTAACATCTGCCATAAAGGTATTGCTGGCTTGAGTGCTGATCTCGTTCGGTGCGATGATCGAACAGACCGGTGAGCTACCCTCGATGCACACATCTCGTGTAAAGGTGGTTTGGTTGCCACAGTTATCCGTAAATACATAGGTCAGGATGTATTTACCAGCTTCGCAATCCCAGTTAATTTCAGGGATATCTACCGTAATATCCGGACTGCAGTTATCGGTTGCTGTCAAACTCCAATTGTTATTGAAGAATGATTCAAAAGTAATCGGTGTAATGCACTCAACATTTGGTGGATTGACCACAACTGGTGGTTCGTGGTCGGCAGGTACGGAAATCTTTTGGGTTACTGATGCCTGATTGCCACACTTATCCGTTGCGGTAGTAGTCCGGTAAATGGTCACTCCACAACTTGAGGATTGCTCGGTACAACCCAGATTGAGATTGAAGTCAGAATTGACACCATTGCGATGATAAGTATTACCATTGTAAACAATGTCGCCATAGTATGTAAACCATCCTGACATGCCGTATGTATAGGTAAACACATTCGCATTCTCCCCGACCTGGAATCCGTAATAGTAGTTGGATGGATTATGTGTCAAAGACAGTTGAGATCCAGCGTAGGCACGAATGCCTGTGAAAGTATTGGCCTTACTGTCGTCCATTTCATAATAGGTCCAATCCAGGTAATTGTTTCCGGCAATACCGGAATTTTTATACCCGCGTCCCATAGCGCTCCACTCTTCCCAGTTGGAACCATTGCGCATCCAGATGTCGAACTCCCAGGCTAGCTGATCATTATTCACATTGGATACTGTTCCATAGAAATGAGCGGTACCATCGGCAAATTGGTCTAATCCACCTTGCTCTACGTGGAAGAGGAGACTGGAAGCTCCCGGCATATTCTGGAACCAGCCAATTCTGGGATCACTTTCATTGGACCAGTCCATATTCACAAGATCACAGTGGCTGCCACCTTCTGTTACCATGCTATCCTGGTAAGTTACTGTAACATTGCCATCACAGTTATCAACAACCGTAAGCGGAGTGAAATCTGGAATGGGCTGTCCACAGGAAAGTATAATATCACCAGTATTTCCAATGAAAATCGGAGCTTCATCGTCCAATACTGTAATGTTCTGGGTGACAATCTCAGATTGATTTCCACAGGCATCTATTGCATACCATGACTTACTCATCATATATCCACAGTCAATTTCCGATCTGACTTCTAATCCCTCGATAAGTTGTGGAGTACCACAGTTATCTTCTGCGACTGGAGCATCCCAAGACCAATCCTCATTACAGGAATATGACTTATCCTGTAAAGCACTAATGGTTGGAGGTGTATTGTCAGGATCCCTCGTAATGGTCTGGGTCACCGTTGCCTGATTGCCACAATGGTCAGTAGCAATCGTAGTTCTGATGACTGTGGTCCCACAGGAATTATTGCTATTGGTACAACCCAGATTGAGATTGAAGTCAGAATTGACACCATTGCGATGATAAGTATTACCATTGTAAACAATGTCGCCATAGTATGTAAACCATCCTGACATGCCGTATGTATAGGTAAATACATTCGCATTCTCCCCGATCTGGAATCCATAATAGTAGTTGGATGGATTATGTGTTAAAGACAGATGAGATCCAGCGTAGGCACGGATGCCTGTGAAAGTATTGGCCTTACTGTCGTCCATTTCATAATAGGTCCAATCCAGGTAATTGTTGCCAGCAATACCGGAATTTTTATACCCGCGTCCCATAGCGCTCCACTCTTCCCAGTTGGAACCATTGCGCATCCAGATATCGAACTCCCAAGCTAGCTGATCATTATTCACATTGGATACTGTTCCATAGAAATGAGCGGTACCACCGGCAAATTGGTCGAAACCACCTTGCTCTACGTGGAAGAGGAGACTGGAAGCTCCCGGCATATTCTGGAACCAGCCAATTCTGGGATCACTTTCATTGGACCAGTCCATATTGACTACATCACAGTGACTGCCTTGATTTACAGTGCTATCTTTATAAACAACGGTCACATTCCCGTCACAGTTGTCCACAGCGGCTAAAGGTGTGAAATCTGGCATTGTCTGGCCACAGGAAAGATGAATATCCTGCGGTGTAGTGATGAATACTGGAGGTTCATTGTCTTCAACTGTAATGGTCTGGGTGACAATCTCAGATTGATTGCCACAGGCATCTATTGCATACCAGGATTTTGATACCTGATAACCACATTCCGTATTGGTACGGGTTTCCACACCTTCGATCATATCCGGAGTTCCACATTCATCCTGTGCCACGGGCATATCCCAGGTCCAATCTTCATCACAACTGTAGAATTTATCTTCCAAAGGAGAAATGGAAGGCTTTGTGTGGTCTGAGATGGTTATGGACTGAGACATGGAGGTTGTATTGCCACATGCATCCGTAGCAGTCCATGTACGCAGGATCGTGGTGGTACAGCCAGTGCTGTTTTCAGTGCAACCTAGATTCAAGTTGAAATCAGAGTTGATGCTGTTACGCTGATACTCGTGGTTATTATATACGATGGTACCTGAATAGTTGAACCACCCGGACATACCGTAAGTATTGGTAAACACATTCGCATTCTGACCGACCTGGAATCCATAATAGTAGTTGGATGGATTATGAGTAAGATTAAGTTCGGAACCATCGTATGCACGTAATCCGGTCAAAGTATTGGATTTGGAATCATCCATTTCATAGTAGGTCCAATCCAGGTAATTGTTACCGGCTATCCCTGCATCTTTGTAGCCTCGACCCAGTGCGTGCCAATCATCCCAATTATATCCCCCGCGCATCCAAATGTCAAATTCCCAGGCCAAATTACTGTTGTTGATGTTGGATACAACGCCGTAGAAGTGAGCGGTCCCATCACCATATTGCTCGAAATTCCCGCTTTCAACATTAAATAAGTTGGAGTTGGCTCCAGGCATGTTCTGGAACCATCCGATACGTGGTGCTTGCTCTTGAGGCCGATCCATATTTACAATGGTACAACCCTGATTCTGGCTAGATGATGTCTCCTCTTTCATAGTGACTTTCACCTCACTACAGTCATCTACTGCATGCACAGTTGGACTTGGTATGTCCTCGATACATGATAAAGTCAGATCTTCTGGAATATCAATAAATGTTGGAGCAGTTTCGTCAATAACCGTAATAGTCTGGGTTACTGGCCCTGATTCATTGCCACAATCATCTTTCGCAGTCCAGGTTTTAGTGATCTGATAGCCACACTCTAGCTGTTTGGTCTCTATTTTACCTTCAATCAGTGAAACTGAGCTGCAATCATCCGAGATTTCTGGTTTGTCCCACTGCCAGTTTTCATTGCAACTCACCGTTTTATCAGTTACGGGATTGATAACCGGTGCAGTTTCATCGATGTAATAAATGTGTTGAGTTACCGGTTCGGTCTGGCCTCCGCAATCACTTACTGCATACCACGATTTTGTTAATACATACCCGCAATCAAGGTCCTGTCGAATTACCTCCCCTTCGATGATTTCGTAATCTACCGGACAATCAACGGAAACCTCCGGTTTTCCAAATAAAGGTTTGTCCTCTATCGGAGGATTAACAGATTCGCAAGATGCTGGACCACAAATTTGAATGGTAGAAACTCTCCTTCCATATTTAATACTGGTGGAAATTTTACCAAGCTCAGGGCTTCCTTCCACACAGATCACATAGGTTTTGGATTTCCCTTTCTTAATGCCTTCATCCCATTTGCACCCATAAGCTTGTGTAGTTGGGTCAGCTTTTGAAATTCGGGCTTCTCCTCCTATACACGTGGCACAATCCATCATGTCCAGGTCCCCAATCATTGAATGACTGATTTCCGGATCTATATTACTGTGAATGGTATACGAATAACAGGTCTGATTGTTTTCCTTATCGTACTCGTATCCTTCAAATGTAATAGAATGACCACCTTCTGTATAGTAGACGGTTGTTTCCTCACAAACCGATGGCTCCGAACTACCCGGCAATTCATTTACATCAGTGCATGATAGATAAATATCTTGCGGAGGTGTCAAGGTAATGCTTGACGTATTGTCAACAGTAATAGTTTGTGAAACGACATTAGATTGGTTACCACATTCATCAACGGCATACCAGGTTTTGGTCAAGATATAACCGCACGATGATGCTTCTTCTTCCACTGGACCTTCAATCAATGATACTGAGCTGCAGTTATCACTTGCATAAGGTTTGTCCCAGGTAATTTCGTCATTGCAGGACAAGAACTTATCCTTTAGTTCAGTGATTTTTGGTGAAAGGTCGTCGATGACAGTAATCCTTTGCTCCATTATCATATCGTCACCACAGGGCATTTCTGCCGTATAAGTTCTAATCAGCATTTCACCGCAATCCATAGGTTGGATTTCTTCAACCATTCTGACTACCGATTGAGTACATCCAATTGTCCGTACCGTTGGAGCTGCTGGCATTGGATCATTACAACTGATTGTGATGTCAGCTAGTTTGGTGTCAAAAGTTGGAGTCCCACCATCTTCAACAGTAACATATTGAGTTACTTGAGGTGATTGATTTCCACAATTATCTATCGCATACCATGTTTTTGATAATTGATACCCACAAGCCAACCCAATTGAATCGACTTTACCTTCAATAAGTATAGCTTCACTACAATTATCTTCTATTTCTGGAGTACTCCAGGTCCATGTTTCGCAGGTTACCGTAATGTTATCCAATTTTGAAATACTCGGTGCTTCGGTATCGATGACGGTTACGGTCTGAGAAACGGGCTCGGACTGGTTACCACACTCATCGGTGGCGGTCCAGGTACGGGTGAGGGTATAGCCGCAGGCGAGGTCTTCGCGAACGGG
>Ga0116152_10002435_pt1 | contig 15172 bp, 8 predicted proteins | sample AD_UKC119_MetaG_FD_89894 | JGI IMG/M metagenome (GOLD analysis project Ga0116152, IMG submission 89894) | Active sludge microbial communities of municipal wastewater-treating anaerobic digesters from Hong Kong - AD_UKC119_MetaG | ecosystem: Engineered > Bioreactor > Anaerobic > Digestate... | reverse complement strand
GAGGTCGAGCTTGCCCGCGCCACCCAGATCGAGGCCCCAGTCGATCTGCAGATCGACGCCGGCGGTGTTGAGTTCCGATACGTTGGCCGTGCCCTGACTCGGCACGAACGGCGAGCCATCGGACACATTGCCCGACGAATCGGTGCGACGGTTGATCGCCTGACAGGCCGGATCGGTCGGATCGAAGTTGGGATTGTTGCCGGAGAAGCCGTAGCACAGGAGCACGATCTCGCCGGCGGGGATCGAGAAGATCGCATCCTTGAGCCGGATGGAATAGTAGTCGACCGAGGCACGCAGACCAGACAGCCGACCAGACCACGGCGAATCGAACACCGCGCCCAGCGTGACGGTGTCAGCCGACTCTTCGTTCAGATCCGGATTACCGCCGCCGAAGGATTCCACCTGCGTGAAGGGGAAGCTGAACGTGTCGATGTCGGCCGCGGGAATGCCTTGCGCGACGCATAGCGCGCGGATCGCACCATTGCCACCGCGGCTGGTATCGGCCGCGGCCCCCAGTGTCCGGGCGCTGGAGAGATTGCTGCACGGGTCTTCCAGCAGCGACGGAAAACTCTGGTTCGCCGGACTGAAGAGCTCCGAGATCGACGGCGCACGCACCGCCTTCTGATAGGACGTCCGGAAGCGCAGCGCCGCCAACGGCTGCCACGTGCCCTCCACTTTGTAGGACTGCGCGGTGCCGCTGATCGAATGATCCGAGAAGCGTGCACCCAAGGTCATGCTGAGATTCTGCGCGTAGCGCGCATCGTGCAGGAAGGGCACGTAGAGCTCGGCGAACAGCTCCTTGATGTTGAAGGCACCGCGCAGAGGATTCTGCTGATTGAAGCCCAGCAGATCACCGCGCGCCACGGCGAGATCGGGCTCGAAGCTGAACGATTCTTCGCGCCAGCCGGCGCCGACCGAGAACCGCGCATCGCCGGCACGCGTGGCGAACGCGGTGCCGCCCAGCGTTGCCTCCGCCAGCGAGCTCTCGAGGCGCGTGCGATTGGTGAAATACGACCGCACGAAGTCGGCGCAGGCGGCGGACAGGCCCGCAGGCCCGACGAACGGGTTGTAGCCACCCGCACAGACCTCGGTGCCGCCGGTCGGCGAATCGAGCAATTGCTCCAGGCGAGTCAGCGACACGTCGTTGTTGAGAATCGTGTTCTCGCTCATGCTCGACGTCGCCGCGAACGCATCCCAGGAGAAGCGCTCGCCCAGCGTCCCACGCACCCCTCCTAACAACTGGTACACGTCGTACTCGTCGGTCGTCTGGCGCGGGCCGACGCCCTGCATGCGCTGCCGGAACGTGAATGGCGCGGCCGCATTCGGCCGCGAGTCGAGCAGCGTGCGCAGATCCGCGGGTACGAAGGGATTGCTCGTCGGAATCGTGAGCCCCGTGGCCGGCACCGGCGCGAGCTGCGAGGTGGTGTCATAGGTGGTGAAGAACGCCTGCGCGTAGGCTTCGGTGCTGTCGTTCATCTTGAGGTTGAGGAAGCCCGCCAGATTCCAGCGCTGCACCGGCAGCGACAGGGCATTGGTCGGTGCAAAGTTGAAACTGAAGGAATTGGCGTTGAATCCCGGGTCGTTGGTGTCCCCTCGGAAGTTGACCACCGAGTTGGTCTGCCCGGTGCCGATCGAAAACAGCGTTCCGTCCGCATTGAAGCCGATGTTCTGCGCACGCGGCACGCTGCCCGGCGCCGCACCATAGCGGGCGAACACCTGATCCATCGCCGCCTGCGTGTGCGAGTTGGTGCTGGCGCGATCGTAGCGCCCTTCCAGAATGGTACCGGACCCTAACGACCGGTTGCCCTGCTGCCGCACATCAAGCGCCACCGTCGAGAACGCACGCGCACCCTGATAGACGGCGTCGCGCTCGGTGTACTGGAAATTGAGCACCGCGTTGCCGCGCTCGTCGGCAAAGTTCGAGCCCAGGGTCAGTGAGCTCGACCAGTCGACGCCATCCTGCTCGGCCGTTCTGCCGTAGCCGGTCTGCAACGCGACGCCTTCGAAGTTCTTCTTCAGCACGAAGTTCGTGACCCCCGCGATCGCATCGGAACCATAGACCGCCGACGCACCGCCCGACACCACTTCGACGCGCTCCACCAGCGCCGCCGGTACGATGTTGACGTCGACCACCCCGGTGGGATTGGACGGCGGCAGACGCCGACCGTTCAGCAGCACCAGGTTGCGCAGCGTCCCGAGCCCGCGCAGGTCGAGATTGGCCTGACCACTGTTGCCCGGGTTGTTGGACGTGGTCGTGACCGACGGCACGAACTGCGGCAACTGGTTCAGCAGGTGCTCGATCGAGGTGGAGCCGGTCTGCGACATGGCCTCCGCCCCGACCGAGACGATCGGACTGTCGGAGTTGAAGTCCGGCCGCTGGATGCGAGTGCCGGTCACGGTGACCGTCTCGAGCGTGACCCCAGCGGCGTTGTCCCTGCCCGACTCCTGCGCGCCCGCCACGGTCGTGAGGAACAGCGCGCCCGCGAGCAGCGCTATCCGACGCTGCGCATCTTTATAGTTAGCCATCGAACGAACTCCTTGAGAACCTATGCAGGCCATTCTAGGAATGGCCCTGCACTGCTTCGCGGCGCGCTCGGACACGTTTGGAACGAAATCGGACAAGCCGACGTCCGCGTGTGCCTAACAGCCGTGCTCAGGGCAGCTCGTCAGGGCCGGGCCTAGCCGATCATGTAGAACGACGTCTCGGCCGCACCGCGCATGCGGCTGAAGCCGCCCAGCAGATACACAGGACTGTCGGGCTCGGCAAACACCATCGCCTGCTCCGTCGGTCACCGATACCCACGAGTGGAACGCTCAGCGCACCGCCGGGATCGCCAAGCATTGTCCCGACGAACGGATTGAGCTTCGTGGGCGTCAAACCAAAGTTTGGCCGGGTCTGCTAACGCGGAATTCTGTTGGAGACCATCACGGAGCCACAGACTTCAGTCGGCCCGAAGCTGCCCTTGCGGAAGCAAAATTGATGGCCGCAAAGCCGACATTCGGCCCAAACCGCATATTGATTTCCATTGACACCCGCAGCGGCTGCAGCGTGCCGTATTAGGACTCGCCAACTTACGCTACATCACGCATTGACTCGTCAAAGCAGACCGCTGGCGAGCGTGACCGCCATTCGTAACAGGTCGAGTGGCTCACTCTTTGGTGCAATCGTTCTCGGTGAGCACTTGCTTGACGAACTTCAGGCGGCAGACCAATTCCGCCTTTGAAATGCCACCGAGTCGCTTGCCGGAAGGCAACTGGATCGGCTCGCTGTCGAAGTAGCCGGCCTCGAAGTTGTAGCCGACACCGAACGGGAGCATTTCGAAAGCGGAAATGAGCGAAATCTCCGGCGGATTGACGATGTGTCCCGGTTTCTCCATGACCACGCCGAGCTCAATGTCGAGCGTTTCCCCGAGACGACCGGTCAGTCGGAGGATACCAAGCTCGCCGTTGTGCGGACTGTGCTTGGCCCAGCCGTCTCGCACAAACGTATCCCACGTCGTCACGCCCGGTCGGTAGGCCACCGCGACGGCGAGTTGCCCTGGCGCGCTAGACGCTAGGGGCAGCGGTCGCAGGTCCAGATTTCTCGGATTCAATCGCGGCCTCGTGTGCGGCGCCGCAGCGTACGCGGCTTCGCGCCGCCAGGCCGCGGCCGCAATGTCGGCTTGCGCCTGCGCGTTGATACCAGCCATGTAGCGCTCGTTCTCGCGATCCGCTTTTTTGCTGAGATTCGGGCTGCCCTGCATGATGATCTCGTGCACTTCACTGTCCCAGTAACTGCGAACTTCCAGAGCGTAGCGGCCCTTGTGATTGGACAAAAACCATAGGAGCCACTTGCTACTGCTCGACAGGCTGCTCGGCGGTCCGAACTGACGGATCAGTAGTTTCTCGGCTTCGGCAATCGGCATGCCCATTCGCAAACCGTCTGCGGCGACGCCGGCAAATTTTCTTTCCAGCTTTATTTCACTCAGCTTCTTGTACAAGTCCTGTCTTACGGTTAAGACAAGTCCATATCGGGCATAATTCATCACTTTAATTTCGTGCGGTATCGCGGGGTCCGCGTTGAATTGCGCGTTGTCCGGTGGACCGAACTGCGCGATGACGTCTTCGTAACTGCTGACATTCAGAACGAGGCCGCCGACGCGATCCGGCAGCGCGAAGTCGAGAGCCTCTGATGACGCAGGCGGCGCTGCCTGTGCGGACCAAGCTAACGGCAGCGCAAACGCTGCCAGGATGAGATGAGACTGACGCAAAGGACCGATCTCCAGAGAACTGGACCTTCCAACGTCATTTTGCCCGAATTCGGCGAGCAACGTAGACTTGCTGCAGTGCACACCGTCTCTTGGTGCTCTGTGCGCTCGCACTTCTTGGATTTCTAGATGACTACGACGACTCCAGATCGCGCGATAGCAAAAGCGCACTGCCGAGTCTTGGTTCGGAGGAAAGCTAACAGAGGCGTCGCTGCCACCGGATCGGCAGTTGCCCGTCGGCCGCAAGCCGTCGATCTAGTGGCGGATATCCTCGCAGAAAAGCGGACGCTCACGACGGTCGCCTTAGGGTCATGAGTTGCCTTGGATGGGCGGGCCGCTGGGAGGCCATTCTGCGAAGAACGGCTTTAGCCGCGAGCGGCCAGCGCGGCATGCCCCCCGCAGACGATCTGACGATGCATCCCACATTGTGCAAAGGATTCTGCCGCGAACTGTCGCAGGCTGAGCTATGGCCTGCATAGTCAACTCCGCACACCATGCAGACTCGACGCCAGATCAGCGCTCTCTACTTGAGCCGATCGCTCGTCGTGGGCGCAGCGAGTAATCCACAACATCTCCAGAAAGATGAAAGCAATCGCAACCAGTAACGGCATGGGTCAGCGCTTGAGGATAAACATGATCCTGACCAATCCAAGAAAGATAACGTCGGCACTAACAAGATTTGGCCAATCCAAGAGATGCGCGGTGCGTAGTCGCGCCGCGCACAGACAGATTTGGAGCAGATTCGGACGGAGTGACCGGGCGTTACGCTGGCACCTCGCGCACATTGCACGGAAATCTGCGCTGCACATCGGCAACCAGCGCGAGGTCCAGATCTACGCTCAGGCACGGCATCGCCACCGTTGTGGCACCCAGCAGATCGCCGGTCGGCGTATAGACAAAGCCTCGCCCGCCGAACTGTGGTCCGGGCGCAGGCGCATCCGAGAACCGATTGGAGCTGAGGACGTAACAACCCGAGACGATGGCGGCCATGCGGGCGGCCGCCACCCAATGGCGCATGTCCGGGCCGCTGGCGCGCGGCGCCACGATGACATGCGCACCCTCGCGACGGTAATGGCGCGCCCATTCCGTGAACATGAGTTCCGTGCAGAGCAGCACGCCTATGCGGATGCCGCAGCACTCAATGACATCGAAACCCAGGCGCCGCGGAGCAAACCACGTTGTCTCGAAGAAACCCGGCTCCTGCGGGAAGTATTGTTTGTCGTGCAGGCGTCGATACTGGCCGCCCGCCACCAGGAACGCTTCGTTGATGAGTTTGGTCCGTCCAGGAATCGGGCGTGAACTAACTACTGCGGTCGGCAGCTCCTGCAGTGCTGCGAGCGCCCGCTCGTGTTCAGCGACGCTCGCGCTCGCGGCGTCCGCATCGAACGTCGCGCGGCCGGCGAGCCACGGACCGAACGGCATCTCGTTCAGTACCACCAGGTCGGGGCGCTCCTGCTCGATACGCAGCACCAGTTCCCGCCAGGCCGGATGCTCGAGCGACAGGTTGTCAGGCAGTTGGCAGACAGCGATTCTTGGTCGGCCGGGCGTTGCCACTTTAGACACGGGGCGGTCGTTCCATGCGTGCATGCGGCTGTCGCCATCGTACGACGGCGACAGCACGGCCCCGGGGACAGCCGCCGACCAATATGGCGCAAATTCGGACATCACGCGCCTGGCGCTATTCGCAGCAAACACGGTTTCTTGCATACTGGGTTTCTGAGGTGGTGTCCGACAATGAACGCACAGTCATCTGTTATCGACCTGCTGTTTGTCATCGCGCCGCACTCGCTGCTGCTCGACATCGCCGGTCCGGCCGAAGCATTCCGCCTGGCCAATCTCGGTCGCGCCGATCGCGGCCAGCCACCGCGCTTTCGGCTGCGCTACGCCAGCGCCGCGCCGACCGTCGAAACTTCGGTAGGCTTGTCGCTCGGCGAGCTCGAGCCGCTGCCAACGACATTCGAATCGCCCACCTGGGTGGTGGTCGTGGGCCAGCCGAGCGCGAACGCGCAGCAGCCCGCCGCGGCGGTACACACGATCGCCCGGTGGCTCTCGCAAACGCTGCGCGCGCATCTGGCCGCGCCCGACACGCCGCATAAGCTAATCACTATCTGCTCCGGCACCCTGCTCGCCGCGCGCGCCGGGCTGCTCGACCGGCGGCGGTGCACCACCCACCACGATCTGCTCGGGCTCCTGCGGTCGCTGGCGCCGCGCGCACGGGTGGTGGAGAACCGCGTCTTTCTGATCGATGGGCCGCTGGCCTCCAGCGCTGGCGTCACCGCAGGCATCGATCTCGCGCTGCACCTGATCGCGGGCGAATGCGGCGATTCGATCGCGGCCGGCGTGGCCGAGGAAATGGTGGTCTACCTGCGGCGATCGCAGCTCGATCCGGAGTTCTCGCCCTTTCTCGCCCATCGGCGCCACACACACGCGGCGGTGCACCGCGTGCAGGACGCCATCAGCGCGGCGCCGGAGCAGGACTGGGACATGGCTGCCATGGCCGCGCTGGGCCATGTCACCGAGCGACATCTGCTGCGGCTGTTCGTGCACCACGCCGGCGTGTCACCACTGCAGTTCCTCGAAGCCATCCGCATCGAGCGAGCACGCCAGTTGCTGGAGCACGGCTCCAATGTGACCGTCGCGGCCGAAGCGGCGGGATTCCGGTCCGGGCTGCATCTGCGACGCGCCTGGAACCGTAAATGGGGCGGTTCACCGCGCGATGTAATGCTGGCCGCGACCGCGACGAGCCTAGCCAGACGCGTGCAGACTCACTCGCCGGATGCTACCTAGGACTGGCCCTAACCGTTTGTGTTCACCCAAGGAGAATAGTGGCAACTTTTGTCAAGTGGCCGTGAGGCCCGGCACACCAACTCAGGTATGTATCTGGCTGGAGTAGTTGCGGCAACCACACAGCGGTACTCCCCGCGTACCCTGCGACTTAGAATGTTGCCTCACTATGGACTGGGCTTCATCGGCGCAGTCTCCGGATCTTCGCAAACCATTAGCAAATTTTGCCCAGAGGGAAAACTTGGTCAAAGTTCAACAGAAGGCGCTTACCAGTACCGATTTAATTGTCGAAGCTGTCTATGAGGGCGGACGCAACGGTAACGCTGGTGACGATCCGTTGCCAAAGCTAATGCGTGTCGATGCCCAGGGAGGGTTCCGTTATCGCGGAAGTGTCAAAAGCAAGCTGAACCTGCTTGTGCTAACAACAAGCATGAACGATCCCGACTGGCCAGATGACCTCGACCCAGAAACCGGCATCTTCACCTACTTTGGTGACAACAAAAAACCGGGCCGCGACCTTCATGACACAGGGCGCGATGGCAACCTGATCTTGAAAACAATTTTTGAGGACAGCCGAGCAGGTTCGGAAGGCAGATCGCGCGTTCCGCCGGTGTTCTTGTTTGCGAGCGCGGGGGTTGCCCGCGATGTGCGCTTTCTTGGTCTGGCTGTGCCTGGCGCGAGCGACTTGGACGCGTCCGAAGAGCTTGTAGCAATTTGGCGCAGCATTAAGGGAGAACGCTTCCAAAACTATCGTGCTCGCTTCACCGTGCTAGATGCCGACCGAATCTCGAGACAGTGGATCGACAGCATCGTTGACGGAGTATCGAACCATCAGCTAGCTCCAAAGGCCTGGATCGCTTGGCGAAATACTGGCCGACGAAAGCCACTAGTTGCCGCCCGGACTTTAGAACATCGGACTCAACAGGAGCAGCTGCCGCACGAAAAGGATGGACTCGCGATCGTGGAAGCTATTCGGGATCATTTTAGGATCCGCCCGCACGGCTTCGAGCATTGCGCAGGCGCGCTGGCGCGGCTAATGGTTCCAAACATTGCCGAACTAGACGTCACACGCCCGTCTAGAGACGGTGGCCGGGACGGGATAGGTCAGCTGCGAATCGGCACAGGGCCCAGCGGAATTCTCGTTGAATTCGCTCTTGAGGCCAAATGCTACACGCCTACAACCGCCGTTGGCGTCAAAGATATGTCGAGATTAATTTCGAGGCTTAGGCACCGGCAATTCGGCATTTTCGTCACAACATCCTACGTAGGCTTGCAGGCGTACAAGGAGATTAAGGAAGACCGACACCCGATCCTTATCATAGCAGCACAAGACATCGTTGAGTTGCTGCGACGAAATGGACGTGGAAGCCTGCAATCTGTGCAGTGTTGGCTAAACGAAGAATTCCCCTTGGACGTTTGAGCTTAGTCGCCGTCTTTAGCTTGAGCGTCGATGCTAACACTGACCAGACCGGCCTGTTCTACCGCGAGTATCGCTTCGAGGGCTGGCCTAGCCTGCTTGGGAGAAGGTTTGCGTTCCCATCCCCCGGCAGCATAGCCTGCAAGCGTTCTGCAAATCCCGGCGACCTTCCAATGAATCGTTCCCGTCTTCTGTCCGCGCTCAGCTATCTCCATCCAGACCCAGCTTGGAACCGTCATGCATCGCGCAATGCGATCGTAATCTTCAACGCTGTAAGTTCCGGCAGCTGGACGCATCGTATCGCCATCTCCCCTAGCAACCACGCGCACGAAAGACACCTCCGGTGGAAGCGGCTCGGTGAACGGCGGTAGCTCGGTTCGAATCTCTTTCCAACATTCTGCCTTCTTGAACCATTCGCTCGGATTCTTCTGCCCAGCTGACTTGCGCATAAGTTCATCAAGCGTCGACGCCCATTCAGCAATTTGCCGCTCCAACTCCTGACTTGCAGACTGCTTCGACCAGAGCAGTTCAAAATCGATGCGTCCACCGCATTTGTGAGATACACCTGCAACAACATACGCGGCGATCTGCGCGCGGTAGGCCGGAAACTGCATACTTCGGATCACTTTCTCTGTCGCCCTGTAAAGAACAGCTATGGCAATCAACCGCTTAAACCAAGCCTCATCAGGTGATGGCTGCGGCTCGTTCTTCAAGCGCTGCATGAATCCTTGAAAATTCTTCTGGCCGCCAAGACAAACTCTGTCCGGCAGGCCGGACCAAGCGCCAAGATAGCGGGCAACGTCGAGCTTGCTTATGCGCCTGTGCTTGGGTGTCTGCTGGCGGAACGACTTGGAATCGGTCTTGCGCAAAGCGGCCTTCTGTTCTGCCGCAATGTAAGATCCTCGTGCGCGGTCATAGAACCATCGACCCTTTCCGTCATCCAGCCAAATCGAATTTGCAAGTGTCTCGATGCGCTGATGAAACGGATCGTTGGCAGAAAAATCAGCCGGTTGAACAGTGTTTTGGCGGTTTGCCGCACGCGATATCGCGGACACCATTTCCACTAAATCAGCGCCGCCAACCTTGATGATCTTCACTGGAACTGAGACTTCGTCGATTCTAAGGCTGTCCTTGCGTCTTGCGCGATGGAGAGACGCTGTCGTTTGACCCCCATTGACAATCTGTAGGCCGCGCATACGACAAATCTCGAGGCCACCCGCGGCATTGCGCGCGACATCGAGATCGTCCACAGTCGCTACAATGCCGTTGTTGAACGCTAGGAACATTGAGGGGCGCTCAGCGATGGTCCTTCTTAGCTCCGAATTGACGCTCTTACGCCCCTGAAGTCCTAGAAACGCTCGGACATTGAGTTCTAGAAGGCGCGAACCATACCGCTCGTACAGCTGAGAAAGTATTTCACCAGGCAATACGGTAAGGTAAGCATCATACTCACCATTCTTCGACGGCACGTGGAGACAAGAGGATCCCCTACCCGCCATACTGACAAGATCAACAGCAATATCTGCTCGTGTTTCCCCCTTGCCGAGAACTCGGAACAGACGAGCAATGTCGTAGACTTCAAGTACTAGGCGCTTCCCGCGCCATTCGGATGGCGCAATAAGGCTTTCTACAATTCTATCCGTCAGAATCGTGATGCGAATCTCAGAGATGTTTTTCGCCTGACTCTCGATCAAGCGCGCGAGGTCGCTAGCATCAGTGTTGGCTGGTTCCAATCTAGAAGCTAGGCCATCGACGCACGCGCTTGCAAAACGCAGAGCGCGGACTAAGGCACTTTTGATCTCTGACGCCGGCACCTTGCTGAGCTGGAAGTCGCCAATATAAATCGTCGTAAAAAGATCAAGGCGGAAGCGCTCTTCATCATATGCGTAGCCATCTATACGATACGTTGCGTTCCCGACCCGCCCTTGTTGGTATAGCGGGAACGATTCATCGAGATGCCCTGCCTCTTCGAGACGCTCGAGAACCAAACGGGTAAAAAGTTCCTCGGAGAATGGCGCCTCTGTCGAAAGACCTTCTTGTATCTCCGCGACAATTTCCTGCAGAAACTCAGCGATTGCATCGTCTCCCACTAGAAATCCCCTCGGTGGAACAGATCAAAAGTAGTCGCCGTGTCTACAGCGAATGCCGAGATACTACGAACTTCGAGTGTGTAGGTTGCCTCCGTAATCGCCGTTGGGAGGTTAGAACGCACAAGACGGGGAAAGCCGTCAGTGACACCATACGCATCGATTGTCCTGAGCCGCACCCTCGGCACACTTCGCGCGATATCGTCTCCCGGCAACAGCCCGCGTTGCAGGAGCAAGTTTTCGAACCCGCGGCGGCCAGTCTCTTCGGGTAACAACTGGCCTAAGGAATTGATAATGTCACCCATGGAGCGACCACTGGAGCTCTCAATCAAGCGGACATGGAGAAGATCGAGGCGGCGCACACCTGTGGTTTCTAGCTGATCTAGCTTCGATATCGTCACGACAGACGCCGGTCCAAGCGACGTCTTTACTTCGAGCGCATGCCCACTGGACTCGAAGTCGTGGAGTCCGTCAAATGGTGCCTTCCAAGTTCCAATAAAATTGCTGTCAGTCTCAGTCAGCCGCTCACAAACTAATAGTTCACCGATCAGTCCGACTGCTTCGGACCTCGATAGGCTGACCCTTTTATTCCGCAAGAATTGCCGCCATGCACCAAGACGCGCTAGAAACTGAGCGAGCGCCGAATCCTCATGCGCCTGCGAGGCCGTATCGACGACGTCTGCGCAGATGGTCGAGAACAGATCACGCCTACTAGGGTCCTCGAGAGATAGCACCAGCAGCGGACCTGAATCATCAGGCACAGAGTGCAACCGCATACCACTCAGTTCAAATAGCGCATCAGGCGGTGGCGATGTCTGCAGGATTAAACACGGCGAGTTATCGTTCGCACGCACACCGGCGCGAAGCTCCAGGACAGTACTGACTGAGATGACTTTGGTACGATACTGAAGCGCAATGGGCGGTACCTTCGACAACTGATCCCAGGCTCTGTTTAGTTCATCTAGGCAAGATGTCATGCGTTCTCACGCTGTCTAACGGTATTGATGAGATGGATACGCTTGTCAGCTTTATTGCTATCAGGGAAACTAACGACCACACTTATTACAGGCCGTTCAGTGGACTCCACCTCCGCCAGACCGGGATCGATTGGATATATAATCAAGAGGCCGTTTTGAGGACGCGCTCCTCGGATCTTTCGAATGTACTCTCCGGACGGCACATCCGTTTCACCTTTCCGCCGTGAACTTCTTTCGTCGTTGGTTCGCTCAAGAGCATGAGCAAATTCCTCGTCAGTTAGGTCAATAGCTTGGTCGAGCGGACTTAGAGTTGTGCCAATGATAAACCGATCGCCTAGCAAACACTTTCCGTGCCGAGGCTTTCGCGGCCTTCGCTCCACACACCGGCGCTTACCCCCTGCGATCGTGACTTCTTTTTCGACCCCTGTCGCGAGGTACACAGTCCACTCGGTCAGTTCGGGAGGGTCCATACGAAGCTGATCGGTTATGTAGGTCGCGAGCTTATCTCCGTTGACCTGCAAACTCTCCGGAGGAAAGGCCAAAGCCCTAAGGTAGTCGGCAACGCTTTGCCCTCCGACGCCAGTCCAGAGTGTTCCTAGAGCGCTTTTGCCGGGTGTTCCGGGCCTCGGGGGATCGTCCTGCCCTCTACCTAGGCTCATGACAAAGTCATCTGTAACATCCGCGTTCCGCTCGATCGTCAGACGGTCGCGAAACATCACTGTTTGGATCTTACCTTCGCCAGCGTAGCTGCTTTGATGCATTTCGGCGTGACGTTGCTTGTTCTTTGCTGTGACTTCGAGAATGTCGTGCACTGCAACTTTCAGACCGAACTCCTTCGGCGTGGCATTCTGCATTGCCATCTCGAAAAATTGCGCGCGCAGTTCCTTTTGGGCTGTGGCGACGTAGCGAAACCAGTCTTCCATGTCGCCGGTTGTAAAGAGTCGGCAGAGATCAGCGAATCCGCGTCGATATCCAAACCACCGACCCATCTGCAGAAGACTGTCGTACTGGCGCGAAATCCTAAGAAAGTAACTGACAGAGAGGTCTTCTAGTGTCAGTCCACGTGACAACTTGTCGCCACCCACTGCAATAACCGAGAAGCCGCTATCCTTGTAAGTGGCGTAGTCAATATCCGACTTGGTCTTCCCGTTAGCGGTTATTAGTTGAATCTTGTCAGAACTGTCAGCCAACTGCGCGCAAACCTGATCCCATGTCACAGATAGCGTATTGCGCCCGTAAATAGTAGATAAAACTGCGCCAGTGGTTGGAACATAATCCGTGTTCCAGATCTCCTCTAGACGCTGTAGCGTTTCATGATCTCTATTGGAGATCATCGCGCGCGTCTCACTCAAGTACTTCTCGACTTGACGATGTACTTCCATGTGAACGTCAACGAACCGGGATACGTGAATTAACATGGAGTTATGTTTTCTTGTTTGACCACGCGCAAAGCGTGCGGCGCACGTCAGGAGAAATGCGTCGATCGCTCGCTCCAGACTTGGGGGGACAACGTCCCGACCATTGAATCGAGGCTTGAGTGTCTTGTCGTGGGATTCAGGAATCCACCGCTCTCCAGCTTGGTCGAGTAAACGAACCAATGGAAGACCGCTGCTGTCTTCACTATCATTGGTACCGAATACCGCGGCCGGACCAAAGTAGTCATCAGGTGGCGTTAGAGATACGATAAAAGTGGCTGGGAACAGATCCGGACCATAGTTCTTTGCCTCCCTATCATCATGAATGAAAATGTTCGCGAACGGCGTTGCCGTGTAACCAACGTAGACGCGACGGTCAAATTTCCTAAGGAGTGTGCGGATTTCTCCGTTTACGCGCTTCGGGTCGTAATCCTCCGCAAACGTCCCATCTTCGAGGAGCGGTTGGTCGCCCGTGTCGACGGAAGCTTGGTCGGCCTCGTCATCGATTACCAAAACAGGAGCCGACTTCGCCGCTGCCGGGAGGCGCGAGATCCAGCTGTTCAGATGCTTGAGGACCGTGACGTTCTTTTTCACAATGAAGAGGCACGGCTTGCTGTCAGGAGAAAAGGTAGTCTGGTCGGCAACCCGCTGGCTGAAGTCACCGTTGAGATCAGCCATCGTGAGGCTGTTGACGAGCAAACTGCTGTTGAAAGTACCAACGCCAATTTCGCGCAACGAGTCGTTCAGCCGGCGAGATTTTGGGTTCGTATCGTAGCCAAGCACGTCCTCATCAAATCGCTTCTGCGTCTGAAGGCGAAGAATTTTGTGCATTCCAGCGAGTACGATAATGATGCGATATCCCGCATCCGCTGCTCGATTGGCCACACCAGCATAGCTTGCGGTCTTGCCGGACTGCACGTCACCGACGACAAGACCACGCCAGTCCCACTTACCTAGTCTCTCTGGGTCATCCATCAGCTCAAGGATCTTTGCGGTAGAATCTTTCAGCTCTTGAACGGAGTCTGCTGCCCATCCACCTTCTTCAAGCTTGTCCAGATACCGCTTCATGAACGGCCCGGGCTGGCGACGTTCCCCGACGTACCACGGCGCTGGACGTGAGCCTTCTTTCCCATGAAGAACTAGTGCGGGCCCCTGCTCAGTAACAAACATCGTGAGCAGCAAACGAACTGCCGTATCGATATCTTCGTCACTAATCTTCGTCTTGCTCGCAGCCGCGTACGCCGGCGCAAGAACGTTCAGAGCGTCCAGAATTGTATCGCGCGTAATTGTCTCTCCTGCTTCCTTTCGTGCCAGGAGACTGCGCCTCGCAGTAACCGAAAGATCGGCGGCAATTTCTGTCATAGATTCGCCTCTAGCTTCCTCGTCAGTGAGGTTCTCAGCCGCGTCATATCCCCAGGGAGGTCTAGAGTCAGTGCGTCAACGCGCTCGGTAACAGACATGTTGGCGGGAAGCGTCATGCCAAGTTCAGCAAGCTGGTCTGTAAGCACGGCGATTTCCTCAGAGTCCAATTCGGGTAGCTCGACTCCTTGCGAATCCGAAATATCCAGCCATATTCGCTCGACAGGAATCGAGCGTTCGAGGATGGAGAGCACTGCATTCACCGTGCGCACACCGGCTTTGAACTCGCAACAGGCAAGGATAATCGGATGATCACGATTGATCCGGTACTGCTTGCCTCGCGGACCTTCTGTTGCCAGCCATACAGCGGGTGCAATGTGTGGCGCTCCTCTCGTGCGCGGCCCTCTTCCGCGAAACGCAAACACTTCGCGGGCCGTTTCACGACATTTCCTTGCAATGTCGGTAAGGCGAGCTCGCAATGCGCCCGGTGGACTTGCCTGAGACTTGCGCACATCGATGCGCCAATCGCGATCTAGGTCTGTCGGCAGATCCACAAGAACTCGCGCAAGGCGGCTTGCTTCATCGCGAGTCCAAGTCCGGCTGCCGCCCAGTCCGAGCCAGCTACCCGCGACCAAAAGGCGCTTGCCTCGATAAACGTAGAAGCCCTGTCTTGCTCCCCATCCGCCAATCCCGCCGGCATCATTGTAATCGGCATCGTTAGTGAAGCGATCTCGGTGCGGAAGCACATACGGCTTTACGATGATTTGCGAGCCCGCATGGCGAATGCGCTCTAATGGCATCTCGATGGTGGCCGGGTGTGCAACTTGAAAAGGATCCCATGCCTTGACTGCGCGGCCATTCAAAGCGATACCGATCTTCGTGGCAT
>Ga0116152_10002433_pt1 | contig 15184 bp, 6 predicted proteins | sample AD_UKC119_MetaG_FD_89894 | JGI IMG/M metagenome (GOLD analysis project Ga0116152, IMG submission 89894) | Active sludge microbial communities of municipal wastewater-treating anaerobic digesters from Hong Kong - AD_UKC119_MetaG | ecosystem: Engineered > Bioreactor > Anaerobic > Digestate... | reverse complement strand
TGCTGCGCCACCGCATCCTGCTCGGTTTCCAAGGCCAGTCCGAAGGCATCACCACCGACCAATTGGTCGACGCGGTTTTGGCCCACAACCAAGAGGCGCTTGGAGCCCGCGCGTGAACCAACCGGCCTCGACCACCCAAACCCGCGAACCGCTCTTCGACGGCGACTTCCTCGAACAGGTCCAGCGCCTGCGCCTTGTGGCGCGGCGCGTGGCCCCGCGCGGCCGCTTTGCCGAGCAGGCCTCGAAGGACCGCGGCGCGGGCCTCGAATTTCAGGACTACCGGCCCTACGTGCCCGGCGACGATTTGCGTGCGATCGACTGGACCGTCTATCGGCGCCTGGGCCGCGTGTTCCTACGCTTGTTCGAGGAGCTTGAAGACCTGCCCGTGTACCTGCTACCCGACATCTCGGCCAGCATGTGGCTCGAGGATCCGCCGCGCGTGCGCGCGGGGTTGCAGTCGGCGCTGGCTCTGGCGGCGGTGGCGCTCGGGCAACACGACGCGGTGGGGGTCTTCCCGTTTGCGAACGACCTGACCATTCTGTCGCGCCCCAAGGCCGGCAAGTCGCGCATCTTCACCTTGGCGCAGCAGTTGCAGAGCCTCGAGCCCGGCGGCCAAACCGATTTGGTGACCTCGATGAAGCGTTTCCAAGCCATGGGCTTGCGCGAAGGCTTGGCCGTGGTCGTGTCCGACTTCTTTGATCCGGGGGGCGTCGAGGCGGTCGCGAAGGCCTTGCGCGGCATCCGTCACCGCTTGCTGCTGGTGCAACTCGTGCGCCCCAGCGACCGCAACCCCGAGCAGAGCCTGCAAGGCGACTTGCAGCTCACCGATTGCGAAAGCGGCGCGGTCGAAAACGTCTCACTGACCCCGCACGTGCTCGAACGCTACCGCGCCTCGTATGATCGCTTCGCCCAGGGCTTGGCGGACTTCGCCAGCAGCCGTCAAGCGGGTTTGCTGGCGCTCGACACCGAAGGGCCCGTGATCGATCAGATCGCCACCCTCTTCGAGCAGGGGAGGTACGTGGTTTGAGCCTCGCACAACTGTCTTGGCCGCTTTGGCTGGTGGGTTTGGGGGTTGTGGCGGGGCTTCTGTTCCTGTTGCAACGCTTGCGCGTGCGCCACCGCGCGGTGGTCGTGATCACCACGTTGTTCTGGCAGGAAGCCAAGGAAGAGGCTCGCGCTCGGACCTTGGTCGAACGCTTTCGCCACCCCTTGGCCTACTTGCTCGCCTTGCTGGTCGCGGGGCTCGCCTGGCTAGCCTTCGCCGATCCAATCTGGCGCGATGGGCAAGGCACGCGTTACACGGTGCTGCTCGACGGCTCCGCCGCGATGGCGCGTGCGGATCGTTTCGATGCGGCTAAGGACGCGGTCGAAGACCTCGCCGGTCGCTTGCCGCGCGGCCGTTCCGAAGTGATTTGGTGCGGCAGCGCACCGCAGACCTTGTTGGCTCCGGGGGAAGATCGTTCGCTCTTGGCGATGCGCCTGGCGAACTTGCAGCCCGAAGCCACGCCGTCGTCGATCGGTCGCGCAATCGCGATGGCGGCCGCCAGCCGGCCGATGGGCGCGGATTCCTCCGGCACCGTTGTGGTGGTGGTAGGCGAAGCTCCCGAGGATCAAGCCGACGTACCGTCCGACTTGCGCTGGGTACACCTCCCGGTAGGAACCGACGAGGTGGACGACGGTGCGCGCATCGTGGCCCTAGGCGTCTCGCCTGCAGACCAGGTTTGGGGCCAAGTCGACGCCCTGCTCACCGTGCGAGGTGGCGACGGGCAAGCGCCCCAGGTCGGCTTGGGTGATGTCGATTGGAAGGGCACCGTGCTGCGCACCCAGAACGCTGGCGAGACCCAATACCAAATCCGCGGCCTACCCGCCGATGGGGCCGTGCTGCACGTGCGGCTCGCGGGAGACAGCGCCCAATCCTTGGCTAGCCAAGCGCACCTGCGTTTGCCCAAGCGCGCTCCGATCCGCGTTTGGGTTGCGGAAGACGCGCGCGACGGAGCCTTGCAGCAGGTGCTGCAAGCCGACTCGGCCATCGAACAAGTCGCCGACCCGGCCCAGGCTGACGTGGTGGTGTTGGGTTCGGCCCAGGCCCCGGCCAAGCGTCCGGCGCTGCGTTGGGTGGCGACCGAAGACCAGCCGCAGGCGATTCTTTTGCAGCACGAAGCCGAGCTCGATTCGCAAGACGTGCTGCGCTACGCCCTGGGCGAGTTCGGTTTGGACCGCATCGATGCCACCGAAATGGCCCAAACCGCGGGGCAAGCAATCGAACTCGGCGCCCAAGTCGGCGACCAGCGCGAAGTGCGCGTGTGGCGCAGCTTGTTGGCCAGCGATCGTTATGGTCTCGTCGAAAGCCGCGCCTTCCCGTTGCTTGTGGGACGCGGCCTGCGCTGGTTGGCGCAGCAGGCGCCGGTGGTGCCTTATGTGGCCGCTGGACGGAGGTTGCCGATGCCGCTTGCGAGCGATGCTTCGGGCTTTGCGCCTGCCGAGGATCTCTTGCCCACCGTGGCCGGATCGTTCGCAGGCCCCGATGGCGGTGCGTGGGAGGCGAGTTTGCTCGCGCCCTGGGACCCGATCCCTTGGGCGGGTGGGGTGGCCTCGCCCGCCGATGGGTTGCCGACCCAACACGGCTCGTTGTTCACTTGGATCGTTTTGCTCGTGCTCGCGCTCTTGGGGCTCGAGTGGATTCTGTTTGGTTCCGGTCGCATTCCTTGACCCTATGCCGATGACTCTTCTGGAACCTTGGTACCTGCTTCTGGGCTTGGCGGTCCTGCCCGTTTGGGTGGGGCGCTTCCGAGCCCGTTCGATGGTGCATGGCCTGTTGCGCTCGGCCGCATGGTGCGCGTTGGTGCTGGCCTTGGCCCATCCCGTTTGGCAGCGCGAGTCCACGGCGGTGCAACGCGTGCTGGTGGTGGACCGCTCGGCGAGCATGATCGATACACCGCTCGCTGCGCTGGGCGACCTCGTGCGCAGCGCGCCCAAGCGCGACCGTGCGGTTTGGTTGGAAGTGGGAGCCACGGCCTCCGGGGCCAGCGAAGTACCCGGTGCCGTCGACCGTTTGCAACTCGGAGCCAGCGCGTCGACGAGCGATCTGGACCAAGCCCTTGCCCGGGCCAGCGCTTCGATCCCCGCCGGGGCTGCGGCCAGCGTGTGGATCGTCAGCGACGGCCTAGCCACCAGCGGTTTTCCCACCCGTAGCCTGAGCGAGCTGTGGGCGCGCGGCATCCCGGTCTCCTGGTTGCGCGCGGGCCGCGTGGCGGGCGATGTGCGGCCGGTGGCCTTGGAGCCCACCGGCAGCGCGAACAGCGTGCGCGCGGGGGTTCCGGCGCAACTCGAAGCCCTCGTCGAGGGACTCGGGCAAGTCGTGACCTGCGTGCTGCGCGATCGTTCGAGCGAGGCGGATGGCGGGGGCGTCCGAGAGTTGGCTCGCGTTGAACATGTGCGGGTGGACGGGCCCACCCGCGTGCCGTTCCTGTGGGAGTCGCCGCGGGCGGGATTCCCGACGCTCGAGCTTGCGGTCGAAATCGAGAGCGGCCAGGACGCGCGTCCGGGCAACGAGGTGTTGATGCGCACGCTCGCGGTCCAAGACCCCTTGCGCGTGGCCTACCTGGGCGAACGCATGCAAGGCGGAGCCGAACGACTCGGCGAGTTGTTGGGCGCGGGCTTTGCGGTGAACGAGCCTTCCGATTCGGCCGAGTTGGTCGCGTCCGACGTGGTCGTGATCGATGACCGACCCGCGCAGGCCGTACCCGCCGCGCTGCAGGAAAGTTTGGTCCAAGCCGTGACCCAAGAGGGGCTGGGCTTGGTCATGGCTGGCGGCGAATCGGCCTTTGGTCCGGGCGGCTACCACAACCAGCCGATCGAAGACCTGCTGCCGGTGGAGATGGTGCAGAAGGAAGAGAAGCGCGATCCTTCGACTTCGCTGGTTTTGATCATCGACACCTCGGGTTCGATGGGGGGCAACCGAGTGCAGCTCGCCAAGCAGGTCTCGCGCCTCGCGATCCGCCGCTTGCTGCCCCACGACAAGGTGGGCATCGTCGAGTTCTATGGGGCCAAACGCTGGGCCGTGCCGCTGCAGCCCGCCTCGAACTCGATCGAGATCGAACGGGCGCTCAACCGCCTCGACGCCGGCGGCGGCACGGTGATCCTGCCGGCCATCGAAGAGGCCTACTACGGGCTGCAAAACGTGCGTACGCGCTACAAGCACGTCCTGATCCTGACCGACGGCGGCGTCGAGTCGGGGGCCTTCGAACCGCTCCTGCGGCGCATGGCCGACGATGGCATCAACGTGTCGACCGTGTTGATTGGTCCCGACGCCCACTCCGAATTCCTGGTGAACTTGGCCAACTGGGGCCAAGGCCGCTTCTACTCGGTGCCCGATCGCTTCAACCTGCCCGAAATCCTGCTCAAGCAACCGGCGAGCGCCAAACTACCGTCCTACCGGCCGGGAACCGTCGCGGTCCAAGTGCACGGTGGCCGGGGTTGGTGGGGCGAAGTCGACGCGAGTGGGGTCCCCGGGCTTGCAGGCTACGTCGAGACCCGCTTGCGCCCCGGTGCGGAGCGCGTGATCGACACGGCGCTCGAACACCATCCGATCCTGGCTTCCTGGCGCTATGGCTTGGGCCGTGTCAGCGCGTTGATGACCGAACCCACCGGGCCCGGTACCGAACCCTGGCAGCACTGGCCTGGGTACGGCGCGCTCATGGCGCGCGTGATGCTGCGGACTGCCGATGATGGCGCCGAGCGCTTTGCCTTCGGCGTGAGCCGCGACGGGGATCAAGCGATCGTGGTTGCCGAAGCGCGTCGCTCCGAAGCCGGCCAGCCGAGCGCCAAGCGCGTGGGCAGCGAGCCCGCCGACTTGGTCTTCGCCCAAGTCAGCCCCAACCGTTGGGAAGCGCGCTTCACATGGTCGCAGGCGAGCGATGCCCTGCTCGAAGCGGGTGCCCAAGGCTCGCTGCGTTCGCCGCAACGGCTGGTCTTGCCCGCCTCGAGTGGTGAGGCCCAGGAGCGCCAAGTTCCCGAAGCCGTGGCCGCTCGTTTGGGCGATTGGATCGGCCAGGCCGGGGGCCGTGTGCTCGAAGACCTGCCGACTAGCTTGGCCGAAATGCCGTTTTCCGCCGCCGACCGATCTCCAGGCAGTTTGCGCCTCGGACCCTGGCTGGCGCTACTCGCGCTCGTGCTCTATCTCCTGGACCTGCTTTACCGGCGCATGCCGCGCACATCATCATGAAGAGGATTCTTCCGGTCCAATGGACGACGGGTTGCCTCGCGGCAGGACTGCTGCTTGCGGGGGCTTCTGCTCCCGTGCTGGCCCAGGCCCAAGCGGGCGCGCAACCAGAGGCCAAGGCACAACCGAGTTCCCCAGGTTCCGACTCGGGCCCGGCGGCCCTCGAAGCCCAGGCCGCTGTCGACGCCGAGATCGAGCGCTTGTTGCAAGTGGGCGCTGCCCAGTCGCTCACCCCCGAGCAGGCGTCTAACTTGTTCGATCGGGCTTTGCTCGCGAACGGGCAATTGGAGCCGCTGTTCGTGCAATTGGAAGCGCTCGACCAAGCCGCCAAGGATTCGGACCCGCTGCGCTGGCGCGGCCTCGTGCGCATCGAAGCCCAGCTCCACTGGCGCTACGGCAACCTCAAGCAGGCCCGCGAGCGCTACCAAACGCTTGCGCAACAAGCCGACGACATCGACGCGCGCTACAACTTGGCGCGGCTTTGGGATGCCGAGGGCAAGACCAAAGAAGCGGCCGAGACCTACCAAGAGCTACTCGACTTGGTCGACCCGGAGTTGGCCGAGGCCCTGCACATCCGCATCGCCTTGATGGAGTTGCAAAAGGCCGGCGCGGACAAGGACGAATCTGACGGGGCGCCGGGCGACCCACTTTCGCGCTTCGCTGGCGAACCCGAACGTTCGCTGGATTTGCGCAACCGGGCGGCGGTCGTGCTGGCCTTGATCAACAAACCCAAGGCGGCCATCGCCCTGTATCGGGTGGAAGGGGGCGCCAAGGACCAACTGCTCGGCTACCTGCGGCTGGCCGAGTGGGGCATCGCCGCCAAGGACGCCCAGGTCGCGCAAGAGGCCGCTTGGCAGGCTGCCAGCGTGGCCACCATCGCGCGTGAGCGGCGCTATGCGCTGACCTTGCTCGCCGAAGCCCATCGCATGGACAGCACGCTGCCCCAGTTGATCGAGCGCTTCCATGCGGAACAGCAGAGCCTATCCCCCGAAGCGCGTGCGCTGTGGATCGATCTCCTGCGGGAGACCCAGGAATACCAGCAGGCGATCGAGCTGGTGCAAGGCGCCTCGAGCGAAGCGGGCTTCACCGACGAGGAGCAGCTCGAGTTGTTCGAGATGTACCGCGAGGCCGGGCGCGACCAGGATTTGATCGACGCCTACCACGAGCGCATCGCGGGCGAGCCGGGCAACGTGACTTGGCGCGAGGGTCTGGCGCGGTACTTCCTTGAGTCGGGTGACCGGCAGCGGGCCGTGGAAGTCTGGAGCGATTGGATCACCGACCAGGCCGCCGGGCAGCACCTGATCGGGGCCGACGCGCTGATGGCGCTGGGCCTCGACGAGCTGGCGATCGAGGTGGCGGAGGCCGCCATCGCGAGCGCGGACCAGGGTTTGGCGACCAGCAAGAAGACCAATGCCGAATCGGCGCTTCTGTTCCTTTTCGATCTGTACCGCGAACGCGGACGGCTCGACGAAGCACGCGGGGTGCTCCAGCGGCTCGACCAACGTTCGGCCCCCGACGCGCCCGTGCGCGTGCAGTTGGCCGACGCCTTTGAGCGGCTCGGCGACCAACGCCGCGCGGTCGAGGTGCTCACGGGCTTGGTGGCCTCGCGTCCCGAGGGCGAAGCCGGTGAGGACGTGGAAATGCGGCTGGCATGGCTGCAGTCCGAGATCGGCCAGGAGGAAGTGGCCTTGGTCCAATGGCGCAGCCTGTGGGAACGCGTCAACTCGGTGCCGCGCCGGCGCTACGTCGAAGACCGCATGATGACCGTGGCTTCGCGGCTCGGGGTCTTGGCCGACGTGGCTGTCGAGCTCGAAGAGAAGCTCTACAACGGCCAAGCGACCGAGCGCGATAGCGGACTGCTCGTGCGGCTCTACACCAAAGTGGGCGATGCCGTTTCCGCCGCCGAGGTGATCGAAGAGTTCATGCGCCACTCGGGGGGCAGCGAAATCCAGGCGCTGACTGAGAAGGCGCGGGTGTACCTAGCCTGCACCGACTACTACCACTACGAAGAAGCCGTCAAACGGTTGATCGAGCTCGACCCCGAAGGCGAACCCGACTATCTGCGACAGCTGGCCATGAGCCAACTGGAGCGCGGCAAGCCCAAGGAAGCGCGCGAAGTGCTGATGCGGCTCGCTGGCCTCGAGTCCGAGGACTCGTCTTCGGCCGAGTTCGAAGCCGGCGTGCTCTCGCTCTCGGGTATGCGCGAGGAAGCGGTCATGGCCTACCGCAAGGGACTGGCGGGCCACCCCGATCGCATCGATGCCTACATCCTGATGGCGGGGCTGCTCAAGGAACTCAACCAGACCGACCAGGCCGTGGGCATGTTCCAGTTCCTGGCGGAGACCGCCGACAAGGACGACCTGTTCACGATCGCTATCGACGGCATCCTCAACATGCTGGTGGATGCCCCGCCCCGGCCCAAGACCGTGCAGTGGGCCCGACGCATCACGCTGGAACGGTTGGCGGCGCGGCACGACAAGCCGTACCTGTACCAACTGCTGGGTGATTTGGCGTCCGAGGCCAAGGACCACGACGGCAACATCTTGGCGCTTGAGAACGCCCTGCCCTCGGCCGGTCCGCGACGCGGTTCGATGCTGCGCGAGCTGATGGACCTGACCATCGAGAAGCGTTCGAGCTTCACCGGCCCCGGCTGGCCGGGCGACACCGACAAGCACTTGGCCATGGGCCGCCGTTTGGTAGGTTTGGCCGAAGCCGTTCCGCCACAGGTGTATTTGGACTTGGGGGCTGCCTTCCTCAAGGCCAAGGACGAACGGGCCGCCGAGCGTACTTTTGCGCTCACCCGCAGCCTTCCCGATGGCACGCTGTACCAACGCCAAGCCGCAGCAAGCTTCGAGCAGGCGGGCTTTGTCAAGCGCGCGCTGGGGATGTACGAAGCCGTGCTGGCCACCCAACCATCGGACGTGCCCTTGTTGGCCAAGGTGGGCGAAGTGCACGAGAACCTGGGCGACGATCCGCGGGCTCAGGCCCTATACCGGATCGGCTTGGACCTGTTGCTGCGCCGCAGGCCGATGTCGATCGACGCCACCGACAAGGAGGAAGACGTGCCGGTGTGGCAACGCAACCTCAATGTCGACGACTTCACGCAGAACTACGACCGCGTGTGGTTGGGGCTGATGGCCACCATGGCCGATGCCAAAGCCTTGGAGGCTTTCCTGGCCGAACAGGCCACGCAGGTTGCCGAAGACTTGCCGATCGTGCTCGACAAGCTCGACCAGATGCGCCGCGAAGCACGCCGCAAGCCCGGCCCGAAAGGTCCCGAGCCGGTGCGCTTGGAGCGCTTCCCGTGCCTGCAGCGGCGCCTGGAAGTCTACCGGCGTTCCGCTCTGGCTTGGGGACGGGCGGACTTGGCCGATGCCATGGACCTGCAGGTCGTGCAGGCCTTTGTGGATGACGACGACCTGCTCGAACAACTGGTACGGGATCGCTTGCAGTGGGGCCAGGTCGGTTCGGCCAAGGGCTTGATCGAGTCGAGCGGACGCGACGAGGAAGCCCGACGGGCGCTGCTGGTGCGCGTGGGCGAAGTGGTGGAAACCACCGGCTCCTCGCCGATCCCCCTGGCCGAGGCCGCGCGACAAGTGCTGCCCCTAATCGCCGAGGGTCGTCTCGCGGAGCTTGAGTCGGTGGTGCGCCGCGCAGACCTCGGAAAAGTCGAAGAAGAGGAAATGGGCATGGTCTCGGTGCTCTTCTCCGCCGCGCGCTACCTGGACAACCAGGACCTGGTCCTCAAAGTCGGGCGCGATCTGTTGCGACTCAAGATGGGTGGGGGACGCAGCTACGAGCTCGAGGGCGTGTTCAACATGGTCGGCGGCGCGCTGACATCCGAGAACGAGCTGGCGCTCGGACGCTACTTCGTGTCGCGCGTGTTCGAAGACCCCGAAAAGAACGCCCAACTGGTCACCTTCTTGCCCACCCTCGCGGCTCGTTTCGAAGAACCGCTTGTCAGCACCGAACAGGTGTTGCAGCTTCTCGACGGCTATGGCGAGAAGTATGCCTGGGGTTTGGAGCCGGTGATCGCCCTCTTGCCCGCCGCCGATCGGGCTTCGGCGGTACGAAGTGTGTGGAGCAAGCTGGAAAAAACCCAGCGGGCGAGCTTGTTGCTCGATTTGGTCTCTGGCATCCAGGGCGAATTGGGTGAGGACTTCACCAAGTTCGTGCTCGACAATCTGGGCCCCGCCCTGGCCGATGCGGAGGAATTCCTCGAGTACACCATTGGGGAACTGCTCGATGTGCAGGGCAAGGACCAGCTGGTGCTCCAGATCCTCGATATCCTGCAGGCCAACGGGTGGGACAAGCTCAAATTCTTGCCCGCGATCCGCGCGATCCGGTTGCAGGCTCTCGACCGCCACGACGAAGCCATCGCTTTGGCCGGGGAGGCTTGGGTCGCGCTGGCCCAGGACGACGATTGGCGTTCGCGGGAGGCGCTGGAGAAGATGGGCAAGGTCTTCCTGCCTGCAGACTTGGCCGGTCTGCTGGCGGCCCACGCTGCTTACCGCGACGCGAACGGCGATACGCCCGAGTTGCGCAAATCGGAGTTGGATGTACTTGCGGCTTGCGGGCCCGCGCAGGCGGAGGCCTATGAGGCCGCCTTGGACGCCGGTCTGGAAGCCTACCCCGAGAACGAGGCCCTGCTCATGGAGGCGGCCGATCACTACCGCAGCCGCGGGCAGCGGGCGAGGGAGGCTAGGACCTTGGAGCGTTTGATTGGCGTGCTCGACGACAAATCCAAGCAAGCGCGGATGTGGCGCAGAGTCGAGAGCGCATGGAACTCGTTGAAGCAGTCCGAAAAGGTTTTGTCGGCCAAGCGGGCGATGCTCAAACTCGACGGGGAGGACACCGAAGAAGAGGAGTCTTTCGCGGTCCTCAGCGGAGGCATGGTCATGCTGATGCCGATGGCTGGTGCTGTGGAGGAAGAGTCGAAGTCTGGGCTGCCCAAGACCATGGCCGATCTCAAGACGGCGGTCGATGAAGCCCGGTTGGACGATGCCGCCCTGGTTTTGCGTCGCATTTGGCGACGCTTCGCGATCGGGGAGCCGAAGGAGAATTTCCGTTTCTTCTCGTACTACTCCCCGCTGAACAACATCCAGTGGCCCAAGGACAAAGACGAAGCCCAGACTCGCAAGCGCATGGGCGGCATGCAGGGCTTCCTCGAAGACCTAGCCGAACGCCAAAGCACCAAAGACGATCCGGAGACGAAGGAAGAGTCGAGCGCATTCGAGCATATGGCCGAGTATCCCACTTTGGTTGCCGAGCTCCAACGCTTCCTGCGTACCCAAGGTCCCGACCAATTGGATCGGTTGCAACCCCTCTTCAAAGGCCTATTGGCCGCGCGCAACCGCGAGATGGGCAGCGAGGCTTCGTTTGCCGACCTCGTCGACAAGGCGCGCAGCGGTCGCGCGGGCAAAGTCGAGAAGATCCTCTTGCTGGCTTCGCTTGACGGCTTGGAAGGTGGTCTACCCGCCGACGTGCAGCCGATTCTGAGCGACCTTCCCCGAACGGTTTCGCCACGCGACGCGGCGCAGATCCGGCGGCTGGCGCGGGTCTACGCCCGCGGCGGCAACCTAGTGGCGGCACGCGCGTTCTTCCGCTGGTGTGGCACCCAGGCACAAACCCGTAGCTATTCCTTCGGCTCGGACGACGGAAGCACCTCGGTCACGGTCCGCGAGTTGGTCGAAGAGGCCAAAGAACTATTCGAAGGCGAGCAACGCATCGCGATGATCGAAGACGTGCTGCAGTTTGCCGAGCCGGGCGACCGTCCATGGGAACGCCGTGATTTCCAGGGCCTGGTGCTCGATACTTGGGAGGAGGTCCTGCCCCCCGATCAAGCGCTCGAGCGTTCGCGGTCGATCTGCGCCGAAGCGATCGACTTGGGCAAGGGGCTCAACCGCGATCTAGCGAGCCGAGCGACGGTTCTGTACGCCAAGGCTGGAGAATTGGCCTCGGCCCTGCGCGCCTTGGAGATCGGCTTCGCCACGCTCGACCCGGCCACGATCACCCAACCGCTCGTACGCTGGTACCGCGAGGATCCCTTGACCCCCAGTCGCATGAGCGATTCGGACCTCGAACGCCTGTTCCCCTCGGGAGACGGGGATGCGTCCGCTGCGGAGCCCACTTGGTTGCTGGCAGCTGCGGGCGCGTTGGCGGAATGGAAGCAGGCGGATCGCATCGATCCCGAAGATGGTGTGCGCGCGTTGAGTTGGATCGCTTGGTTGCTGCATCGCTGTGGACAAACCGACGAAGCCGCTGCGCTCATGGCCAGCTTGGGCGACGACCCGAATTGGTCGGCCAACACGCAGCTCTGGCGCATCGACTCGCTGCGCTTGCAAGGCGACGGTGATCAGGCGTTGGCTTTGGAACGGGCGCTGCTGCAATCGGGCCGATTGCCCGTCGATCGAATGCCGGGCGTGATCCGCGAGATCCGCGCGGCAGAAGGTCCGGCCGAAGCCTTGGCCGCCATCGAACCGGTCGCCGACGACACCCGCTTGCCCGAACTGCTCGACGTGCTGGTCGATGTGGCCGGCGAAGCACAAGACCCAAGCGCCGTCGAACACTGGACCTCGGTCCGCGCCGCCGCCCAAGCCTCCGAACGCAAGATCGAGGAGCTGGAGAAAAAGGCCAAGGAGAAGAAAGCCGCCGGGCGCTAAGTGCACGCACTTTGCCCTGCGGTCCGATTCCGGCGTAAGGCCACAACATGCGATCGAAACCTGGAATCGCGTTTGGGGCCGGCAACCTTTGCCTGTTCTCGCGTGGGCCGCTGCAACCATGGCAGGGCCTCTTGTCGTCGCGTTGCGAGGCATGGGGGGCTAGTTCCTGCACCAAAGCGGGTACCTAGCGGGCCTCTGGAAAGGAAGTTGGATTTCGCTTGCGTGGGCGTTGGGGCGGATCCCGATAGGTGCAGGACGTTGAATCACCATCCTTCCCGTCCCAAGTCGATGCATACCCTATTCCTTCGTTCCTCCCTTGGCCTGTTGGGCCTTTTGGCAAGTACTTCGGTCGCCCTCGGGGGCGAGGAGTGGACCGCTTACGATGGCGGTACCCCGCATTGGTTTGGCTACTCGGTGGCCACGGCCGATGGCTGGCGCTTGGGCGGAGCTCCCATGGAAAACCGTGCGGGCGCCCAAGCAGGGGCTGCCTATCTGCTCGACACGACCATCCCTGGGATGGTGGAGAAGAAGTTTACGCCGCTCGTCCGCACCGCAGGCCAGCGCTTTGGTTGGGCGGTGGACGTGAGTCCCAACATCATGGTCATCGGCGCGCCCGGTCAAGGCGCCATGTTCGGCGAGGCGTTTGTCTTTGAACGCAGCGGCGAAACCTGGTCCCAAACGGCGATCCTTTCGGGGGTGCCCGGCTACGCCGGCGATGGCTTCGGCAGCGCGGTGGCGATCGATGGCGATCGGATCCTGGTGGGAGCCCCGGGCGATCCCCGGAGCGGCGTGCAATCGGGGGTCGTGTATTCCTTCCGCCGTGGCGAGGTGCTTTGGTACCTCGAAGACACGCTGCAGGCCCCGCACACCAACGCTGGCGATCAATTCGGCTTCGCGCTCGACGCGGACCGAGGCCGCGTGGTGGTGGGTGCATTCAGCGCCAACATCGCGGTGTACAACGAAGGCGCGGCGTATGTTTTTGAACAGACCGCTAACGGCTACCAATTCACGGCCGAGCTTTGGGCTCCCGCGCCGCGCCCGGATTCGATGTTCGCACGCTCGGTGGGCATCCTGGGCGACCGGATCGCGGTGGGCGCCACCGAGGACCATTGGTCCGACGTGCGCACCGGGTCGGTGACCTTGTACGCGCTGCAAGCGGGAACTTGGCAAGTCGAAGACGTCGTCCACGCACCCGACCGGGCATTGGGCAACGCGTTTGGCTACGCGCTGGCCCTGCAGCCCGAGGGTTTGATCGTCGGGGCGCCGTTGGCCACCAGCGCAGGCGTGCGCAGCGGTGCCGCCTACGTGTTCCATCCGATCGGTCCGCGCTGGGGCGTGACCGATACCCTGCAGCCCAGCGTGACCCTGGCCGCCAACGACTACGTCGGGGTCTCGGTCAGCATCGCGAGCGATGGTGCGATCGTGGGCGCCATGCGCAGCTGCACCAAGTCCTACAACGCCGGAGCGGTGCACCTGTTTGGTGCCGAAGACTACGACGTTCCGCTCGTGGTGGAATTCTGCGGTTGCGAAGATGGGGGCCCCTGCGGGACCGATCCGCTGCCCCATGGCTGCGAGAACAGCACCGGGGTCGGGGCCCAATTGGTGGCCCTCGGATCGACTTCGGTGCGCGCCGACAACCTAGCCCTGCAAGCCAGCGGGATCCCGAACAGGTCGCAACTGCTCTTCCTGATCGGACAAGCGGGTGAACCGACCCCGTGGTACGACGGACGCTGGTGCTTGGCACCGGTGAACGGGTCGCTGGGGACTCTGGAGTCCACCAAGGCCAAGAAATCGGGCGTGGTGACCACCAGCCGGAGTTTGCTGCGACTGGGCTCGCGGCTGGGCCTGGACTTGCTCGCCGGAACCACTTGGTCGGTGCAGGCCATCTACTACGACAGCCATGGTCCGTGCGGGACCCGCTACAACGCGACCAACGCGTTGATGCTCACTTTGGTTCCCTGATCGAGCCGGCGACAGGGTGAGAGACGGGGGCGGCCGGGGATTTCTCGGCCGCCCCCGTGCGTACTGGCGCGCGACCCTTCGGGTCAGTACCCTGCCCGCCATGTCCAGGCTCAGCAAACGCCAAAAGTGGGTCCTGAACGGGCAAATGGAGCGCGTTCTGGAACCCCAGTTGCCCGTTCCTGGCGACGAGTGCTTCGAAAATCGAGGGCATTGGGCCACCCGTTGCTTCGCCAAGGACCGGCCCATCACGCTCGAGTTGGGCTGTGGCAAGGGCACCTTCAGCGTCGAGTTGGCCCGGAGTTTCCCCGAACGCAATTTCGTGGGAGTCGACATCAAAGGCCACCGCTTCTACACCGGCGCCCAGCAAGCGGAGGACCTGGGGCTCGACAACCTGGTGTTTCTGCGCGCGCAGATCCAGCAGATCGAGCGCTATTTCGGACCGGGCGAAGTGAGCGAGATCTGGCTGACGTTTTCCGACCCGCAGCCCAAGGATGGCAAGGGCACCAAGCGCATCACCAGCGGTCGTTTCGTCGAACGCTACCGAAAGCTTTGCCAGCCGGGCGGGATCGTGCACATCAAGACCGACAGCCCGCTGGTCTACGGGCTCGCTCTCGAGGAACTCGGGCCCAACTTCTTGTACCAAACCAAGGACGTGCATGGGCCCTGGTTGCAGACCGTCCCAGAACCCCTGCGCAGCCTGCTCGCCTTCCAGACGCCCTACGAAAAGCGCTGGATTGCGGAGGGCCGCAAGATTGCCTACTTGAGTTTGGCGCTCTAGGCCCGGCCGGGTGCGGGCTTCACGAACAGGAAGTTGTTGGCGTAGGTGGGGCGGTCCCAGAAACGCGGACCGACTTCGGCTTGGTGCACTTCGGGGTCGAATTCGGCTAGCGGATGTGAGCCCCAGCGATCGAAGAACGAACCCTGGTAGCCGCGCGTGAGCAGCTCGGCGAAGACCGCGTCCATGGTCTTGTTTTGCAAGCGTAGATGGCGCCGCTCGCATTCCAACAACACCGCTGGCGTTTGGCTCTCGAGTAGGTGGCCCGCCCCTTGCAAGACCTCGAGCTCGGCGCCTTCGACGTCGATCTTGAGGAAATCGACTTGGGGCAGATTCTGTGCGCGCACCAAGGCGTCAAGCGAAGTCACGCGCGTGGGGATGTCATGTCGCACATGGTCACGACTCGCTTCGGCCTCGGCCACGGCCGCGATGAGCGAAGCGGCGGGCGACGTGTGCCCGTCGGGTCCGGGAACGTGCAGGATCGCCATGCCTTCTTCCATTCCCAAACCCAAGCGGTGGATCGCGACGTTGCGCCACCCGTTGCGGGCCACGACCTCGGCGAGG
>Ga0116152_10002431_pt1 | contig 15191 bp, 13 predicted proteins | sample AD_UKC119_MetaG_FD_89894 | JGI IMG/M metagenome (GOLD analysis project Ga0116152, IMG submission 89894) | Active sludge microbial communities of municipal wastewater-treating anaerobic digesters from Hong Kong - AD_UKC119_MetaG | ecosystem: Engineered > Bioreactor > Anaerobic > Digestate... | reverse complement strand
TTTTGTGGAAGCAAATGAGTGGCTAAGGAAATACCCGAATCTGTTTCAAAATATAAATTATCCTGAGGATTTAGAAAATATTTAAAGATTTATTTCCAATCAGGCAGAATACACTTTGAACTTTGTTTTGCAAATACTTCTTCGTAATGGTTCAAACTTCGTTGCATTACTGGAGAATTTTCGTCATGGCAAGTGAGACAGGCGCCGACAGTCAGGATGTTTTTTTGCTGATCGACACTAAAAGGAAAAACATTTGAACGGGTAGAAACTTTTCCTTCACGAGTTTGCAGAAAATCGATCCAGGCATCGGCAGGCAACCCATCGTTTTTATCTGCGGCGTAGCGCGGAGTGAACTTCCATTTCCCCTTTCCTTTATCAATCAGGTATTCAAGTTTCCCTTCACCGTAACCCAAAGCAAGTGGATCGTTGTGGCAACTTACGCAGCTTCTGCCTTTTGAGGAGGTAGTATGTGGCGCAGCAGGGGCATACAAGCGATGAAAGATGGTTCCGTCTTTTTCGTTACCGGTAAATGAATGTAAATCGGTGGTCATGATCATTCCCGGAACAACAGGAATAATTTCTGTTTTACCCTCCGTTTTTCGAATACCAAGAGTAGGAAGTTTGGCTTTGTATTCTCCAATGTATTCTACCCAACTCCCGGTTTGTTCCCGGTTTGTAATCATATTGTATCCACGTTCGTTTGGGTCGTATTCGTTGTGGCAACCAATACAGGTGGGTGCCCAGGCAGTGTGACAGCTTGAACAAGCCAGATCGGAATGAGCCTCATTTCGGGTACACTGAGCAGCCGGAGCTTTCATTGCCATTTTCTTACCGGAATTTTTTGTTAAAAACCAGATTGAATCATTTTCCACAAAAGTGTTGATCAAAGCCCGTTCATGTTTTTCGGTTACCAGAAACTGCTTCCCCGAAATATTTCCAAAACGAAGTGCAGCTATAATGGCTGATTCATTATCCAGATTTTCGGCTGCAATAGTTCGCGGTGTTCCATCAATATGGCAATCTGAACACTGCACATCCTGTTGGTCTTCCTGGTGGGCATAATGCGTGCCGTCTCCCATTAATTCGTAAGAATGGTGGCAATCGATACACTCAAGCCCCAGTTGATGATGTACATCTTCCTGTTCTTTCACAAAAACACGTTCATCTTCAATCAAACGATAATTGCTGCTGTCAGGCATTTCGCTGGCAAGCAGTGTGGTTTCGTGCCAGCCTTCGTAGTTGGTCGAAATTCTTCCTGAACGACTGTGACAGCCATAACAATGGTTGTTTGTCACTTTCACGCTGATTTCGGGATGAGTTTTCATCAACCCTCCACTATTTTCAACCAGCTCTTTTTCTGCATCCTCACTGTAATTTAAATGACAAGCCAGACATCCTCCTCCACGGCTGAATTCATTTACAGGACCCAATTCTGTTTTAGGATTACCAAGATGACAACGTACACATAAATTCTTCAGGTGTTCATCGGCTGGCGTATTTCCAAGTTCGTGAACACTTGTCAGTAAATCCGGATTATCCTGTTCGTTAAAAGTAAAACGATCAACGCTGATCATTCCACTTAGTGTAGCCATTAAACCTTTGGGAACGCGTTCCACAATCTCCGGGTGACACTGGGTTGTTCCGCAGGTTAGCGGCGCAGTGGCAAGATTCCCCGGGATCAGAATCATATTTCTGTGTGATTGTTCTTTACCGGTTGCAAATGGATTTCCCTGGTGGCACGAAATACAACCAATCGCTTCTGCGGAGTGCGAATCGGTAAAACCATGTGTTTCGGTATGGCAAGCCAGACAGCTTTCTTTTCGTCCCTGAATAACAGGAGCATTTACCCCGGCCTCCAATGTAAACTCCGGAGAGAATTCAACGTGAGGTGTTCTGAAACTGTGCAATACACTATATTTGTAATGTTCACTCCAAGGGGTAGTCCATTGCCAGTTTTCACCTCTGAAAAATAACCCGACAATTGTAAGAATGGAATATGCAACAGTGAAAACCAGTAAGCTGCGTTTGCTGCGGAACATAACTTTTTCTTTTGCAGTATTGACAAAATATACCAACACGAGTACAACAAGAAAAATTAATAATGACCATTCAGGATGTTTTAGCCAGTGAAGAATTTCCTGGAAGCCCACAAAGTACCAGGGGCCTTTTACTGCCGGGTTGAGGTTGTCATGCAACGGAGCACTCAAAAGATAACTGATTATCAGAATTCCCAATGTCGACAACACAAAATCAATGGCAGGAGGCCAGTACTTTCGGCTGTGTTCTACCATTGCAATAGCTATAAAAACAGTAAAAGTGGCTATGTGATGTACGTAGATTAACTGGTAACTTTCTGTACTCCCGAGTAGTGAATAGGCTAGTGACCTCCCGATTAAAGGGATCCGCTCGGCAAGTGTTTGTAAAATCTGGCGGGCCTGCACACTATCAGCATCTCCTTTTAGAAGGAAACCCGTAATCATGGCCAGGAAAATGATCAGCATTGAAAGACTGAGACGAATGGAAATACCGACTTTTAAACCAATCCTGCTTTTATAATGAAAATGATCATAAAGATGGATTAAGCTGAAGATTAAAAAAAACTGGGAACTCCAGTAATGAAAATTCCGCAAGAGAGAAGCCCATGGATTCAGCATCATCATGTTGCTCACACTCAGGTAAGGATCTGTCATATCAAATGGAACAGCCAAAACAACACCTGACAGAACAACCAGCCAAAACATGGCGACCGCGAGTGTGCCGAATGTTGTTTTATTTTTTTTCTGTTTCATTCTAGCTTTCTATTGTAATAGTCTTACCATCTTCCGAAATTTGTGCTTTCAATTCAGTCAGGTTCTTGTAAGCCGGCCCTTTCATCACTTTCCCGTTCAGGTCGTATTCCGATCCGTGACACGGACAGATTAAACGATTGCCTTCCATTTTATCAATTCGGCATCCCAGGTGTGTGCAGTGTGCAGAATATACCTTTGTTTCACTTTGCGAGATAACAATAAACTCATCATCAAAAGTAACCAACTTGTTTTTGTTAAACGGGAATGAGTATTTTTTAGGGGTTGTTGTGTTGAGATGCTGTAAGGTAATTTTGTTCCAGAAGAATAAAAAAAGAGCAGCAAAGCCGGCAACTGCTGTTTGTAAAAATGTCCTTCTGGTATTCATCCTGCATTTGTTTCGTAAGGCAAAGATGAGATAAAAAGACCATATTCAAAATCGGATAACATTATTTTATCTTATTGATGACGAAGCAAAGTATTTATGTTTTACTCAGTTAGCTTGGTGATATGTTCAGATTAACATGCCTTTAAACATGTTGTTAGTTGGTTATATTTATGATTTAATAGAGCATTTGTTCTAAAATAAATACATTCGAGTCTGATTTTTTTGCTTTGATATTTATGTAAATATACTATTGTTTATATTGTTGATAAAGAGACAAATAGATTTTTTAAAAATAAACAAAAGTAGACAATATTGTTATGGTATTTTAGTGCTTTAATATGCTTATTTTTAATGTTTTCAAATTAATTTCGGTAGTCGGTTCGATGCGAAATCCTTGTTATCTTTGCAAACGATATCTAAAAATATAAATAGATAGATATACTAAATAAAGAGAGAGAAACACTTCGATAAACAGGATAATTTTTATTACCTCCGGAGTTGTATTTCAATCTATAAAATATTAACAAATCAGGAATGAGAACAAGACGGGATTTTATTAAAATTTCAACTGCCGGTGCGGGGGCAGCAGCTTTGTCATACAAAGCATTTGCTTCCGACGGTTTTGGATTTTTTAAATCGAACTCGGTAGATCCGGTGAGCGATGAAGATCTGACTCCTTATCCGACATACTGTGAAGTATGTTTCTGGAAGTGTGCCGGCTGGGCTTATGTTGATAAAAGTGGTCGTATCCGTAAAGTTATTGGTAACCAGAATGATCCTCATTGCAACGGTCGTTTGTGTCCTCGCGGGACAGGTGGTGTGGGAATGGTTTACGATGAAGACCGGTTAAAGAATCCATTGATTCGCGAGACACGTACTGATGGCAGCCAGTATTTCAGGGAAGCAACATGGGAAGAGGCGCTTGACAAAGTGGCAAATAAAATGAAGGAAGTGAAGGAAAAATATGGTCCTGAAGCTTTTGGTTTATTTAATCACGGTACGCCTGGCGGTATGCTCGAACATTTGCTACGTGCCTATGGATCGGAAAGTAATGCCGAACCTGCATTTGCCAATTGTCGTGGTCCTCGTTCTTCGGCTTTTTACTCCACTTTCGGGGCCTATGTCGGTTCCCCTGAAAATACCGATATCCGCGATACAAAATGTCTTGTTCTGATCGGTTCACATATTGGTGAGAACATGCATAACTCACAGGTACAGGAGATGTCGGATGCCATTGACAACGGTGCCACTATCATTACTGTTGATCCAAGGCTTTCTACAGCAGCTTCTCACTCTCAGTATTGGTTGCCGATTAAACCATCAACCGATATTGCATTGCTCATGGCCTGGATACATGTGTTGATCAATGAGGGATTATACAACAAAGAGTACGTTGAAAAATATACATTCGGCCTTGATTATTTGAAAGACCATGTGAAAAATATGACTCCTGAGTGGGCATATGGAATTACAACCATTGAACCTGAAATGATTAGGACCACGGCTCGTGCAATGGCAAGTGCCGCACCGTCAGTTGTGGTTCATCCTGGTCGTCACGTGGTTTGGTATGGCGATGATACCCAGCGTTCACGCGCACTGGCTATTTTAAATGCATTATTAGGCTCGTGGGGTAAAAGAGGTGGTTTCTATTTCCCTGAAAGTGTATCTGTTCCTAAATTTCCACATCCGCATTACCCTGAACCGGAGTGGACCTGGAAAGACTGGAACGATGGAAAATATCCGCTTGCAACCATGGGTATTACTACCGAATTACTTAAAGCATCTATTCCAAGATATAATTATAAACATCAGGTAAAAGCCTGGATGGTGGCAGGAACAAACTTGCCCCTGTCAATGCCTGACAAACCATTGTTTAAAGAAGCTGCTGCATCGGTTGAATTTATTATGGTAATGGATACCATGCCAATGGATATTACCGGTTATGCTGATGTTGTATTGCCCGAAGCAACTTATCTGGAAAGATATGATGTTATTCGTTCGGCAGCTAATCGCGAACCAAACATTGCATTACGTATGCCGGCTATTGAGCCAATGTATAATTCGAAACCAGGATGGTGGATTGCCAAACAAATTGGTGAACGATTAGGTTTGCACGATTACTTTAATTACGATGATTATTCTGAAGTAATCGACTGGCAGCTAAAACAACTCGGTACTTCGTTGGAAGAAATGAAAAAAATAGGAGTGAAAAAGTACCCAAGAAAGAGTGGTCCTTTATACCTGGCTGATAACGAAGATTTCACATTTAATACCAATACAGGTAAAATTGAATTGTATTCAACAGATTTTGCCGATCATGGTTTTGATGCGATTCCGAAATACACCAAGCATCCGGAACCACCTCAGAATTTCTACCGTTTAATTTACGGTCGTGCACCAATGCACACATTCAGCCGTACCTCAAATAACCATAATTTGTGGGATTTAATGAGCGAAAACAGTGTTTGGGTGAATCCAAAGGTTGCCAACCTGTGGCAGCTGAAAAACGGACAGGAAGTATGGTTGAAAAACCAGGATGGACACATTACATCGTTTCCCGTAAAAGTACGTGTTACAGAAAGGATCAGATGGGATTCCGTTTATATGGTTCATGGTTTTGGACACAATAACAAAAAACTCTCGAGAGCTTACGGCCGCGGCGCCAGCGATACTGAAATGATTACCAACGTTGCAGTTGACCCTGTTATGGGAGGTACTGGCATGAGAGGAAACTTTATTACATTTTTAACAGAAGATCCTGCACTGGAGGGAAAGGAGGTTAAAGCATGAGATATGCAATGGCGATTGACACAAAAAAATGTGTCGGGTGTGGCGACTGTGTAGTGGCCTGTCAAACAGAAAATAATGTTCCTCATGGCTATTGCCGTGACTGGATTGTGGAAAGTGTGGATGGAACCTATCCAAGTTTGAGTTTGGAATTCCGTTCTGAACGTTGTAATCACTGTGATAATTCTCCTTGCGTACGTTGCTGCCCAACAGGAGCAAGTCATGTTGAAGAAGGTGGGATTGTTACAGTAACTCATGATAAATGTATCGGTTGCGGTGCTTGTATTGAGTCGTGTCCTTACGATGCACGTTACTCGCATCCTGAAGGATATGTTGATAAATGTACTTTCTGTTTGCATCGTGTTCAGAAAGGACAACAACCCGCTTGTGTTAAGGTGTGTCCTACCAAATGTTTGCATTTTGGTGATCTTGATGATCCGAACAGCGATGTTTCACTGGCGATTAAAGATCGTAAATGGAAAGTATTGGCTCCTGAAGCCGGTACTGATCCTCAATTATATTTTCTTACCTAATTCGTAAAACTGAAGTAAGATGAAAGAAGAATTATTCGTAAGTGGAAGAAATATTCCAAATATAGATCCATATCTGAATATCTGGCATTGGCAGATTCCGTTATATCTGTTTTTAGGAGGATTAGCTGCCGGTATCCTTTTCTTTGCCGGATATTATACGGTGAGAGGCAAAGCTGATAAAATGCAGACTACTGTAAAATGGGCTCCGATAATTGCCCCGATTGCACTGGTTCTCGGTTTATTCGCCTTGTTCCTCGATCTAAAACATAAACTGTATTTCTGGCAACTGTATACAACCATTCGTTTGGAGTCACCAATGGGATGGGGCGCATGGACATTAATGATCATCACTCCAATTTCATTTATCTGGGTGGCAAGTTATATGAAAGAACTGGTCCCCGGATGGAACTGGAAGTTCTCAATTCTTGAGAAGTTTGAAGCATTCGTTATTAAGTATCGCGTGGCACTTGCCTGGGTAATGATGATTTATTCGATTATTTTGGGGGTTTATACCGGAATTTTGTTGTCGGCATTTAATGCCCGTCCGTTATGGAACACGTCGATACTGGGGCCTTTGTTCCTTGTTTCTGGTTTCTCAACCGGACTGGCAACCATCATCTGGATTAGTAAAGACGCAAAGGAGAGAAAGGTGCTTAGCCGAATTGACCTGGTATTTATTATCATCGAGATTTTCCTGATCGTCCACCTGTTCATGGGCTTCCTTGCAGGTTCACAAACTGCCATAGAAGCTGCGAATATGTTCCTTGGAGGACCATTCACGGTTAGCTTCTGGGTGTTTGTTGTTATTCTTGGCCTGGTATTCCCGGCTGTTCTTGAAACGCTTGAATTATGGGGATATCACGTGCCTAAATGGTTACCTCCGGTGATGATCCTTGTTGGCGGTTTTATGTTCCGTTTTATAATGGTGGAAGCCGGACAGATCACCCGTTATTTGTATTAATAAAAATTGTACTCATGAGTAAGAATAAATCAACAGATAATCAGCCTAAGTATATCAATCCTTACCTGGGAGGTGTGCTTTTAGGGCTTTTAATAATATTAACTGTTTATATTACAGGTAGAGGTCTGGGAGCCAGTGGTGCTATTAAAAGTGCAGTTGTTACTACATCCAGTACTATTGCTCCTTCGGCAACCGAGGCAAATGAATATATGGGACAGTTTATTAGCGACGATCACTCACCTATGTATAACTGGCTTGTTTTTGAATCGCTGGGAGTACTAATAGGTGGTTTGCTTTCGGGAATATTATTTGGCCGTGTGGGCAAATTCAGAACTGATCATGGACCAAAAATTTCGGCTAAAAAACGCTGGGTATTGGCAGTAATAGGCGGTGCCCTCTTCGGAATTGGTAGTCAGTTTGGTCGTGGATGTACAAGCGGTGCCGCATTGAGCGGAACAGCAACCTTTGCTTTAGGTGGCGTCATCGTAATGTTTGGAATCTTTGGAACAGGTTACATTGTTGCCTATTTCTTTAGAAAACTTTGGCTTTAATTATCAATCATTAAAAAAGTAAAAAATGGGACCATTAATTCCTAACGGTGTAATTGGCGAAGGATGGGATTTTGTAATTGCAATTTTACTCGGAATAGCATTCGGTTTTATACTTGAAGCATCTGGTTTCTCTTCATCGAGAAATTTAGCCGGAGTATTTTACGGATATAATTTTGTAGTACTTCGTGTATTTTTTACCGCATTAATCGTGGCCATGGTTGGCCTTATGTATTTTGACTATGTTGGATGGCTCGACCTTTCAAAAATATTTATACTTCCCACCTACCTTACTCCAATGATTGTTGGAGGTGTAATTATGGGAGTTGGTTTTGTAGTCGGGGGGTTCTGCCCGGGTACCAGTTTTACCGGTATCGCTATTGGTAAACTCGATGCTTTATTTTTTACCATCGGGCTTTATGTGGGCATCTTTGGTTTTTCATTGGCCTATCCGCTATTTGCAAAATTCTTTGACAGTGGTGCTATGGGAAATGTTACACTTACCGATGTAACCGGAATTCCGGCTCCTTATTTCGCACTGGCCTTCACAGTAGTTGCACTGGCTGCTTTCTGGGGAACCATGTTTATCGAGAAACGAGTTAGAAAGAATATGAAACAATATAAATTCTAAACTGATGAACAAGAATTATATCATTCTTACCATATTAATGCTCGTGCTTGCAGTAGGAACTTTATTCCTGACTATGAAACATGAGCCAAAACAAATTGATCCGCAGGAGTTGCTACAGGAGATCATTCAACCAACACGTTATGTTTCTACTGATCAGGTAGCCAAGATGATTATTCAGGGCGATCCGTCGCTTATGCTTGTTGATGTTCGCTCCATATATGAATATGAAGAGTATACTCTGCCGGGAGCAATTAATGTTCCGTTGGAAGAATTGCTCGTTAACGACAATCTCTTGTATTTTGGAATTCCCGGAAAGAAAGTGATTTTTGTTTCCAATGATGATATTCAGGCCGACCAGATGTGGGTACTTACCAAACGACTTGGTTATGGAAGTACTTATGTAATGAAAGGAGGCATCAATTGCTGGATGCAAACCATAATCGATCCGCAAAGACCCGCAGAAACAGCTGCCGCCACTGATTTTGAAACGTATTCTTTCAGAAAAGGAGCGCAAATGTATTTTACAGGAGCGGGTTCTGAGGATGCTGGTTCAGGCCAGGTAAATGTTCAGGTTCAGCGTCGTCAGAAATCGAATGTTGCAGCCGGAGGTTGTTAATTAATACGAAAAAATTTATACAATGCATATACACGAATTAAATCCATGGAGAACTCTGATTGCTTTATCAGCTTTCATTGTTATTCTTATAATTGGCTTTTTAACTATGCCAAAACCACTTATTAGCTACGAAAAAACGATAAGTGAAAGTGTAAACGCCCTGGTTGAATCAGATGCTTATTTTTATCCCTGGGAGTTGGAGCAGGTAATTGCCAAAGAAACAGATACAATTGTTTTGTTCGATTTACGGAACAACTTCATTTTTGGACAGGGGCATATTCCAGGTGCAGAAAATTTATCCGCAAGTACTTTAAGCCGGGAAGAAAACATTGAACGTATGAAAGAGCTGCGTGATATGGGAGTTACTGTTGTTTTATACGGAGATACTCAGCTGGATGCCAATGGCCCGTCGATGCTGTTTCGCCAGGTAGGCTTTAATAATGTAAAAGTCCTTTTAGGAGGATACCAGTATTATTTGCAACATAAAGATGACCTGTATTCAACCGTTGACGATGATGGGTATATGAAGGGAGTTGCCCGTTTTGATTATGCTGAGATGGCTGCTCCAAAAGATGGCGCGACGCTAAGCAACGATCAGGATGCTCAGCCGGTACAGGTGCAACGACGTCAGAAATCAAATGTAGCAGCTGGAGGTTGCTAAAAAAACCGAAACCTATATATTTCAAAAATCACAATTGATTTGAGAAAATCCCGGAGAATTTTTCTTCGGGATTTTTCTTTGGAATCATTTTTGTTCCGCTACAACTAAACATTACTTTTACATTTCAAAATTAATAAGATTCACATGTCAAAGATCCTGGTTGTAGATGATGAGAGAAGTATTCGGAACACCTTGAAAGATATTCTGGAATATGAAAAATATGAAGTGGATTTAGCTGAAGACGGGCAGAAAGCTTTGGAAAAAGTTGGATCGGCAGAATACGATATTATTCTTTGCGATATTAAAATGCCAGGTCTTGACGGGATTGAGGTGTTGGAACGCCTTTCTGAACTTACTCCGGATACTCCTGTGGTAATGATCTCTGGGCATGGAAACATTGATACAGCCGTTGAATCCATAAAAAAAGGTGCTTTTGACTACATTGAAAAACCACTAGATCTGAATCGTTTGCTAATCACTATCCGAAATGCCATGGACAAATCGAACCTGGTCAGCGAAACTAAGATTCTGAAAAAGAAAGTCAATAAAAAATATGAAATTGTAGGAGAGTCACAAGCTATTTCCGAGGTTATTAATATGGCTGACCGAGTGGCGCCCACTGACGCGCGCGTACTGATCACTGGTTCTAATGGAACAGGTAAAGAATTAGTGGCGAGACGGATTCATGATCAAAGCAACCGTGCTTCAGGACCATTTGTTGAGGTTAACTGTGCAGCCATTCCATCGGAACTTATCGAAAGCGAGTTGTTTGGACACGAAAAAGGCGCCTTTACTTCTGCGGTAAAACAACGCATCGGAAAGTTTGAGCAAGCAAATGGTGGAACGCTTTTTCTGGATGAGATTGGCGATATGAGTTTATCGGCCCAGGCAAAAGTATTGCGTGCACTTCAGGAAAGCGTTATCAGTCGGGTAGGAGGAGATAAACATATCAAAGTGGATGTTCGGGTGGTTGCTGCTACCAATAAAAATTTGTCGGAAGAGATTTCCCAAAATAAGTTTAGAGAAGACTTGTATCACAGGTTAAGCGTTATTCTGATTAAAGTACCCACCCTTAACGACAGAATTGAAGATATTCCGCTTCTGGCTGCACACTTCATTAAACAAATTTGTGGCGAGTACGGAATGTCGGAAAAATCAATAACCGATGGTGCTATAAATGAATTGCAGAAAATAAACTGGACCGGTAATATCCGGGAGTTCAGAAATGTGATTGAGCGACTGATTATTCTTTGCGATAACGAAATTACTGAAAGCGACGTCCTGAAATTTGCTGCTCCTTTGAAGTAAGAGATAATTTAATTCACAGAATTAAAAACAACTTTGCCGCTTTGTTGTTAAGTATGTAAAATTGCTTGGCAGCAACATGTTGTTGTCTGAACGAAAATATTAGCCTCTGGTTTCGGGAGTCAATTTGTCATGGCGTATTATTAATCTTTCCCTCGGGAAAATACTTTCTTCCGTTTTCAGAGGCTTTTTTCTTTTTAGGAGCTAGATTCTTCAGTCGGGTAAATCTAAAAACGCACTTTAATCAAATAGAAAATAATATTCAGAACAATGTAGAGCAGGATTGTTAAAGCCAATCCATATACATTTAAACCGATTAGTAGCAATAGTGCAAGAATTATAAAAATGTAGCGATACCAGTTCTCAGACCAGCTCAGGTTTTTCATTTTTAACGAAAACATTGGTAAATTAATCACCATCATCCCGGCCATAAAAATACCAAAGAATACCAGGTTTTTAGTAGAGTAGATAACGCTAAAGAATTCAGAATATGTAGGAAATTCAAGCATTAAACCGAGTGATGCCCAGAACAGTCCGTTAGAAGGAATAGGCAGGCCACGGAAAAAGGATTCATTGCTCGAGAATACATTAAATCGTGCGAGACGGATGGCGCCAAAAACCGGAATCAGGAAGGCTGAAAAAAGAACAATCCACTGAACCCAGTTTGCACTGATATCGTAAATACGCGGGTTGTTATCGAACATCGAAAATTTCAGCAAAGTAAAAAGTATGGCGCCGGGAGCAACTCCAAAAGAAACGACATCGGCCAGTGAATCAAGTTCTTTCCCTACTTCTGAATAGGCTTTTAACAGTCGGGCTGCAAAACCGTCGAGGAAATCAAATATCGAAGCAAGGCAGATAAAAATTCCTGCCCAAATCAGGTGTCCGTCGATGGCAAAAATAGTAGCCAGCACCCCGGAAGCAAGATTCAGTAAAGTAATAAAATTTGGTATTTGTCGGATAATTGCGTTCATACTAAAAGTTTAAGTAAATGATCAGCCAGAAGAAAACAATCGGAACGGCAAATAATAAACTATCCAAACGATCCAGAAATCCTCCGTGACCCGGGAGAACATTCCCGGAATCTTTTGCTCCAATCTCACGTTTAATCTTCGATTCGAAAAGATCGCCCAATGTTCCAAATGCAATAGTTAGAATAGCAATTACTATCCAATTCAGAATATTTAATGTCTGGAAAAGCAGCGCATTGAAAATTCCCATAATAATACCGAAAACAGCTCCTCCGATGAGTCCTTCCCACGATTTTGCCGGCGAGATATTCGGGCACATTTTATGTTTTCCAAACTGCGTTCCCACCAGGTATGCAAACGAATCGTTTATCCAAATAATAAAGAATACACCGGCCAGAATCCAGGGATAAAAAGCATCTGCCTGTCCACTTGCAGAAGGGTGAACCACAAAATTCATTATACTGAAAGGGCCGGCGATGTATATAAATCCGAGAATGGTCAGTCCCCCCCTTTCAAGAGTATTCCGGTTACTCCGAAAAAGTTCAATAATAAAAAGGATCAAGATGATGGGGATGAAAGACAGAATGAAAACCTGTGGAATATAATTGTTAGCTACTGCAAAACATAATAGAAAATAGATCACACCCAGAATTGTACCTGGGAATCGTGTTATTTTATGTTCGGCATCTTCCACCAAAGCATAAAATTCATATTGTGTAAAAAATAAAACTGCACCAAAAATAATTGCAAACAAAAGAGGATTAATGAGGATCCCAGCCAACATAACCACTACATACAGAATGCCCCAAATAGATCTTTTTACGAGATTGCTCACCTAATTAATTTTTGAATGACAACCTGAGTCTTGTTGTTTCGTTTTTAGTTTCAATCTGCCTGGCGTTGTCTAATGTTTCAATGCCGGCAAATTCATCGGCAAAGGTAACAATTTCTAATTAGGATAATTCTACCCGCTACACTATGCGATAAATACATGCAGTTCACGAGGTCCATGAGCTCCCATTACAAGTGTTTTCTCGATGTCAGCAGTTCGGCTTGGCCCGGTAATCATGGTAATTTGTGACGGAAGTCTTCTTTCGTATTTATTCTGAATATTAGTATATGCTGCACCAATATAATCCACCAGCTGATCTTTACGGGCTACCACAACATGAATTGGAGGATACACTGAAAGTTGCCTTCCTCCGCCCATTGCAGCGCTAACCATAACCGATCCAGTGTGTGCAATCAGAAATTCACACGAAGTGATACCCACTTCAATAGTTACAGGTAAATTACTTGCTGTAGAAAATGGTACAGAATGGGTTAAAAGTTGATCTTGCAACCCGGTTTCATTACAAATGACAGATTCAGCTGGATAGTTCTGAAGGAATTTCTTTAATTCAGTGAACAGAGCTTTTTCTGAATCACATAAATGAACGCTCCCGTTCACTTTCTCCAGGTTTTCTTTGAAGGCTATCTCCAAAGGTTGTTCGATGGGAAAATAAACGGGAGCCTCAAAATCAGGTTGCTCCGGTTCTTCATGAACCGCTTTTTTTAACCGGTTTAATATTTCTTTACGTGCCGAACTCATATTTATTCCACATGGGCTTCATTGTCCGGATCATTCTTGTCTTCTTTCTCTACCTTTTTTTTCGTGGGCTTACTTTCCTTGTTCTCTTCTAAAGCAGGTGTTTCTGTATTTCCATTTTCACCAATCAAGTGTTTCTTTTCCCACGGGCGTTTGCCGAAAATTTCTTCCAGATCTTCACTAAAAATTACCTCGCGTTCAAGCAAAAGATTGGCTAGTTTAGCATGTCCTTCAGCGTTATCCTGCAGTACCTTTTTAGCTCTTTTATATTGGCTGTCGATCAATGCCTTTGCTTCTTCATCAATAAGCACAGCTGTTTTTTCACTGTACGGCTTGGTGAACGAGTAATCTGATTGACCACTGGAATCGTAATAACTTACATTTCCAACTTTTTCACTCATTCCGAAAATGCTAACCATGGCGTATGCCTGCTTGGTCACTTTTTCCAGGTCGTTTTGAGCTCCTGAAGAAATCTTTCCGAAAATGATTTCTTCGGCAGCACGTCCGCCCAGTGCAGATGCCATTTCATCGAGTAATTGATCCTTTGTGGTGATTGATCTTTCTTCGGGTAAATACCAGGCTGCTCCCAACGCTTTTCCTCTGGGCACAATGGTTACTTTTACTAATGGGTGAGCATATTCAAGCAGCCAGCTGATTGTAGCATGGCCTGCCTCGTGGTATGCAATGGTTTTCTTTTCTTCCTGTGTAATAATCTTGTTCTTTTTTTCCAACCCGCCAATAATACGGTCTACTGCATCAAGAAAATCCTGTTTAGTAACTGCATCGCGGTTTTTACGGGCAGCGATCAAAGCTGCCTCATTACAAACATTGGCGATATCAGCACCCGAAAATCCAGGAGTTTGTTTGGCAAGAAAATCAACTTTAACATCTTCTCCCAACTTTAACGGGCGAAGGTGAACTTTAAAAATAGCACCACGCTCATTCAGATCAGGAAGTTCCACATGTATCTGACGGTCGAAACGTCCGGCACGCATCAAAGCACGGTCCAGAATATCCGCCCGGTTTGTAGCTGCCAGTATGATTACCCCACTGTTGGTATCAAAACCATCCATTTCAGTAAGAAGCTGGTTCAACGTATTCTCACGTTCGTCGTTCGATCCCATATTGGGATTCCGTCCACGGGCACGTCCAATGGCATCAATTTCGTCAATGAATACAATACAGGGCGCTTTTTCCTTAGCCTGTTTAAACAAGTCGCGCACACGTGATGCACCTACTCCTACAAACATTTCGACAAAATCGGAACCTGACATTGAGAAAAAAGGAACATTGGCTTCGCCGGCAACTGCTTTTGCAAGTAAGGTTTTACCTGTTCCGGGAGGACCAACCAACAAAGCTCCTTTTGGAATTTTTCCCCCTAACTTGGTGTATTTAGACGGGCTTTTAAGAAATTCG
>Ga0116152_10002430_pt1 | contig 15192 bp, 19 predicted proteins | sample AD_UKC119_MetaG_FD_89894 | JGI IMG/M metagenome (GOLD analysis project Ga0116152, IMG submission 89894) | Active sludge microbial communities of municipal wastewater-treating anaerobic digesters from Hong Kong - AD_UKC119_MetaG | ecosystem: Engineered > Bioreactor > Anaerobic > Digestate... | reverse complement strand
TTTTAATTAATTTTACTTCTGTATTCATTTCTGACAGTTTTTGGGGTTAAACATTTATTTGTTTTCTCTAAATTCAAATATAGTTTAATCCCTAACTGTCAGATTAAGTCTTGACTAATTCAGATCAATCCAATGATATAATTTTTGTTTTCTGGTCGATATCCCTGAGTCCCTTGCAAAGCAATCTCATATGCAATTTCTTTGATCTTTTGCTTTGGCATATTTTGAAAAAACTCAAGTGCTTCGACCATATACATGACCACTGCCATATTCGTACCCATTTCTTTTTGTGACTTCTGGAAATCTTCCATTTCCTTTTCCTTTCTTGGATCACGGGATTCCAAGTCAAACGGGTCTTTTTCTATTTCATCTATTATGTCATCCAAAGATTTCTCCTTCCCAAATATTTCTTCATCGACAAGTTCAAAGTACTTTTCAAGTTTCAGGTCTTTCGCCCAATTCTCTATAAGTTCATATTCCTCGCCTGATCCCCGATCATCCCGGTATTCATAAAATTCAGCATACATGTCTTTGGCAGTCTTCTCTTCCAATACAGCCGCTTTAAAGTTTCCGGTTAAATCAATGCCATAGAGGTCTCTGAATTGATAAGCACCGATAAGGTTCAGTATTTTACTGGCACGTAGTATCGCTATTGGTGAAAGGCTGACGATGTTTTTGTCTGTCGTTGCTTTAATCCCATCAGAAATTATTGAATACAGAGATAACAATTGGTATGGTCGAATTTCCTTGAATTCCTGAAACAACTTATCCTCAATGAATAAATCTATCGGGGCGTTAAATATCTGACTGTTGATACCATCAAAGAGAGAATCAAGATATTCATTGATGGATATATCCGGTATCCCTCTATTCAGCATAACCTGACGATGTTGCCGAAGGTCATTTATAAATATCTCCTTTGTCTTGTTATTGGAAATGAATAACTTATTACGTGAATCACTTCTGGCAGAAGTTGCAAAATCCAGATGTACGAGTTCATGCATCATCAAATGATGATGTGCAGGATATTTTTGGTTGTATTTTATTAAATGATAGTCCCTATCATATTTTTCAGCAAATTCAAATTTTGCTGCCGTATCAAGGGTATCATCAATCTCGACCTTTATTTCTTTGCCTGATTTTTCTTGAAGGTGGGTTCGATAATCATGAAACAGTTTCTTGCCAATATCTGTTTTGATCAATGCCTGAGCGGATTCAAGAAGCAATTGCTGTGCAGTCTTGCTCAATCCACGTTCTCCCTCTCCACATTTTTTTATGCACTTGAGCGCAAATTCGAATGCAGCATCATTGCCCCCCTTCATCTGATTGACCAATCCTATCCCATATAAAGTATTTGGATAGTCAGGATTGATCGAGTATGCTTTCATTAAATATTGCATCCCCTCATCGATCTTTCCTGCCTGTATTAAATTAGTTCCAAGGTTGTTGATTGCGATATTATCATTGGGGTCGTTCTCAATTACCTGCTGGTAATACTTGCGTGCTGTTTCAATGTCATTTTTGTTCCTTGCAAAAATGTTCCCGATCATTATCAAGGCATAATTATTCTTTGGATTCCATTTGAGAGCATCTATCAGGTAATTTATCCCCTCTTCATCATTACCAATCATTGAATATGCCTGACCAAGTGTCCTGAAGTACTCGGAATTGGCTGGATTTTTACTGATCAATGATTTTAATATTGGGATCGCCTCGTTGAACTTGCCACGTTGGCATAAATTATTTGCCCGGTTGAAATCAACATTTTGTTCTATGATTCTGCTTGGATCAATATGAACTTCAGCAAATCCCTTACGGATTTTAATCTGTGGGCGGATGTCTGCAACGGTATAATAATCAGTCAGTACTTTTGCAATTAGTTCTTCGTCATCCATGTTCCCTTTTAGAACTGGAAAGATTTCTTCAAGGAAACTGCCGATCTGGTGAATAATTATCATGCTAATAATTAATGATTTACGTTTTGAATCAAAGGTAATAATTTTGTGTCACTTTTTTTATCTATCGAACCCCTGTTGCATGCAGAATGAAAATTAAGAATTGTTGACATGATCTTCATTTGCAATCCCCTCCCCCCCCCAAATCTTAATACTTGTAATTATTTAAATGTTTTATTAACGTAATCTTCCAGATCATCATAAGATTTCCAAGTCTCTTCATAGTCTCTTTTGAGCCAAAATTTATATCTATCAAGTAACTTCATGATATTATTAAACGAATCTTTGCCAATTGACTTAGTTATTAGAGCCTCTATTCCTCGAATGTCTTTTTCTGCTGTTTCGATACTGTCAATAAAGTATTCTATCTCCCCACTACCTTCAAGCAAGCATTCTAATTGGTATTCAAAGCAAACTCTATCTTGTTCATTATACGTGGGTGAATAAATCCCCTCATTAATTTCTTCGCCATTTTCGATTGCGTAAACTTCCTCATCTGTAAATTCTACTGAATCTATTTCCATAATTTTCTATTTTAATATATTTTATTTTTTTTCAAGTCATCCCCTTTAATGTCTTATTGCGTTTTATCCCATAATGTCATCATAATTCAATCGCCAAGATTGTGTATCATCTCCTATCGATTGAACAACACGGCTGGATTTGCTGATGCAATAACATGTAACACGTTTTTTCCCCTTCCTTATCGTATCGAAGCCATTTTCAGCCATGAGTTTTCCGATAACCAAAACATTGATACGTTTGCTGGAATGTGGGAATTTGCTTAACAAGGCATTGACCAGATCAAGGTTGGTTATTAGAAAGGTGTCACCAACTGTTTGTGGCTTCTGAACATACTCATCAAAAATCAGGTCAACATCTGAATACTGAATATAATCCGCAAACAGGTGATGTAATTCAGTTTTGTTATCCAGTTGATATGAGTATGAATATCCGTTGATATAAAGGTTATAGGCTTCCATGAATAAATCTTTTAAGTCAAGAGCAGCCAATTTGTCAAAATGAAATTTTTCAATCTCCAAAGGGATAATTCTGCGGTTGTTAATCTCCCTGACCACATAAAGGTTGTTCCCACTACCGGCAAAACTGCATCGTCTCTTAATGGTCGACATTCTTCTGTCATATTTTCTTCGCAGAATAATCTCATTATCACTTAGTATGCTTTTAAAGGTCTTATCCAGTTCATATGTTCTGCTATCCATTTCGTCATCAATAATCAACATAGATTGAGACATAATCACCTTAAAATCATCATCATTTGATAATGAACGCTCTTTACGATAAGCGTGCAGTTCTTTGGGCAGAACGTGGTTACGTAAGAAACTCGTCTTACCAATACCTTGATTGATTGAGATCAGGCATAGAAAATACTCATTTGGGTAAACACAACCCAGTGCCTGAGCAATTAGACCAACATACCAATGCGTCAAATATTTGATGACAATTTTCTTGTCAATATTTTTATTTTTTAGCACCATACAATCCAACCATCTCTCAAACATGCCCACAGGATGCCTGTGTTTATTGGCTTCCACAAATTCAAGTATTGGATTTACTTTCTGGATGTAATTTGACTTTATGGTCTCTTCGAATCTTGTCCTCGGAATTTCTTTATCGAAATGTTTTTTCAAATCGATATATAAAGTATTATATTCCAGTTCCTCAATAATATTACCATTGAGGGTAAGGTCTTGGATAAATGTATCGTACCTGACACCTGCAGAATTAAGATAAACAGCAATATCATCCGAACTTATTTTATCAGGCTTGGTCTTGGGAGAGAACCCATAGTCAGCCAATAACCTTAAAGTTGTTCTAAAATCATTTTTTCCTTCCAGAACCTGTAACACCTGAAAGTGGTTGTAAGGTTTTTCCGGTTTGAATTCGGTGGAAGTGCTGAAGCAAAAAAAGGTTTTGGTCTCCTTGAAATAATATCCTGAATGTACTGCTGAAGACCCGTTCCTGAGAAGATATACTTTCTGGTCATCTTCCTTTACAACTGCCCAGCCATGTTTCTGGAATAGTTCAATAATCGAGTAATTATCATTGAACTCATTTATGGCAGGGTCACTGTAAGAAAATGATTCACCGTTCTTTGTTGTGTTACCTGTTGGAAAATATCTGGTCAGGCTTTTGGCTGTCTCCAAAAGAAAATTTCGCTCTTCAACCGTGATCTCCGGGATTTCAACATTAAGGTTTTCAAGGTCAAACACCCCTCGCATTATCGAGTTGTTAATCTTACTGGTGCAGAAGTAGCCACCTTCGCCACGGGTTTCGATGATTACGGATTTGTCTGAGTGAAGAGCCAGTTTGAGATTTTTATCTATAGTTGCCGCTGAGCATCTATAGATAAAATGGAGACCGCCACTTGGTGTTGACTGAACAATTAATTTCTGAAGTAAGTCTTCAGGGATAAGACTGGTATATTCTGTGATAATTGTGCCGGTTGGATCATTCTTGATGTCGATGTCGATGCATTCAAGAAAACCGCTAATCTTTCCGGTTATAATCCCAACCGTGCCTTTGGCTATGTAATGGTAGTGCCAGAGTGCTATAGGGGCGATTTTGCGCTGGTACTCAGACCATGACTTAATGATTGGTTTCTTATTTGATGCTACTGGTATGATTGACAAACCAAACTCTTTTGGGTCAATCTTTGTATCTGTGCCACTGCTATTATAGTCCCATTCCAGTTCTTTCATTTTTGGTTAAACAATTAAAATCGATGTCATTTTTTTCAAGCAAGTTCTTCATCAGAAACTGCTTAACCCAAGTGGCTGGTCTTACATAGTCTTTCTTGGCACTCACTTGAAGTAAATCAAAAAAATCACGATCAAGAGATAGATTCATTTTTACAACTTGTTGTTTTTTAATCTTTTTCATTTTTAATAAGATTTTAAATACATGTTATTTTTGCGGGAACAAATTGCCCCCTTCTGAAACTAAATACTCAGAAAAAAAGCAAAAGCCATTTTTTGCATCATATTCTTTATCTTTTTTAGGGGGAGTAGACAAGTAGACAAGATAAAATAAGGTTTTAAACAGGAAATGAAACAGTGACAGTGGAATTAAACTCAATAAATACTGACTGTCACTGTCACTAATATTGTTGAAATTCGAATTTATACTTGTCACTTGTCTACCCATTATAACACAAACAGTTTATTACTTTGCTATTGTTTCGGAAATATTGATCTTGATTTTCAGTCAGATAAGAATATTCATAATGAAGATTCTCGGAATTCATGCCAAAATTAATATCACTGAAATTGCTGTTCAATAATTTTTGGATACTGTTGCCAGACCTTACCGTCAAGTTCCTTCCCGTTTAATTTTTTACTTCGTTTTATCTTATCTTCACCCCAAGTGCCCCACTGTTTGAAGAAGAATGGGATACCTATTGCTTCGCATTGCTGTTTAATGTTTACCACCCATTGCTTATCCATTGGTCTGGCTTTGTTTCCGCTTTCACCGCCAACAATTACCCAATCTATGTTTTCCAAGTTTAGTTTTCCCAAATCTTCTAATAGTGGTTCTACAGATAGGAATAACACCGGTGCTTTTAAATACCTCAGTATATCAATTCGGGGCAACCCATGTTGCTTGTTCTCAACAGTTACTCCAAGCCAAACATTTTTTGGGATATGCCTTTGAGAGAAATACTGGAGCATCCGATCGGCTCGTTTTGTCAGAATCTGATAGGTATGATGTTGCGTTTGCTCTATTATGTTAAATATTTGATTTAAATAATCTTCTGGCATATCTTCGTGAAAGATGTCACTCATCGAGTTTACAAAATACACGGTCGGTTTTTTTCTTTTTAGAGGGTCGTTAAGTCTGCTTGGGACAGCAATGAATTCAAAGCCATTTTCATAGCCAACTGCACCACTTCCTTTTAAGCGTTTAGCCATTGTTTCGGCATAGCAATTTTGACAGCCTGAACTTATTTTGGTGCATCCTGCCGAAGGATTCCAAGTTTGTCCTGTCCATTCAATTTTATGCTTTCTTGCACTTCCTCTTGATGTGTAAACTTTTGTTTCAATCAAGTTTTCAATGTTTTGTGTTATAACTTTTTTCATGATATTTTACTTTTTTTAATTATAATTTCATCTATACAAACTTGTTATCAATACTCCACAGCAATTCCAATGACATTACCACGTGGCAATGCTCCAAATCCATAGTGTGTGTTGGTTTGTACGTGTAACCGGTTGGTTACTGATACAGCGCAGTTCCTGAAACAGATCAGGCAGTTCGACTGTATTGGTTCTGCAAAATTAAACTCTAAAACAATAACTTGGTCGCCATTTTATCAACATTGCACATCTAATTGCTTTACTGACACTTACAATGACCAAAAAATGCTGTTTATCTTTAATCATGCCCTATTTTACTATGATTTGTTGATGGAATCCTTCTGTGTAGAGATGGTAATTCATGATTATATTATTTAACTTGTTAATATTCAATCATAATTTTGATACCACATATACGTCAAAAGGTAAAAAATATGGCAGTGACATAATTTACCTTTGACGAAAGTATTTTATGTTAGAGGATATATATAAATGGTAGACAGACGATTAGGTAGCCTTATGGTATCGTAGTGTAATCCTGAGTTATCTTTTAAAGGGTGACGAATGTTCAGATTTTATTGATGAGGATTGATGAGAAATGGCAACAAAACCAGTGTGGAACAGCATATATGTGTCCCTGAAAACGTCAGATTTTGGGAAAATATGAAGAAAGGGAGTAGTTATTGGGAAAATACATGCAACAGAATATAGGCGTTCTTAATTCAACTTATGTTTGTGATCTGGGTAGATTTTAATTGTGTGTACTATTGTAATATTAAACTAAATGCAAATGGAATATTTATCTGGGAAGAAAGATATAGTTTTTGTTGGATTGAATCCGGTAAAGGAAGCAAAAAAAGCAAAAGCGGTATTTTGTATAAGAAGCACTTTCTGGGAGATACTTACAAAAGCAAAAATTATTGAGGGATACAATGCTGATTTAAAAAAATGTGCGGATGAAATATTCAATGAAAAAAAAGACACTAAATATGATTTGGGTTATGCTGATTTAGTCCCTGAATGTGATAAGAAGAAATCATCGGATGTGAAAATACTGGATCATCATGTGCCAGATTTACTTTTGAAAATAAGTGAGACAAATGCAAAAAAAATAGTTCTTCTTAGTAAAAAGGTTGCAACTGCTTTTGCGGAAAAGTTAAAAATCGAAAATAAATGTCCTGATTATGGCTTCCTTGCTGAATGTAAATACTCTACTCACGGTAAAAAATTTAAAGTATATGTAATGCCATTCCCTGAAACAGTTCCCATTAAAGACAAACACAAATATTATAAGGAAATATTGGCTAAGTAATCTAATAAATGGAAAGCCTATACCTTAACATTTCGAATAATAATTCCTTACTTAATTCAAGGCTGTTATTTTTAAAATATTCTAATATTGCGTTGAAATAATCAATAAGTACTTATTATCACTTACTTATTATTTGCCAAAATGAATTTGCCTTTTACATTCCTGAACTTAATGTAAGTGGGAATTGTAGTTACATCATCAAGATTGAAGCCGTCAAGCCAAACATCACCATCCACGTCAACGAAGAATACTTTATGCCCATTTATGATTTCTGATTCAATTTTAGACGCTGAAATATCATGTTCTTCAAGCCATGCTTCGACCTTGGGTTTTAATCCAATACTTATTTTTTCTCGGACATCTTTTCCTTCTGTGAATTTTTTAATAATCATGATGTAATTGAATTAATGATACCTTATAAAGATACCAAATTCTTCGTTTACATCGCCTTACAGATATAATCATCAAATCAAATTTCTGTTGGCAAAAGCAAGTCTTCGATGCTGTTAAACCCTATCCCTATTGCAGCACCGCTTTTAGGGTTATGACCAAAGACGATACCGTCAACCAAATTTTTGAAACGCCCGTTATCGTCAAATATATCAATGAATTTTTCGCAACGGGTTTCATATTTCTTTATTAAATCGGAAACATCATAAAGTGCAAGTATATTATAAATTGATTCCGTAACGATCCTTTCCGCCTTATGTCTATCCGGGAATCCAATAATCCGGTCTTCATCAAGATAATATTTAAGGTTCAGGTTTCTCAAAAACACTGAATTCCCGTGGAGCATTTTATTACGTCTTTGCTGCAATGCGTTATCTTTCTTTATGGCAGTAATGAAAGAAACTATCTTTTCATCATCGATGCTGAAGCATTTCTCCTGAATCTCTTTTAATTTCTCAATCAGGTTCAGACCAACAAAATATTTAAAGATGGGTTGATTGCGTCTGCCATACACCTTAGTATCATCAAAATATGGCTTCTGAAGTTTGAGCCGAAATGCTAAGTCGACCAGAGATTCAAAATGTATTGGTAAGAGGATTTGAACCTGAAGCGACACAGTGGCTCTATCAATTGTTGCTTTAAGCCAATGATTATAATCTGTTGCATATTCAATTAATTCATACTTTTTAACCGGGTCATCGGTATTCATTTCATGGTTTCCAATAATAAGCGTTTTTGGCAGTGCAGGTAATTTTTGATTCATCTTAGCCTTGTAATCATCAATTAAATTTCTGAGGAGCAAGCCATAATTGACGTAAATATCATATCCGGAGTCATCATATTTGCTTAAATCAAGTTTTTCAAGTAATGCATTAATGTTGGAACAGAATATATCAAAATCCAGTTTCTCAGGTGGCTCATCTATTGAAAATACTGTGATATTGATGAGATCGTCACCACTAACTAAAATAAAATTTGCATCAGATTGCATTAAATAGCACCAATCATCTCCTGAAATTACTTGCTTCTTAGGTAAGAAATGTGAGACCTGTGAATAGTGAACATTTGGCGGTCTTTTGAACTTTTCTTTCAGAAAAAAGTAGAACTTGACTGAGTCGATTCTTAACCCGTTATAACCTACTGGAGCATTATTGTATGAAAACACAAACTCCTTATCAATATTTACAATTTTCCAGTTTTCGATTTCAAGGGCAGTGTGGCTCATGATTGTTAGATTAAGGGAATTAGTATAATTTTAATCCGAACGGCTGTTTTTCGATATACAATAAAAGTAGACAAAATAGGGTTTCTTAAAAACAGCATGAAGGTTGGTTGGTGTATTTATCCAAATTATTAAAATTGAATTATATACGCTTTCCTACTTCGATGCTTAAATTAGTTAATGACAAACATCCATTAAATTTCCTGTTATGGAAACTACTGATGATCAAAAAAATGAACTCCAAGTAGTCCATGAATTTCAAAATGTTTACTCACCCACCACGATTTTAGGGGTCTTTGCAAACGCACTCAAATCACCGGTTGATGGCAGGATGATACTTGCCAAGGGTGAATACCAAGCAGCACAAAACAGCAAAGAGTACGGGGGATATTATTATGATGACATCAAGAGTCCAAATGATAGCAAATATATCAAAGCCAGAATCCCTTCATTGATCAGGAGCAAACTGGAAAATCATAACATTTATGTCTTTAAAGGGTATATTGAGAAGAAAATAAGTTTTTCAACAATTGAGTTGGTGTTTGTTGTTGATGAGATTATGCAGAAAGAAACAAATCCCTTCTCTGAAGATGATATTAAACGGTTTGAAGTTTTACAAAAAAAAGCAACCAAAGGGTATAAAGACGTTGAAGCACTTATTAAAGATCGGATTTATAACAACATGCCCATCCAAATTATTAATATTTACGGTTCGACAGGGATAGTCAATAAAGATTTTGAGGCTGGACTTGCTGAATCAAAAGTCCGCTTTAAAATCGCTGAGTACCGATGTAATCTTACATCCAAAAATGAAATAATTAATCTGTTACAGAAAATCAATACCTCAACCGTTGATGCCATTGCACTTATTCGTGGTGGTGGGGATAAATCTGTGATGGAAGTATTCAATGATCCTGAACTTGGTGAAGAAATAGTGAAATTAAAGCCGTTATTTATAACTGCATTAGGACATGTTGTTGACGACAGTTTGGCTGACAAAATTGCTGACAAGAAATTCCACCTGCCCCATGATTATGGGAATAGTCTTAAAGTATGGGTGGATGAAGCAGTTGCTGAACAAGCAAAATCAAAAAGCCTTTTCATTGAACAAGTTAAAAAAGACCTGACAAAAACCTTTGAAGATCAGATCAAGACCAAGGACGAAGCGTTAAAGACCCTTCAGAAAACATATGAAGAAAACAGCAAACAGTTGGTCAAAATGGCTACTGCCGAAGTCCAGACAAAATTTGATGCATTGAAAATTGAAAATACCAGATTAAACGATCAACTTATACAGGCTTCCAAATCCGGCAGTAATTTGATTATCTATATTATCATCGCAGCCATTATTGGCTTGGTGATTGGATTGTTAATCTAACTTAGCAATACACCTAATCAACCATTTCGAACAGTTCCTTTATTTCGACATCCAAAGCATCGGCTAACTCAAATACCGTAAGGATTGAGATATTTTTCCCGGCTTCGGCACGGATTATCGTGTTTCGATGAGGGGGTGAATTGAGGTTTTTTCGAAGTCCGATCTGCGTCAGACCTTGGTTTCTCCTGAGTTCACGGATATAGATTCCAAATATCTCCAGCCTTTTTTGATTCTCAGGTGTTATCGTTTTTGCTTTCATCATTGGGGTTTTCCATAAATACTCCCCATGAAAAGAACAACATATTAAACAATGACTTGCACTTAAATTGATTTTAATGCGCTAATTACACGTCAATAACAGTGATAATATGTACCCGGATTGAGGCAAAAAACCCCGGAAACAGCAGAAAAAACGCCGATTGCGTAAATTTCTACGCAAAAAATACCGAAAACCCACCTACACACATCGGTGATCCATCAATTTTAAATCCTGCAGAAGTAATTTCGATACCGGATTACCGGCAGCCGTTCAAATATCCTTAAAAAAATCACCAAGGGTTATATCAGGATATGCTTCCAAAATCGCCAATAAGGTTGTCATTTGGAAGTTCTTCCCGGATTCAACATTCGTGTACGAAATTCTCGGCAGTTGATACTTCATACAAAACTTTTCAATAGACATCGTTTTCCCCTTGCGGAGTTCATGGATTTTGTTCCCAATGGCTAACAGTATTTCCTGATGGTTTTTCGGTATGCTCTTTTTCCTTTCGTGTACCATGACTAATTGTTGTATTAACAAAGGTAGGTAACCAATGTCTACAAAATTACACGTTTTGTCCAAATTATTACCACATTTATAAAACCATATAATAAATACCATAGAATAATGACATATTGTTGTATCTTTACCGTATGGGAAAACAAAGAAGATTCCGTCACGAAGTGTATATTACAGATACAGTATCCTTTGAGTGGTATTTCATAATTATCGAGGTAGATGAAAGTAATAAGCCAGTGCCTGTGTCAGCAATCATTGTAAAAGTTCCGCCATCAAACCCACATTTTAAGATTTACCCTTATCTGTTCAACTAATTTATGTTTTATGAATAATAACATCCTAAGAAATAGTAACCAGTCTTCAGCATGTATCACTTTTGTACAAAGTGATACCAATGTGAGTTTTGTAAAATGCAGATATATAATGATATATGGAAGTTATAGAAATCTGAGAAGAAGAAGTAATATCACTCTTCAACTTAATATAGCATAAGTGATACCAAAAATCAGCAAACCAATAAAAGTTACAACATATGAAAAAGACAGACGAAAGAAGCAAACAAGAAAAACCTGATCCACGCAATGAGACTATAAAGGAGTGGGAAGAGAAATGTAATTCTGCTCTTGTTGGAAAGTGTATCAGGTATGTTGGCTATTTAAACGAGGAAGAGCAGAGGGAACTTGGATGGTACAAGCGGTCATTAATAATCTTCTTCACTGACGGCACAGCAATTTATCCTTCGGTTGATGAGGAAGGGAATGGTGCTGGGGTCTACTTCACGACAATTAGTGGTCTGGAAGTTATTCCACGATTGTAATATTCATGTATTGGTAAAACCTTAAAACATATCGTATGGCACTTAAAGGTCAGTTAACCACAACAGGATTTATTCCTTGGGATACATTCCAACTTTTGCTGCAAAAACTGGAACGTGATGGTAATTATAAGTTTCAGTTACTTTTTGCTGCAGGAACTTATCTGGGTCTCAGGTGCGGTGATTTGCTGAAATTACGTTGGAAGGATGTGATGAATAAGGATGTTTTAGAGATCATCGAAGGTAAAACGAAAAAAGTCAGACGGATAAGACTGAATCCTGAACTAATCGGGATCATTAACAGGTTATACAAAAAGATGGGCGTTGCCGATGAAAATGAACTGCTGTTTGCAAATAAGACCAAGCAAAAAGCAATGAATATCCAATATATCAATCGCCAACTTAAAGAAATTGCCAAAAAATACAATTTGTCAGCAAGCAAGAATTCGATCTCGACACATATTTTTCGTAAAATTCTGGGGCGGCATGTCTGGGCAAAAAATGGTTATTCAGAGAAATCGCTTCTGTTGCTGGGGGAACTGTTTAACCATTCCAGTATTAAGATTACCAAGGTTTACTTGGGCATCAAGGAACAGGAACTCGGGGACGTTTATCTTAATTTGTGATGGCAGATAAACATAGACGGTTATCTTTGTTTTCATCATAATCCTATCATCATGACAACATTCAAAAAAGGAGATATCGTTAGGTTTGTCCCTGAATATCAGGATGGCAAATCAGAATTTGATTATATATTGATTGAAGACCCCGATGGTGGACGGGTAAAAGTTATGCCTGTTAATTCAAGAATGTCTATGCCGCCAATCCAAGTCGTTAAAACTGAGTGGTTACAAATACACAAATCCTCTTAAATTTAATAGAGCAAACCCTATTGGGCATGTACTGTCTCTGTCTTGCATTTTTTTGGATAAAGGTGATTGCCGAATTTTATTTAGTGAATTAGTATATTTACATAACATTTACAGCATAAAAAAAGAATTATGAAAATAATATCAGCCAGAATTACAGATTACCCGAAAGGTTTGTTTGATCCAATGCCTATGGTCTATGTTACAATGGAAAACAATAAAGAAGAATTTCTTTTTGAGTTTTATCCAGATGAGATCAATTTTACTGAAGAAGAATTTCTTGGACTAACAATAGATGAAGCCAAGAATCTCAAGTTTATTAAAGATAGGGATTTCTTGCAAACATAGATATTATCCTTAAACCATCTCACTTGCAACAAATTTTAATTATAAGGCAATAACTACAAAATCAGTACATTAGGAATACTTTTGGGGATAATAGCATTAGTTGCCTATCCCTTTCAGTCAAGGTGGTTTTATTTTCAGGAACTTTCAGCATAGTCAGCAATGTTTAAAAATGAACTGGAAATAATTATTTAGTTACTTGATCCCTCCTTTGATCAATTGATGATCCTTAATGCACATTTGGAAGAATCTTGTTTACTTATTTTATTTTCCTATATTTGTATTGTACAACATCAAGAATCCTTAAATGGATACCAACCGAGTTAACACTACGGTGGTACAACGATGTGGGCAGTCTGCCAAAAATGTTAGTCCTTATCTCAGACTTACCAGATTGTTCTTGATGTGAAAAGTAACAGTATTGTTAAACGTTAACGTTTTACATCATGGCGGAATTTAAGAAAGTGATCCATTTTACCTTTAAACTACCGTTTAATTTTAATAAAGACTTTCTAACTGAATTAACGAACTTCAAAGGAGAATTCAATAATAGCGGTAGCATCTTGCAAACTAAGAATCCCTTATGGGATTATAAGAAGGTAACTACTGCTCAGGAATACTGGAATGATAAAGGATTCCGTATTAATATGGATTTAGAACCTCTATGGCAGAGGTATATGTCAACAGTTGTTAATTGCCCTCAGACCAATTTTACAAATCATCTTTCCAACAATCCATCTGGATATCCAGACTATCCTGATAGGTGGTTCGACTTATATAACAAAATATGGTTCGAGACAAGAAATACGATATTTCAATAAGCCATAATTAATTGTAATTCAAATGGAAGGTTATTGGGACTTCTCTCAAATAAACAGTTTCGCAGAATACGCCAGATATACAAAGTATCTGATTTATTCGTTGATAGAACCAGAATGGAATAAGTACATGTCTGAGAAATTAGATTTCCCACACTATACCTTTGAAGATCACCTGCTGGAGTATTCCCCGATAATTTTTGATCCTAAAACAATCAAGATGGAGATAGGTATCTGGTTTGAGATCAGGAATACAATTCTTCAATAGTTAGAATTATGAAAATAGCAGACAACCTGTTGTTAATTAACTCTAAGGATGGGTTACTCATCAGGTGGAGTGACTTGCCATTTAATCTAAGTATTGCAATCCTTTGGCGAGGACTATATTTCTCCCTTGATCTACATGCATTTAGAATCGAGAATGGATCAACCAGAACTGCCATATTTTCATATGACAAGAAAAAATATTCATATTCATTAACTAAATGGAAATATATGGGTGGGCATCATGGTGATCCTTTTCCGACAATTAAAACAACAACAAACACATTACGATTTCATTTGTCACTTAATTCCCTTGAGATAGTCGATATTCAAAATGGTTCGGCTAAGAATGAACAAGGTGATAATTCTATTATGGTATTCTATCAATCGTGAGCATTACTGTTTCATCTGGTCTACTTCTTTTTTAACTTTCACAAGAATTTAATATATCTAAGATCATGACTTACCAAATTCCAGACACGGTAAATTACAAAGGGGAAACCTATAAAACTTATTCAGACCCGTTTGTGCAATACAGGTATAAGTTTGATCGTAAACAGAGACCACAATTTGAAATGACTTCCACAGCCAATTGGCATGGATATCTTGCTGATTATGAAATTAAAGAAGACAAGTTATTTATGATAAACTTTGAGGGCAACCTATGCCTTGAAATTGATAAATGTTACAAGGATGTTGGCTTGGACTACTTTTTCCCTAATCAAAAAGAACAGTTTGCCGATTGGTTTACTGGCGGTCTTCACCTTTGGACAGATGAGCAACAGCGAAGTAGGGCAGAATTGAGAGGGTCATACAATGAGGACGAGTTATATCTTGAGTTTAAAGACGGAATATTGGTCAACTCCTTTAAAATACCCGCCAAGGTAATT
>Ga0116152_10002429_pt1 | contig 15198 bp, 17 predicted proteins | sample AD_UKC119_MetaG_FD_89894 | JGI IMG/M metagenome (GOLD analysis project Ga0116152, IMG submission 89894) | Active sludge microbial communities of municipal wastewater-treating anaerobic digesters from Hong Kong - AD_UKC119_MetaG | ecosystem: Engineered > Bioreactor > Anaerobic > Digestate... | reverse complement strand
GGCTTCATCTGCCCCTTCATCACCTGGATGTTGTTGTAGGTCCAGGTGCCCGGGTGGCCGCCCTCGGCCATTGCCGCGTTTTCCGCGGGCATCCCGAAGGCGTCCCAGCCCATCGGATGCAAGACGCTGAAACCCTGCGCTTTCTTGTAGCGCGCGACGACGTCGCCCATGGTGTAGTTGCGCACATGCCCGATGTGGATGCGCCCCGACGGATAGGGGAACATCTCCAGCACGTAATATTTCGGACGCGCCGGGTCCATGCGGGCGGTGAAGCACCCCTCGGCATCCCAGGCGGCCTGCCAGCGGGGCTCGATCTCTTGCGGCTGATAGCGGGCATCGGAGGACATGCGTATTCCCTGCAAATGAAAAAGCCGGGCGAGGGCGCCCGGCGTTGTCTTACAGGCGGCGCGGCGGGGATTCCAGCCCGCCGAATCGCCGCAGTCGGCTTACAGCCCCAGTTCGCGGATGCGGATCTGGCGCGCGCGGGTCAGAATCGCGTTCTCGACCGCGCGCACGGTCTCGTCGCTGGCCGGTCCGTTGCGGGTGATCAGCGCGACGTTGAGCGACCGCGCGTCCAGCGCCGCGTCGGTCACCGCGATGGTCGCGCGATAGGGCCGCCCGCCACCGGGGGGCGTGCCGAAGCCGGTCGTGATGACCCCAGAGAAGGGATCGACCGTGTCCACGGGCAGGAAGTCCAGCACCTCGAGCGAGGCGGTCCACAGGTAGCGGTTCACCGAAATCTGCGTCGAAGGGTCCTGCCGATTCGAAAACAGGTCCCAGATCGACGCGGTCGATCCGGTGTCGGCCTGGCGCTGGTTCAGCGATTCCTCACGCGCGGTCGCGCGGTCGCCCGCGTCGGGCCCGTTGCCAAAGGGCCGCCAGCCACCGCACCCCGACAGGGTCAGCGCGCCGCACAGCGCCAGCATCGTCATCGCCGCCGATTTTCCAGCCATCCGTTCTTCCACCCCAGATCGCGGTTTCTCACGGTGGCGCGCGGGCGCACGCCGTTCCGAACGCGGTTCTGTCTATCCGAGGGGCGCGGCGCGAACAAGCAATTTGCGGACCGCCGGCGGTGCGCCGCCGGCTCCGGCCCGAAACCCGCATCGCCGGGTCGCCTCGGCGGGCCCCGGCGCCGAGGGCACGGCCCCGCCGCCGGCCGCCGGTGTTAACAGGGAATCGCGCGTGTCGCGCCCGTGCGGGCGCGCGATAGGGGCTGCGACGCAAAGCGGTTGAAACCCGCCGATCAAGGCCATTTTCAGCCAGTTTTCAGGGTATCGGCGGGGGTTCGCCGGGCCAGGCAAAGGGTTCCGGGGCAGCAATATGGCTTTTTTGCATCACCCCGGAGATTGTTTCCGCGGCTTTGGAGGTTCGCGGTTGTTTAATGAAGCGGCAAGAACGAAACAGGCTGTGACCCAACTTGCTGACAAGCTGGGCATGATTTTAGTCAACGAGGGAAACCATGAAGAAGATTCTTCTCGCTTCGACCGCTCTGGTCCTGTCGGCGGGCATCGCCAATGCGCAAGCGGTGTCGATCACCGGTGAAGGCCGTATGGGCATTCAGTATGACAGCATGGGCTTCATTTCGCCCGTGACCGGCCTGTCGTCGAACGGCGGTTCGAACTATCGCATCGAAAACCGCCTGACCCTGAACTTCAACGTCGCCGTTGAAGCCGATCACGGCCTGTCGTTCGGCGCCTTCACCCGCGCCCGGATGCAGATGGGTGGCGGTGCTGCTGCCGTTTTCGCCGCGAACCAGACCGGCGTGTTCTCGGGCTCGCGCGTTTGGGTCGAAGCCAACGGCCTGCGCCTGACCTTCGGTAACCAGGACGGCGCCATCCAGACGGCCGGCGTGGCGATGGGCTACTTCGGTGGCTGCGCCGTCGGCTACGAAGGTGGCCAGCAGTGCGGTGACTCGGCCGGCCTGCTGTCGGTTTCGCACCTGAACATTTCGACCGGCGCTGCCGGTGGCCAGCGCGCTCAGCTGACCTACACCATGGGTGACATGCGCTTCGCCCTGTCGCACGATCGTGGCGGCGCGACCGAAATCGGTATCCGCGGCACCTTCGACGCGTTCACCGTCGCTCTGGGTTGGTCGAACAACAGCGGCTCGGCCGTTTGGGTCGCCGCTCCGGCTCCCGCTGGCCCCTACGCGCCGATCGCCGCTCTGGGCGGTGCTCGTCCGACCGGCACCCTGGCTCTGTCGGGCCGTTACAATGGCGGTTCGTGGACCGTTGGCGCGCTCGTCGCTCGCGTGACGACCTCGGCTGCTGCTCCGAACAACAGCTTCACCAACTACTCGGTTTCGGCTAGCGCCGCTCTCGGCGGTGGCAACCTGTATGGCTATGTTGGCCGCGCTTGGGGCAACGGCACCTACGGTCTGAACTACGGCTACGGCCTGGGCGGCGGCGCCACCCTGATGGTCGGTGCCGAGCGCACCGGCGGCACCGCGAACCTGACCACGGCTTCGGTCGGCGTTGCCTTCACGTTCTGATAGACCCTCGGGTCAATCAGCGAAGAGCGGGCTTCGGCCCGCTCTTTTGCGTTTTGACGGTCCGGCCCTGGATGGGCGGGGCGCCCGCCCGGGCAGTGATTCGCGCGAACGCGGTCCGGCGCCGGCATCGACCATGCGCGCGATGCCTGATTTTTTGGCCAAATTTCAGTAAGTTCGCACCCCTGGGCGACAGTTTCGCGACTCCGGTCGCGGAAACTATGGCGCGCCTGCAACAGGGTGGCCGGAAAGGCGAATCGGCAACGCGTGGGGCCTGTGAAAGATCCCGGGCCTGAGCAACATGGCGGCAGGGACACAATGCTTTGCCAAGACAGGTTCACCATGCAAAAGCTTCTTCTTGCCACCACCGCGCTCATTGCCTCGACCACGCTGGCCAACGCCCAGGCGCTGACCATCTCGGGCGAAGGCCGTATGGGGGTCGAGTATAACAGCGCCGGGATCGCGGGTGGTTCGAACTATCAGATCGAACACCGCCTGACGCTGGACTTCAACGTCGCCATCGAAGCGGACCATGGCCTGAGCTTCGGCGCCTGGACCCGCGCGCGGATGCAGATGGGCGGCGGCACGCCGGTGATCTTCAACAGCAACCAGACCGGCACCTTCTCGGGCTCGCGCGTGTGGGTCGAGGCCAGCGGCCTGCGCCTGACCTTTGGCAACATGGACGGCGCCATCGTCGCGGCCGGGGCCTCGCACGGCTGGCTGGGCGGCTGCATGGTCGGCTATGAAGGCGGCATCTGGTGCGGCGACTCGGCCGGGCTGGACACCGCGGTGCAGGTCGAGCCGCTGGTCGGCGCGGCCCCGGCGCAGCGCGCGATGGTCACCTATTCGATCGGCAACACCAATATCGCGGTGTCGCACGACCGCGGCGCCGCGACCGAAATCGGTGTCCGGTCCAGCTTTGGCGCGGTCACCGTGGCGGCCGGCTATGCCACGCAGACCCTCGTCGGCAGCTGGACCGGTGGCGCGTCGCTGTGGACCCTGTCGGGCCACTATGACGGCGGCGCCTGGGGCGTCGGCGCGATCGCCGCGCGCAGCGCCGGCATCACCAACTGGTCGGTCTCGGGCAACGTCGGCCTGGGCGGAGGCGATTTCTACGCCTATGTCGGGCGCGTGAACGGCGATGGCACCTATGGCCTGAACTACGGCTATGGCCTGGGCGGCGGCGCGACCCTGACCGCCGGCGCGGAACGCATCGGCGGCGTGACCAACACCACGGTGGCGTCGGTCGGCGTGTCCTTCACCTTCTGATCCGCCGGGATCGGACGCGAGACGCAGGCGGGCCCCCGGGCCCGCCTTTGTCATGCGCGGGGGTCCGCTCATGACTGGCGGCGGGGATTTCGCCGCCGGGTCGCGGGTGCTAGGCTTTGCCCATGCGATTGCGTTCCTGCCCGCCCCCGATTCCCGTGAGCTTGCTGGCCCTGCTTTTGGCCAGCGCGCCGGCCCTTGCCGATGTCAGCTATTCCGTCGGCGGGCGATTCGGGGTCGCCTATCGCGAGGATCCGGCCCACCCCGGCGGGCAGATGATGGCGCTTTACGAGGGGCGCTATACCACGACCTATTCGCACGAGGCGGACAACGGGCTGCGGTTCCGGTTCGATGTCAGCGTGGTGGTCGGCAACCTGCCCGACGACAACCGCCTGTCGGTCGGCGGGGTATCGGCCGGCGTGGTGCTGGGCGAGGACTGACTTTCCTTTCCGGCCGCGCTATGGCTTGCTTCCCGCGACGAAGGAGGCCCGAATGACCCTGTCCGCCATCACCGAACGCCTGCGCGCCGCCGAACTGCGCGCCGGGCGCGAACCCGGTTCCGTCACGCTGATCGCCGTGTCCAAGGTTCAGCCGCCCGAAAAGGTCGAGGCCGTGCTGGCGCAGGGTCAGCGACTCTTTGGCGAGAACCGCGTGCAAGAGGCGCAGACCCGGTGGCCCCCCTTTCAGGCCCGGTTCGCGGGCGTGTCGCTGCATCTGATCGGGCCCTTGCAGACCAACAAGGCGCGCGTCGCGATGGGGCTGTTCGACGCGATCCATTCCGTGGACCGCCTGAAGCTGGCGGAAACGCTGGCGCGGCTGGCCGACGACCTGGGGCGATGCCCGGCGCTGTTCGTGCAGGTCAACACGGGCGCCGAGCCGCAGAAGGCCGGGGTGCTGCCCGACGAGGCCGAGGCGCTGGTGGCGAGGGTGCGCGCACTTGGCCTGCCGCTGGAGGGGTTGATGTGCATCCCGCCCGCCGATCAGGACCCGGCGCCGCATTTCCGCCTGCTGGCGGTGCTGGCGGCGCAGAACGGGTTGGCGGGTCTGTCGATGGGGATGTCCGACGACTTTGAGACCGCCGTGGAACTGGGCGCGACGCATGTGCGCGTGGGCTCGGCGCTGTTCGGGTCGCGGACGGGTTAAGGCGGGGGGCTGCCGCCCCCCGCACCCCCCGCCCAAAGGGGGCCTTCTGCCCCCTTTGGAAACCCCCGAGGATATTTCCGGCACAAAGACCCCCTCAGTCGAGGAGCGGGTCGATCAGTTCGGGTCCCTCGGCGCGGTTGGAATTCACCGCGGTGCCGACCCGGTGCATCGTGAGCGCGTCGTCGGCCAGGGGGCGCATCAGCCTGGCCGCGCCGTGGCCGGCCTCGCCCAGCCAGAGGGGCCAGTCGCCTGTCTCAACGATCACCGGCACGCGGTCGTGCAGCGCGGCCATGGGGCCCTGTGCCGCGGTGGTGATCACGGCGCAGGTGGCAAGGCGGGTGCCCTGGGGGTCGGTCCAGGTCTGCCAGACGCCGGCGAGGATCATCGGATCGCCATCGGCGCGGGTCACATACCAGGGCAGGCGGGTGTCGCCGTCGCGTGTCCATTCGTAAAAGCCCGAAACCGGGATCAGGCAGCGCCTTTTGCGGGCGGCCTCGGCAAAGGCGGGTTTCTCGGCCAGGGTTTCGGCGCGGGCGTTGAACAGCAGCGGGCCGTCGGTGGGGTGTTTGTACCAGCGCGGGATCAGCCCCCAGCGCATCGCCCCGTAGCGCCGGTTGCCCCCCTGCGCGACGACCACCGCCAGCGCGGAGGTTGGGGTGACGTTGTAGCGCGGCACGGGGGGCAGATCGTTCGCGGGGGTTGCCGCGAACAGCCGCGTCATCGCGTCATGGGGCAGGGTGATGGCGATACGTCCGCACATCCGGACAGGGGGCCACGCACTGGCCCCCGGGTCAAGGGGCCTCGGCGCAATCGGCGATGGCCCGGGCGAGGGCGCGCAGCGTTTGCGCGTAGAGATCCGGCCCCGGGTCGAGCGTCGTGCCCGCCGGGTCGAGCGGGGCGCCGATGCGCAGCGCCGTGCCCTCGGCGATCAGGGCGACGTAGCGCGCGGGGTGGTTGGATTCGGGGAACAGGCAGGCGGGGCCGGCCTCGGCCAGGGCCGCGCGCAACCGTGCGAGTCGGGCGGCGCCCGGGTCACTGGCATCGCCCAGGCTGATGGTGCCCAGCACCGTCAGCGGAAAGGCTGTCGCGAAATAGCCATAGGCATCGTGCGACATCACCAATCCTGTGCCGCTGGCCGGTGCGAGCGTCGCGGCGATCTCGTCCCTGAGGGCGCGGATCCCTTGGGCCGCGGCATCGGCATTGGCGCGGTAAGTGGCCGCATTCGCCGGGTCCAGCGCCGCCAGGCGCGCGGCGATCGCATCCAGCCAGGCGATCGCGTTCTGGGGGTCCAGCCAGACATGCGGGTCGGTGCCTTCGTGGTGGTGGCCCTCGTGGTCGTAGTCGTGGTCGTGGTCGGCCTCGTCGGTGTCGGGATCGCTCATGTCCAGCAGCGGCGACGGCTGGAAGGGTTGCAGGCGCAGTCCCGCGACCTGATCGAGGTCCAGCACGGTGCCATCGGCCAGGGTCGCGAGCGGGCGCTCAAGCCAGGGTGTCATGCCCTCGCCGGACCATAGAACCAGATCGGCCCTGGACAGCGCCCGGGCCTGACTGGGCCTGAGTTGCGCGTGATGTGGATCGGCGCCCCGGTCCAGCAGCAGGTCGGGCGTGCCCAGATCGCCCAGCACCTGCGCGGCCAGCGATTGCACGATCGGCGTGTCGGCGGCCACGCGGGGGGGCTGGGCCAGGGCGGGTGTGACGAGGATCGAGGCGATCAGGGCTGGGCGAAGGATCATGGTGGGGCTTGGCTCTGCATGCAGGAGTGTTATACTGTAACTAAGTTATATTATAACATAACCAGAGGCAAGACCCTGCCATGTCCACGCCCGCCTTTGAGCCGCACGACCATCACCGCTGCGTCCACACCGCTCTGGCCGAGGCCGAAACCCTGGCCCGGCAGCGGGGCCTGCGCCTGACCCCGGTGCGCCGCAGGGCGCTGGAGATCCTGCTGGAGCGGCATGGCGCGATGGGGGCTTATGACGTGTTGCAGCGCCTGTCCGAGGACGGTTTTGGCCACCAGCCGCCGGTCGCCTACCGCGCGCTGGAGTTCCTGGTCGAAAACGGGCTCGCCCATCGCATCCGGCGGCTCAACGCCTTTGCCGCCTGCGCCCACCCCGGCCGCGACCACAGCGCCGCCTTCCTGATCTGTCGGGGCTGCGACGCGGTGGCCGAGATCCCGGCCGACCCCCTGCGGGACGTGCTGCAAAGTGGCGCCGAGGGGCACGGATTTCAGGTCGAGCGCGCGACGATCGAGGCGTTGGGTCTGTGCGCCCTGTGCCAGACTGGGGCCGCGCCATGATCCCGCTGATCGAGGCGCGCGGACTCGACGTGGCCTATGGGCACGCGCCGCCGGTGCTGCATCACGTCGATTTCACCCTGCGCGCGGGTGAGATCGTCACCATCGTCGGCCCGAACGGTTCGGGAAAATCGACATTGTTGCGGGCCCTTCTGGGCATGGTGCCGCTGTCCGGGGGGACCGTGCGGCGCGCGCCCGGGCTCAGGGTCGGCTATGTGCCGCAGACCCTGCACCTGGATGCGAACCTGCCGTTGCCGGTGTCCCGGTTCCTGCGCCTGAACCGGCGCTTGCGCGCCGACGAGGTCGCGGCCTTGCTGGCACGGGTCGGTGCGCCCGGCCTGGAGACGCGCGAAATGGCCACGCTGTCGGGCGGGCAGTTCCAGCGCGTGCTGTTGGCGCGCGCGCTGGCCGGCGATCCGCAGCTTCTGGTTCTGGACGAACCGACGCAGGGCCTGGACCAGCCCGGAACCGCCGCCTTCTATCGCCTGATCGAGGAGGTGCGCCGCGCCATCGGCTGTGCCGTTCTCAGCGTCAGCCACGACCTGCACGTGGTGATGAGCGCCTCGGACCGTGTGGTCTGCCTGAACGGGCATGTCTGCTGCGAGGGGACGCCCTCGGTCGTGTCGAACGCGCCGGAATACCGCGCGCTGTTCGGCCTGGGCTCGCAGGGTGCGCTGGCCCTCTATCAGCACCACCACGACCACGGTGCCGACCATCCCGACCACCCCCATGACCACGAGGTCTGCGACCATGATCATTGACGCCTTTGTCCTGCGCGCGCTGGCGGCGGGGCTGCTGCTGGCACTGGCGGCGGGGCCGCTGGGGTGTTTCGTGGTCTGGCGGCGTATGGCCTATTTCGGCGACGCCACCGCGCATGGCGCCATTCTGGGCGTGGCGTTGGCGCTGGCCTTTGGCATCTCGGTCACGCTGGGCACGCTGGTGACGGCGCTGGTCATGGCACTGGTCATCGCCGCGTTGCAGGGACGGGGCTGGGCGGTCGATACGCTGCTGGGGGTCCTGGCGCATTCGGCGCTGGCGCTGGGGCTGGTGGCGGTCTCGTTCCTGCCCGGCGTGCGGGTGGATCTGTCGGCCTGGCTGTTCGGCGACATCCTGACCGTCGGCGCGGCCGACCTGTGGTCCGCTGCGGCCGGGGTCGGGCTGGTGCTCGCGTTGCTGGCGTGGCGATGGGAGGCCCTGCTGAGCGCGACCATCAGCGAGGACCTGGCGCGCAGCCTGGGCCTGGATCCGCGGCGCGAACACCTGGTGCTGGTGCTGGCGCTGGCGATCGTCGTCGCGGTGGCGCTGAAGGTGGTGGGTGCGCTGCTGATCGGGGCGATGCTGCTGATCCCGCCCGCGACCGCGCGCGTCTACGCGCGCTCGCCCGAAGGGATGGCGATGGCCGCCGTGGCGCTGGCCGCGCTGGCGGTGTTGGCGGGGCTGGCTGCCTCGTTGGTGCTGGACACGCCGGCCGGGCCCAGCATCGTCACGGCCTCGGCTGCGTTTTTCGCGGGGACGCTGGGCGGCGCGGCCCTGCGCCGGGCTATTCTCAGCCGCGTTCGCGCCTGAGCGGGCGCGACAACAGCAGGTCCTTGGCCAGGTCCAGCGACACCGCGCCCTTCAGCAGCGCCGAGACCATGCAGGTCACCGGCAGCCTGTCGGGGTCGGCATCGGCGGCGATGGCGTGGGCGGTTATCACGCCTTCGACGGTCTGCGACGGGTCCGGCGCCGCGCCCTGTCCGATCGCCAGCCCGTGGCGGAAATTGCGCGATTTCTCGGATGTGCAGGTCAGCACCAGATCGCCGAATCCGGACAGCCCCCACAGCGTTTCCGCCCGCGCGCCGCGCTGGGTTGCCAGGCGCGCCATCTCGGCCATGCCGCGCGTCATCAGCGCGGCGCGGGCGCTTTCGCCCAGGCCCGCGCCGATCGTCAGGCCGGCGGCAATGGCAATGACGTTCTTCAGCGCCCCCGCCCATTGCGCGCCGACCGGGTCATCGGACAGATAGAGCCGCAGGTTGTGCGTCGCCAGCGCCGCCTGCAACGTCTCGCCGCCCGTGCCAGACAGCGCCAAGGTCAGGGCCGTGGGCTTGCCCAGCGCGATGTCGGCGGCAAAACTGGGGCCGGTCAGCACGGCCGCCGGCGCGCCGGGGATCACCGCCGCGATCACCTGCGTCGGCAGCAGGCCGGTGCCCAGTTCCACGCCCTTGCAGCAGGCGACCAGCGTTCGGCCGGTCAGGTCCCGGGCGTGCGTCCGGACCACGCCGCGCAGCGTCTGGGTGGGCACCGCCAGCAGCAGGATGGGGGCCTGCGCGGCCTGGGTCAGATCGGCGGTCGGGGTCAGGCGGGGGGGCAAAGGGGCGCCGGGCAGGCGGGCCGCGTTCTCGCGTTGGCGAGCCATCGCCTCGGCTTGGGCGGGATCGCGCGCCCACAGGGCCACGCGCTTTCCGGCCTGCGCCAGGGCAATTGCCAGCGCCGTGCCAAAGGCGCCCGCGCCAATCACGCCGATGTCGGGCCGCGTCATGCCGATCCTTTCCGCCCTTTCGGGCTTTGCAGCCTGGCCTCTCAGCCGCTATGAACGGCGGAACGCCCGTTTCGCCGGCAGGAGGGGCCCGATGGTCGATATCGCAACCCGCGTCCACAATCACAACTGGAAGATCGACCCGATCGTCCGGTCGCTGATTGATACGGACTTTTACAAGCTTCTGATGTGTCAGTCGATCTTTCGCAATCGGCCGGACACCCGGGTGACGTTTTCGTTGATCAACCGCAGCACGCGGGTGCGCCTGGCCGACCTGGTGGACGAGGGCGAGTTGCGCGAGCAACTGGACCATGTGCGCGGTCTGGGCCTGACGCGCGGCGAAAGCACCTGGCTCAGGGGCAACACCTTTTACGGCAAGCGGCAAATGTTCCGTTCGGATTTCATGGAGTGGTTCGAGACCCTGCGCCTGCCGCCCTATCAGCTGGAAAAGCGCGATGGCCAGTATGAGCTGACCTTCGAAGGCGCCTGGCCCGAGGTCATGATGTGGGAAATCCCGGCGCTGGCGATCCTGATGGAGCTGCGTTCGCGCGCGGTTCTGAAGACCATGGGCAAATTCGAGCTGGAGGTGCTCTATGCCCGGGCGATGGCGCGGGTGTGGGACAAGGTGCAGCGCCTGCGGCAGATCCCGGGGCTGAAGATCGCCGATTTCGGCACCCGCCGCCGGCACAGCTTTCTGTGGCAGGACTGGTGCGTGCAGGCGATGATGGAGGGGCTGGGCGATGCGTTCAGCGGCACCTCGAACTGCCGAATCGCCATGCGTCGCGATCTCGAGGCCGTCGGCACCAACGCGCACGAACTGCCGATGGTGATGGCCGCGCTGGCGGAAACCGACGCCGCACTGGCCGAGGCCCCCTATCGCGTGCTGTCCGACTGGCACGAAGAACACGACGGCAACCTGCGCATCATCCTGCCCGACACCTACGGCACCGAGGGGTTCTTGAAGAACGCCCCGGACTGGCTGGCCGGCTGGACCGGCATCCGCATCGATTCGGGCGATCCGGCGGCGGCGGCCGAGGTGGCGATCCGCTGGTGGAAGGACCGTGGCGAGGATCCGGCGAAAAAGCTGGTGATCTTTTCGGACGGACTCGATGTCGAAAAGATCGAGGACCTGCACGCCCGCTTTGCCGGTCGGGTCAAGGTCTCGTTCGGTTGGGGCACGCTTTTGACCAACGATTTCCGCGGCCTCGCCAACGGCGACGCGCTCGCGCCCTTCTCGCTGGTGTGCAAGGCGGTCTCGGCCAACGGGCGGCCCACGGTCAAGCTGTCGGACAACCCGTCCAAGGCGATGGGCCCGGCGGACGAGGTCGCGCGCTACAAGCGGGTGTTTGGGGTCGGGGAACAACGCGCGATGGATGTGATCGTCTGACGCGCCCCGCGCCGGGTGCGGCGCGGTGTCATGCGGCTGGCCTCTTGGAACGGCGGCCGAGGCAACGCATATAAGGGGCAAAGCCGACCGCGGTCGGACCTGCGAATGGAGAATGCCATGCTGGGCCAGATGGATGCGACCCCCGCCGCCGGCGGTTGGGTGAAGGAAACGAGCGAAGCCGAATTCATGCAAGACGTCGTGGACGCGAGCCAGGAGGTTCCCGTCATCGTCGATTTCTGGGCGCCCTGGTGCGGTCCTTGCCGCACGCTGGGCCCGGCGCTGGAAGCCGCCGTCAATGCCGTCAAGGGCAAGGTGCGGATGGTCAAGCTGAACGTGGACGAGAACCAGCAGATCGCCGGTCAGTTGCGCATCCAGTCGATTCCGACGGTCTATGCCTTTTACCAGGGCCGCCCGGTCGATGCCTTTCAGGGCGCGCTGCCGGCCTCGGAACTGAAGAAATTCGTCGAGAAACTGGTGGAACTGGGCGGCGACGACGGCGGCCTGGGCGCCGCGCTGGACGAGGCCGAGACCGTGCTCGGTGAAGGCGACGCCGCGGGAGCCGCCGAGATCTTCGCCGCCGTTCTGGGCGAGGAACCCGAGAATGCCGTGGCGCTGGGCGGTCTGGCGCGGGCGCAGATCGCGCTGGGCGCCCTGGATCAGGCCGAGGCGCTTTTGAACAACGCCCCCGACGCCATCGCCGCCGCGAAAGAGGTCGAGGCCGCGCGCGCACAACTGGCGCTGGCGCATCAGGCCGCCAACGCCGGCCCGGTCGAGGATCTGCGCGCGGTGCTTGAGGGCGATCCCGCCAACAATCAGGCGCGCTTCGATCTGGCGCAGGCGCTGCACGCCAAGGGTGACATCGCCGGTGCCATCGACACCCTGCTGGAGCTGTTCCGCCGCGATCGCGAATGGAACGACGGCGCCGCCAAGGCGCAGTTGTTCACCATCTTCGACGCGCTGAAGCCCAACGATCCGCTGGTCCAGAAGGGCCGCCGCCGTCTGTCCTCGATGCTGTTTGCCTGAGGGACACGGGGGCGGTATCATCCACGCCATGCTGAGCGCGTCGGACCTGCCAGACACGATCCCGCTGTTCCCCTTGCCGGGCGCATTGGTCCTGCCGCGTGCCCGGCTGCCTTTGCACATCTTCGAGCCGCGCTATCTGGCGATGGTCGAGGATTGCCTGGCCACCCGAACCCGTCTCATCGGCATGATCCAGCCGCGCGTCACGCCCGCCGGTGGCGGGGACCGGCTGCACAGTATCGGCTGCGCGGGGCGCCTGACCAGTTTCTCGGAAACCGAGGACGGGCGCTACATGATCACCCTGATCGGCGTTTCGCGGTTTCGCCTGATCGAGGATCTGGGCACCGGGCCGGCCCCGTATCGGCGCGGCCGGGTGCAATGGGACACATTCGCGCGCGATCTCGGGCGGGCGGAACAGGACCCGCGGCTGGACCGCGTGGGGTTTCTCGACCTGCTCGCGCGGTATTTCGAGGCCGTGAACCTGTCGGCGGAATGGCCCAGCCTCAAGGACGCCGAGGACGAGATGCTCATCAACGCGCTGTCCATGCTGTGCCCGTTTCCGCCCGAGGAACGCCAGGCCCTGCTCGAGGCCCCGTCGCTGGAAACGCGCCGCGAAACGCTGGTCACGCTGATGGAATTCGCGCTGCGTGGCCGAGGTCGTGGCGAAGAAAAGGACGTTCTGCAATGACCGACGGCCCCGGCGAAACCGACCGCCACATGCTGGAATCGCTGGTCTGCCCGGTGACGCAGGGGCGGCTCAGCTACGACGCGGCGGCGCAAGAGCTGATCTCGGCCACGGCCCATCTGGCCTTTCCGATCCGCAACGGAATCCCCATCATGATCGCGTCCGAGGCCCGCGAACTGGAGTGATGCGATGAAACACGCCACCCTGACGATCCTCTTGCTGGTGCTGGCCGGGTGTTCGCCGCTGCAACTGTGCCTGGCCGATGCCGATCAACAGGCGCGCGACACGCGCCGGGCCTTGCGGGAGCACCAGCAGAACCTGTCGCGGGGCTATGCGATCGAACGGGTGCGCGTGCCGGTGCTGGAAAGCACGCCCTGCGCCGCCCCGGGTGGCGGGACCACCACCTGCACCCGCTGGGACTATGACATCGCCGAGATCCGCCACCCCATCGACCGCGGCTTCGAACGCGAGCGCATCGCGCTGCTGGAGCGCCAGCTTGCCACCGCCGACCGGCGGTCGCAGGCGGCGCAGGCACAGTGCCGCGCCAGCTACCCCGAGGGCTGAGCGGGCCGGGGCTTGACCCCTCTTTCACATGTGCAATATGTTGCCGGGGAAGGAGTCCGCCACCGTGATCGTTCCCCGTCTCTCCTCGATCCGCCGCGCATGAGCCCGGCGCGGAACCGCGACATCGGGATGCGGGCGATGCTGCGCGCGCGGGCGATGCCCCTGATCGTGGCCGTGGCGCTGCTGCTGGAAACGCTGGACGCCAGCGTCATCGCCACCGCGCTGCCCGAAATCGCGCGCGACCTCGGCACCTCGCCCATCCATCTGAAACTGGCGATGACCTCGTATCTGCTGGCGCTGGCCATCTTCATCCCGGCCTCGGGTTGGGCGGCGGACCGGTTCGGGGCGCGGCGCGTGTTTCGTTGGGCGATCACCGTCTTTGCCGCCGGGTCCATTGCCTGCGGGATGTCCTCGAGCATGGAGGCGTTGATCGCGGCCCGGGTGTTGCAGGGGATCGGCGGCTCGATGATGGTGCCGGTTGGGCGCCTGATCGTGCTGCGCACCACGGCGAAATCGGACCTGGTCTCGGCCCTGGCCTGGCTGACGGTGCCGGCGCTGGTGGGCCCGGTGCTGGGCCCGCTGCTGGGCGGGTTCATCACCACCTACTGGAGCTGGCGCTGGATCTTCTGGATCAACATCCCCATTGCCCTCGCCGGCCTGGTGCTGGTCACGCTGTTCATCCCGACGATCCGCTCGGACGACGTCCGCGCGTTCGATGCCGTCGGCTTTGCGCTGCTGGGGCCGGGTCTGGCGGCCTTTCTGACGGGCATCACGTTGGCCGGTCTGGGCCTGGCCCAACCCCTGTGGAGCGCGGTCTTCACGCTGGGCGGTCTGGCGCTGGTGCTGGCCTATGCGCGACACGCGCGTCGGGTCGCGGCGCCCCTGATCGACCTGACGCTGTTGCGGATCCCGACCTTTCGCATCGCCGCCCTGGGGGGCACGTTCTTTCGCGTCGGCGCGGGGGCGCGGCCCTTTCTGTTGCCCTTGCTGTTCCAACTGGCGTTCGGGATGACCCCGTTCCAGTCGGGGGCGCTGACCTTTGCCTCGGGCGCGGGGGCGATGGCGATGAAGTTCACGGCCAAGCCGATTCTCGACCGCTTCGGTTTTCGCCGCGTGCTGGTGGTGAACGGGATTCTGGCCTCGGTGCTGATGCTGCTGCCGATGGCATTCAGCGCGACCACGCCCTGGCCGCTGGTGGTGCTACCGCTGTTCGTGGCGGGCGTCGGCTGGTCGTTGCAGTTCACCGCGATCAACGCGATGGCCTATTCCGATGTCGCCGCCGAGCGGATGAGCTCCGCGACCTCGTTCAACTCGGTCGCGCAACAACTGGCGCGGTCGGTCGGCATCACGCTGGCGGCGTTCGGCCTGTCGGGGGCGCAGGCCTGGACGGGCAGCGCCACCCTGAGCGCGACCGAATTCGCGCCGGTCTTTGTGCTGGTCGCGTTGGTCGCCTTGCTGTCGGTGCCCTATTTCGCGCGCCTGTCGCGCGACGCGGGCGGGGCGCTGCTGGCCCGGCAGGCCGGTTGACGCTAGGCAAAGGGCCCCCGACTGGTCTATCTAGGGCGGGATTTGATCAGATTTCCGCGCAGGTTCCATGGCCCCGACCGATCACGCCCCCGGCAAGCTGCCCGAGCACGAGGCCACCTATCGGCGGCTGCGCGACATGGTGATGTTCGGCGAACTGGAGCCAGGCCAGAAGGTGACGATCCAGGGCATCACCGCAACGCTGGGCGCGGGCATGACCCCCGTGCGCGAGGCGATTCGCCGCCTGACCGCCGAGGGCGCGCTGATCCTGCACGAAAATCGCCGCGTCTCGGTGCCCAGGTTGACCCCTTCG
>Ga0116152_10002427_pt1 | contig 15202 bp, 11 predicted proteins | sample AD_UKC119_MetaG_FD_89894 | JGI IMG/M metagenome (GOLD analysis project Ga0116152, IMG submission 89894) | Active sludge microbial communities of municipal wastewater-treating anaerobic digesters from Hong Kong - AD_UKC119_MetaG | ecosystem: Engineered > Bioreactor > Anaerobic > Digestate... | reverse complement strand
GAGCCAAAATCACCCATTCCTCGTCGCTGATGTCCGTTCCATATCCCATGCTATTCCCTCCAAAAATTGAATGTAACGACGGGTATAGCTCAAATCCTCATGCTTTGTGAACAGGCTCTAAGGCAGCATGGCAGGCTTGAAAAGCTCGCGCCATGCCATCTTCGTAATTCTGCTTGGATGCGGCTTTGTCGCCATTGAAACGGGAAGCATCGTCAATCAGCTCGCCATCATTGGCATCGTGGTTCCATTTGGGGGCAAGCGGTTCGGCAAAGGCTTGGTCTATTTCGGGGGAGAGTCCGTTGAGTGTCCGGCGTAACCAGACGTAGAAGAAATCCATTAAAACAGCGTAACCAATTGAATCGTAATAAGGTGGGTCTGTGATGATTAAATCTAATTTACCACTTGTTTTTAGTACGCTTCTGAAAACTAGTGAGGGAGAAAATAAAAATTGGTTAAAAGATATATCAAGATAGCGGCCTATCCATTCCAGTGAGTGTACGAAACTACCGCTTCCATTTGAAATACAAATACCTTCAGCAAAATCCCAAGTTACTGGCAACGCAAACCGAGAAAATGTATTAATGACGCCACTTTGTGTCGGTGTTGGATCGGGGCGGCATTGCGTACTGCTTCTATCAACAAGTCTATCAAGGCCAAGTGACAAATATGAAGATATAGCTTCAATCCACGATGATTCATAATTTTGATGGGGTAAAATATAAATAAGTTCTCGAATGGTAATAGTAAAATTTCCTAATCCCACCAACTGCCTCGGCGTAAATAACTTCCACCACTGATTTAGGCCATATTGCACACACCAAGTATTTCTTTTTGTATCTTCAATAATCGGCTCCTCCGGCAACCCAAACGGCACATCCTTAAAAACCCGCTCAATTTCCGCGCCCGCCGCTTCCGCCATTGCGATTTCATGCGGTGTGGGCAAGCGATATTCCTTACCCTTCTGCCCGTCCACCACCACCGCCGTCATGACCGCACCCAAGCGCCCGCCGCGCCCTTCAAACCGAATATCCTCCATCGTCATCAACGTCCCGCAGCACGGACATTTTGCCCCACTGCGGCTCATCGTCCCCGCGCCAATCGTTTGATCGTGCGCCTTCTTTTCTGCGGGTGTTTTGCCACCGACCGGAACATGCGATCAATCCCGAACTGAACGCATTGACGATCAACGCTTGGCTCCATCGTCAACAGCACCCGCTTGTTGTCCTTTTTTGCCAGCCAGCGGGTTTTCAGCAACGGCACGGTCGCCCGACACGCCGAGTTTTTACACGTCACCGTCCGCGCCCACAAATACGCTACTGTCGGTTTCGCCACCCAGCGCGGATATTTCTCATCCTTCAGGTACGTCGGCGCAAACTCGGCATTCAGCGCCGCCATATCCGGCAACCCGTCCTCGGTCAACGGCGCTAACTGCATCGGGCGCTTTTCGTAATGAATATGGCCCGGTTTCAATGGCTCAAAATCGGCGTAGGTCGGATAAAACCGCCCCAACTCCCGCCGCGCCTGCGCTAATACCCACTGCCCCCACGCCCGGACGTGCCAGGCCAAATCCGCCTCCAGCGTCGCCTTCCCCAAATCCAAATAAGCCAACGTCTGTTGCGATTGGCGATGGCCCAAATCTTCCAAAGCCCGCTCAAGCTCTTTCTTGCCCAAGCCCTGCGCCTTGAAAAACCCCGCCATAAACTCGCGGTCATTGAGAATGAAATCGGGCAACGGGCGTGTCTGTCCCGCCAGCTTTTGCGGATACTCCAGCGTACATTTCAGAATGAACCACGCCACCGGGTTAATATCCGCCGCCGTGACTTCACACCCTAATCGCATCGCCTCCAAAGGAATCGCCCCGCCCCCGGCGAACGGGTCCAACACCTTCGGCGCTTCCCCGCCAAATGCCGCCCGAATCCGCCCGCGCAAATCGTCCAGCACGGCCGCGTTCTCCCGTTCCCGGCCCCAATGCAAAACCCCGCCGACCGTCTCCTCAACCACGGAATCGTTGCCGTCCTTGCCCTTCTTGATCGTTTTTTGCACCGTGCCGCCGATCAACTCACACATCGCTTGCCGTTCGGCGGGCGTTTCCGGGTCGGGTAACAGAGTCGCCAGCAACGCCGCCCGACAAGCGGCTAGTGGCCGTCGCGCCGGCCAGATATGCAGGGTCGAAATATGCCCATGCCGCACGTTTTTCTCATGCACGGCATCCAGCGAAGTCTGTTTCAACGGAAAAGCACTTTCGATCAAACGGCGGTCAGTCATGGAATTGGATTCTCGGTCGTCGCGGCGCGAATAGCGGCGGCGCTGAACAACACGCCACTTTGCTGACGGGCCAGCAAGGCGGCAAAAGGATTTTGTATCCGGTGCAATTGCGGACGCCCGGTCTCACACTGAAACACCGCATACAGCCAATAGGTATCACCCAAAATGCAGGCGCGGCCAAACTCGTTTTCCGTCATTTCCACGCCGCCCCATCCCGTCCGGCCTTTCACTTCAATATGGCGGCGGGTTCCATCGGGGCGATGGGACAGCAGATCAAAGCCGGGATGATCCGGCAAACCCGCCGCGCGCGCCAAGGGTGGCGTATGCACCCATTCCACTCGCGCCCCGGCCGCTTCTTCCACGGCCTGCACCCACTCCATCGCGATCCGTTCCACATCGGCGGCGAATTGACGATGGGCTGTCGTATCCTGGGGCGGCGTGACCAAGGCGTGAGCCATGAACTCCACCGCACCGGGCGCAATTAATTCCGGCTCGCGCCGCAACACCGTCAAGGCTCGCTCCCGACGCCCCGCCAACGCTTTCTGCTGCTGTTTGACATTCGCCATTTCCCGTTCGGCGCGCTGGTTACCGGCATCGGCTTTCTTCTTCAATTCACTGCGGATCAATGCTAATTCCGCTTCCTGAAACGCGAAACCTTGTTGAATAAACCGCTCCGACTCTGCCAACCGGGTGCGGCGGGATTCGCGCCACATCTCCGCCCAGCGTTGCCCTTCCTGTTCCTGCAACCAGTGTTCGGTCACGTTCAGCCCGGTACTGGCCTGCAAGGCCAACTTTTGGGCATTCGCGGGCAAGCCGTCCGCGGGTTGCAACAACAGCAGGGTTTCTACCGGTACGGTTTCATACCCGCCGTCCGCCGATTCTTTAACTGCGACTAACCGACATTCCAACAGCTCCGGGCGGGCCAGTTCCGCCCAACCCGCTGGATCGGCCCGGCGGAGAACGGTCAAGACCGCGATATGCAGCACATACGGCTGTTCAGCGCGGGCATCAGTAAACCGGGCGCCGCGCAAGGCGGCTGCGCCGAGCGTTTGCCGCACCTGCGCCCGCCATTGTTCAAAGAGTGATTCGCCCGGATGCAACCACAGCGCCGCATCTTTCGCCGTAGGTCGCCGCACCGTCAAGCGGTGATGCAATTCCGGGGGATAGGTATCCAGCCAGGCCAGCACCGGATGCGCGACCGTCCCCGGCGCAGGGCGAATCGTAAACAGGCCATCCAGGTCGCCGCTCAACTGCAAGCCGAGTAACGGGGCGCTTTGCGCCAGATACTGCCGCACATAGCCGGGCAACAACCGGGCGTAGGCTTCCTGTTGCAAGGCGGTTTGCACCGCCGGCAAGCACTGGGCGACGTCGCCGCCCGCGCCATAGAACGTCTGCTCCCGGACATTAAAGGCTTTGAGCTGTTCTACCGTTAAACGCCCGCCCAATTCCGCGACCACCGCCTCCGGGTTTTCGCCTTCCATGACCCGTTCCATATACTGCTTGATCGACACGTTCTCGAACAACCGCCCGATCACGTCATACACCTTGTCCGATCCCAGTTCGAGACGAATCTTCTCCAACTTGTCCAACAGCGTTTTCAACACCCGGCCTTCACGGGTCGTCGTCGCGACCAGATTGAAGATTTGCACCGGATCATGGCGTTGCCCGTAACGGTGAATGCGGCCCATGCGCTGTTCCAAACGCGCCGGATTCCAGGGGATATCGTAGTTGAACATCAACCAGCAGAATTGCAGATTGATCCCTTCGCCCGCCGCATCCGTGCAAATCAGGAACCGCGCCCCGCCTTCCGTCAGTGGCCGACGAAACACCTCCACTTGCTGCTCCCGCTCGCGGTAGTCCATCCCGCCATGAATCTGGGCAGTCTGACCGGCATAGCCCAACCCGTCCAGGCGACTCACCAAAAATTCCAGCGTGTCGCGGTGTTCGGTGAAAATCAGGAATTTCTCGCCGACATACCGCGCATCGCGCAAGACTTCGCGCAAGCGCACGAATTTAGCCTCGTCGCCCTGGGCATAGACCTGCCGGGCCAAGTCCAGCAATTCCGCCACCCGCGCCCGCTCAATCTCCAAATCGGCCAGCGAATCGGCGATCACGCTCTGTAACAGCCGATCCTCCGCCGGTTCGTTCTCTTCCACTCCATCGCCACCCTGTTCTTCATCGGCGGTGCGGTCATCGAAGGGATCGTTCGCCAGCGCATCCAAATTCTGTTGCAACAAGGTCAATTGCACCATGCTCAACTGACCTTGGCGCACGTCGGCAATCAACGCTGTCAATTTCTCCAGCCGCCGCTCAAAAGATCGCAACAAGGCCCAGGTTGAACTGGCCAAACGTCGCTGGAACACGCTCATCGCCAACTTGGCCGCGGACCGATTCAGCAGTTGGGCGCAGTTATAGATGTTTTCCAGATAGTCAGTCGTCTGGTCATACAGGGCTTGTTCGCTGATCGCGCCTTGTTGCAGGGCATAGTCCAAGGTATCGGCGATTCGGGTGGGATAGAGCGGGCGACCGTCGAGAGTCAGCATTTCTTCCTTGACCCGACGCAGAAAATGGCGGGCGCGTTGCGGAATCGGATATTCCGCCAAGGCGCGGGGCGTGGTGAATACCCACGGGTCCAGCAAGCGCCACAAGGCGAACCAGGGATAATCCTTGCCCATGTGCGGGGTTGCGGTCAGCAGGAGCAGGTGATGGGTTCGCCACGGCAAGGTCCAGCTCGCCTCCAGGCCGGGAACGCCCGCCAAAGCTTCGGCCAGTTTGTAGCGATCCGTGCGGCGGACGCTGAAATCAGTATTGCGATCCGCCGCCAACTTATGCGCCTCATCAAAAATCACCAGATCATAAGGTTCGGTCGCTTCCTCTCGCAACCGGCCAAACACCCGCCCGGTCAAGGTATCCAGACTGACGATCACTCGATCGCCGGTAACGCCGACAAAGGGATTGGCGGCCTTCGCGTCAGCGCCGCTGACAAGGGTAAAGGTCAGGCTGAATAAGGTTTGCAGTTCGCGTTGCCAGTTCCCGACCAGACCGGCAGGCGGCACGATCAACACCCGCCGAATCAAGCGTCGCGATAACAGTTCGCGGATGTACAGCCCGGCCATGATGGTTTTACCGGCCCCGGCATCATCGGCCAATAGAAAACGTAACCGGGTTTGCGGCAGCAGGTGCTGATAGACCGCCAGCCGCTGATGAGGCAAGGGATCAATTTGCGCCAGCTCGGTGGCAAAGCTCGGGTTCGCCTGATGGCCCAGAGAGAGCCGTTCGCCTTCCACGACAGCGCGGACTATCGCCGGGGATGCCGTGAAGTCAAGCATGGGATCAGGATGGGGTCATGGCGGATCAAGCATCTTTTCGATTTCGCTTAATGATTATGGCAGGTGAGAACGAAAAGGACAAGATATAACTGAATGATTAATATAGTGTAATCATGAAATAACAAAAACTGCCTTTTTACGGGGTTCAGTGGTAGACGAACTCGTCAACACGATTTTCAGGAAAGTAGCACACGAATTGAAAGGATAGATCGCGTCTGAAACGGCCCGCACGGGGAAGCTCGGCGGCTCAAAGGTCGAAACCGGCATTCAACGGCGCCATCAATTCCGGTCCGCCATGGCCGGGCGCGTTGACGGCGGTGCTCACCGGCCAGATACGCAACCGTTCAACCGGACAAGGAACCAACAGCGGTTTCAGGACAGCAAGATCGGTCAGCATTGGATCCAGCCAGCGGGCTTCATTCTCGGGCGTGAGAATCACCGGCATCCGGTCATGAATCGGGGCGATCAACGCATTGGCTTGGGTGACCAGGATCGTGCAGGACTCCACCACTTGCCCGTCGCGTTCCCAGTGTTCCCACAACCCCGCAAAGGCCAGCGGCGCACCATCCGCCGGGGCGATGCAATACGGCTGTTTACGCGACCCCTCTTTGCGCCATTCGTAGAACCCATCGGCCGGGATCAAACAGCGCCGTTGCCGGAATGCCTGACGATAGGCCGGCTTGTCGGCCACCGTCTCAGCGCGGGCGTTGATCGTGCTATACGGGGTACGCGGTTCCGGCGACCAGGCCGGTACAAAGCCCCAGCGCAACGCCACGGCTTCCCGTTGGCCCAGTTCCGTCATGCGAATGGCCAGGACGGGTTGGCTGGGCGCGACGTTATAACGGGGCATCAGGGCCGGGATCGCCGGCAGATGGAACCGTTCAGCCAGCCGATCACCGGATGTGCATTGAATGAACCGGCCACACATTAAGGGTTGATCTCTCCGCAGTCAGGAATCCACGGGGGGTAGCACAACATGTAAGAGGCGTAGCCACAATCGTCCACATAGCGCGCCATGAGACTGCGGCCTCCATTTTCCGCACGGAAAATCCCATCGGTCACCGCAGTCTCCATTTTCCGCACGGAAAATCCCATCGGTCACCGCAGTCTCCATTTTCCGCACGGAAAATACCCTCAGTCGCCTTCAGGAGACTCTGCTTCGACCATTGCCCGCAAACGTTCGAGAAATTGCTCATTTTCCAGCAACCATCGAGAAGGCCCTGCAAACGATACCGATGCCTGCCGTTGAGAAATATTGACCTTGAATAGCGGCCTTCCCGACGACGAAACGAAGTTACGGAGTTCCGATTTACCCCTTGGCGGAGTCTCATCCGCTCCACTAGCCATCGGGCGAGGCAGCCATCGCTCTAACTGACGGGGATCAACCGCCAGTTCTTCCAGTTGCCGTCCGGCAATGTCGCCCGATTCAATCCGGGGTAACAACCGCATCACTTGATCCTGAAAACCTTTTGCACACAGACTGCCCAGTAGATAACCGGTCGTCAGAGGGAGAGCAGCAATGTCCCGGCAGGCCATCACCACCTCGGCGGGCAACTTGGCAAACCCCAGATATTTGGAGAGTTGCGCATGACTCAAACCCATCGCCTCAGCCAGTTCGCCCTTGGAGGTAAACAAGTTTTCGTCCAGGACGCGCTGATACCGTTTCGCTTGGGTGTAATCGGAAAGGCCGCGCCGCAAATCGTTCTCAACGACCATGATCGAAAATGCCTCTCGATCGCCAAGGTCCGGGCGGATATCCACTAATAGCTGCCGTTGTGCCTGCAAGGCGGCTTTCCAGCGCACATAACCGGCAATAATCTCATAACGGATTGCCGGGTGATCAGGATCCCGAACCGGACGCACAATGGCGGGAGCGACTTGCCCATCCCGTTCCAGGGATTGCGCCAACTCATCCAAATGAGGCGTTTCCGAATCGGGCCGGTCGGCCCAACGCCAAGGTCGGCAGACTTCAGGATCAACAAAACGTTGCCCTTTGGTGGGATAGAGCGCTGGACGCTCAGGGGGATCGGTCGTTACCGGATCCATGACAACCGTTTCACGTGAAACGGTTGCATCGGTATCGGCGGCGTGTTCCATGTTCTGCAGCGCCTTGACCATGGCGGATTGTCGATTACGCCCTAACCTGCCCACCGCGCCGGCCTCGGCATTATCGCGGCGACGTTGGTCTTTGATCTCGTTCATAAGCGACCTGATTAACCCGTAGCGTCAGAGGAATCGACGTCCTTCGCAGGTAATTCTTCGGCCTGCTGTTTCCAAACCTGGCGAAAAAGATCAATGACTTCACCATTCAACGCATTGAGATAACTCAAAGCGCGTTGATAGGCTTCATAAGAACCCTTGGGTTGCTGGATCTCGTAAACTGAACTGAGATCCGCTGCGGATCGTTCGATCTCCACGCTTAATGGCATGATGTGTTCCAGCACATAATCCTTTAAGAGCATACGTAAAGCGGCTTCGGTATTCTTGGCTTCGCCCGAGCCGCTATGCAGAGTCAGCAATACCCGAAAGAAATCCAGCGGTCGCGAGAAACGTGGATCGCGTTTCAAGGCGCTCATAGTCTGTGCATAGAGAACGGCGGAACCGAAATCAACGGCTCGTGGAGGGATCGGCAGCAACATGGCGTTGGCCGCCGCGACGGCGTTCAGCGTTAACGATCCCATATTGGGAGGACAATCGATGATGATGACATCAAAATCGCCCTCTACCTGGCAAAGTCCGTAATCCAGCCGCTGAAATGCCAGCAGATCGAGAAATTCTTCCTGATTCTCCCGATGGTCAAGCAGTTTAATTTCCGCATCCTGTAACCCAAGATTGGCCGGAATTAACCAAAGTCCCGGGAAATAAGTTTCCCGGATTACGCTGCGAATATCCGATGGATCATAGACGAGGACATCCGCCAAGGTGTCCTCGCGCTGGATATCAATATCCGGCAGGATGCCATGCAACATGGTCAAGGACGCTTGTGGATCCAAATCAATAAGGAGAACGCGCAAGCCGTCCAATGCGCAACGATGGGCAAGATGCGTTGCAGTTGTTGTTTTGGCCGAGCCTCCCTTAAAAAAGGCGACCGCGCAACGAATGGCGCGACTGCCTGTTGGGCGCAAACGACGGATGCCGAGTCGATCGCGGTAATCGTTGATCCGTTCAAGATTGTAAGAGCGTTGGCCGCGCTCATCCTTGGGAGGAATGCCAAACGGAGGCCGTCGGGCGCTGCCTTCGGTTTCAAGCCGCCGAATGTACTGGGGAGTGAACCCCAGCATGGCGGCGGCTTCCCGGATAGGAAATCGCTTCAGCGATTTATTCAAATGAGGCTGGGTAGCGATGCTACGCAGCTCTTCAAGTAAGTGGCTACCTGCTCGAGCGAAGTTCTCCAGGAAGATAGCAGGTTCATTAATCCCAATGGTCATATCAATCCCCTTGTTGCGCCTTTATTATGCAATAACCTTTCAAATGCGCAACAGTGTTCCTGTGAAGAAAATGCGTTGTCTCGCTCATTGACACCGACGGTTTCCGACCATGCCGACCTTTACGACCTTTTCCCGGAAAGTCCCCATAGGGGTTTCTCGTATACCGAATTTCCGGCAAAAGGTCGTAAAGGTCGTAAAGGTCGGCATCGTGGAGGTCCAGTAAATCGATACCGGCGCATTTGATGGGGTTAGCTCCCTTGACTTCTCAACAACAACTTTCTATTTAAGTAATTGTATTATTGATATTAATCAAGATAACTTTTAGAACTGAGGTTCGGTAGGATCGGCTTCGTGTTTGTCTAACAAACCAATACCAATGCGTTTGACAGGCTTGGTTCCCTCGGCTCTCCAACCTTTGCCGGTCAGGTATCGGCCAAATTTATGCTGACTTTGCTCGCGCTGGCTGTTTTCGGCGCACCATGTTTTGTAGGCGTTCCATAAATCATTGGCGCGCACTTCAGCAAATTTGTGGATAACACAGCATTCCTGGATGAACGGACCGAAGATGTCCATTTCATCACGATAAGCCTGCGTCGCCGCCTGAACCTTAACCGGGGATTGCAGTCCATGACGCTGCCAGTCCAGACAACCCTGGATCGCCCAATTTAGCCCGGATTATTCATAAAAAAGGGCGAACCTTGTTCAACTCATTGATATAATGAGTGTTACGACAATAACGCTTCGGAGAAGCTAAACAAGGTCGCCCATGTCTCAGTCTACCCCAGAGCAGTTGCGATTTCCTCCCGTCGCTGGCCTGACCGTGCGCGCCGCGTTCGACGGCGGGGCGCTGTCGTCGGATTTTGGCCCCCTGATTCTGCGGGGCGTCGACCAGCAGATCGGGCTGATTGACCGTCTCGTCCAGGCGGTTGACGACCAGCGCCATCCGCCGTATATCGCGCATCCCTTGCGCGACCTGTTTGCCCAACGGATCTTCCAGATCGCCTGTGGCTATCCGGATGGCAACGACGCCAATGCGCTCCATACCGACCCGCTGTTTAAGCTGGGTGTGAATCGCCATCCCTTGGCGCAGGCCATGGACCTGGCCAGCGGTCCCACCTTTTCCCGTCTGGAAAACGCCGTGTCGACCAAGGATCTCTATCGCCTGGCGCGAGCCTTCGTCGATCAGTTCATCGCCAGCTACCCCCAGCCGCCGACGGTGATCGTGCTGGACCTGGATCATTCCGAGGACCCCACGCACGGCCAGCAGGAATTCAGCTTCTACAACCCCTATTATGGTCATCACTGCTACCTGCCGCTGTTCCTGTTCGAAGGGCTCTCGGGCCAGTTCATCACGGCGGCGCTGCGCCCCGGTAAACGCCCGACCGGCGCCGAGAACGCCATGATCGTCCAGCGGGTGATCAAGCGGCTGCGCGCGGCCTGGCCCCAGACCCGCATCATCCTGCGTGGCGATGCCCACTTCGCTAATCCCGAATTGATGCAACTGGCCGTGGACAACCCGGCCATCGATTTCCTCTTTGGGCTCGCCGGTAACCGCGTCCTGTCGCCCTTGGCCGAGCCGTTCCTGGCCGCTCACCGCTGCCTTGAGCATGCCTGTCGGGCCGGGGGTACCCTGCCGACCCCTGGCCGCAGGCCTTTCGGGTGATCCTCAAGGCCGAGGTGATGGCCTTGGGCGACAACCCGCGATTCGTGGTCACCTCGCTGGACCTGCCCACCCCGGAGTGCCTGTACCGCGATCTCTACAGTGCCCGCGGCCAGGACGAAAATTTCATCAAAATGCTCAAGAACCACTTGGCCAGCGATCGGACCTCCGACCACCGCTTCCTCGCCAACCACCTGCGCCTGTTCTTCGCCGGTGCCGCTTATGTTTTGCATCAGGCGCTACGCACCGAGGTGCTGATCCATACTGAACTGGCGAAGGCCCAACCGCTGACCGTCATCCTCAAGCTGTTCAAGTTGGCGGTGCGGGTGGTGGCCTTTCAGGATCGGATCAAACTGCACTTACCCACGAGTTGTCCCGTGAAAGACCTCCTGCGCCGGGTCACCGAAATCCTGTTCTTGACCCGACCGCCACCGCCGCTCCTCGCGTGACCTCGCCGATCAACCCACTCCCGAACGTCCAGGCTCATCCGGGCCGGTAGGGTGTTGCCCGTCGGGTCGCCACCGCACCCGTAGGTATAACCACAATCTATCTGGGTATGGATAACCCATCCATCCTGCCGGTCATGCCTTGAATCCAATTCTGTAGGGCGGCCTCTGGCGCCGTTGGCGGTTTTATGAAATATTCGGGTTACAAATTGTTTCGTGTTGGCGCAATTCGGTCGGCGCGTCAATGATCTCATGCTGGATTTAACCGGATGCCTGGATGCCCCTGATCATGACTGAAATGGCTGTGTTCCGCACAGGAATGAACGCTAATTTTTACCTTTTCGGGGTGTTGGGCATAGCTCACTGACCACACGTTGTCACGGCCACCGCGATGAACCTGATCCGGGTCAGTGACGGGTGAGCAGGAACCCCCATAACTCCAACCCGTTGTGCATGGGTTGCCGCCCTTCAAGCGGCAGCGTGAAACCGGCCGAAAGAATTCGCCACCCGTGTCAATGAGCGGTCCGATCAGAAACCCAGATCCTGGAACAGCCAGGAGGATGGCTATTGAGCGGGCCTCGACCTGACAGGAGAGGTTCCAGGCGTTCAAAAGCGGATAAACTGACCCCGTCGCCGGACCTAACGAACCGAGTTTCCTGCCATGCTCGTCTTACATGCCAGCTTTCATCAGGATCGCCTGCATCTGTGGGGCGAATCATCGCCTAACGCGGCGCAGAGCACCGCGCCACCCGCGGTCCCGAGCGCCTATCCCTATCGCACCGCGATTTCCGTGCTGCGGGACGGTCTCGTGCTGGCGGGTTTATCGTTACCGGCGAGTGAACCGACCGCCAGCGAATCCACGATCTGGCTGCCGACGCAAGGCGATATGCCGCTGCCGTCCTCGCCCCTGGTGGCGGAGCCGCCCCCATCCCGCAAATCGACCACCCTGGCGCCCTGGACCATCCCGACTCTGGCCTTGACGCCCGCCGATGCCGTCCAACTGCTGACGACTGTTCGGGCGCGCCCGGCCCTCGCACCCGGCGTGGGCGTGGGCGATGCGCTGCGCTACTGGAGTGAAGCCTTGCCGTTCGCCGGCGCCCTGGTCGATCGCCAGCAAGTGCTGCCGGATCTGGCGGAACCGCAACGGGACGTCTATCGGGCGTGTTGGACGCCGCTCTTTCTCGGTGAAGACCGCGCGCGTCTGGAACGCCTGGCCCGCGCGATGCCGCCGGTCGCCCGCGCCCTCCATACCGAGGATCGCGCGCCCCCGGACACCGCGCCCCGCGATGTGCTACGAGCCTTTCTGGCCGGGATGGTCGATCATCTCGTGCGGCAGGCGGCGGTCCCGCCGGATCGAACCCGTCCCGCGCACGCACACGGCCAATGGTTGCAGGCGTTGCGGCAGCCCGACGGCCGGTTAACAGGCGATCCCACCGAGTGGCGGTCCCTGGTCAAGGCAATCCGCGATTGGCAACGCCCCCTGTTGCGGCTGGTCAACGCTCCCTATCGCCTGTGCTTTCGGCTGGAAGAGCCGGCCTTTGACGAGGAAGACCCGAACCCGCTGTTCATCCCCGACGCCGGAGTGACCTGGCCGGTGCACTATCTGCTGCAGGCGCGCGATGATCCCAGCCTGCTGGTTTCCGCTGCGGGCGTGTGGCAACCCGCGCCAGACACCGCCGCCGGGTTAAAGACCCTGGGACCGCAGGCGCGTGAAGGGCTGCTGGCGTCCCTGAGGCAAGCCGCGGCGCTGTGCCCGGCGATTGAAGCGAGTCTTCATCAGCCCGCGCCGCTCGGATGCCGGCTGGATACCGCCGCAGCCTTTCGTTTTCTCGGCGAAGAAGCGCCGGTGCTGGAACAGAACGGCTTCGGCGTATTTCTACCGGCCCGGTGGGCCGGTCGGCGCCAGGCCGGCCTGACGGCGCGCGCGCAAGCCAAAACCCGCTTCACCGCCAAAGCCGGCATGACCCTCGATCGGGTGCTGGACGTGCGCTGGGACATCGTGCTCGGTGAGACCGGCCTGACGCCCGAGGAACTGCAGGCCCTGGCGCAACTCAAGGCCCCGCTGATTCGGGTGCGCGGCCAATGGGTGCAACTGTCCGCCGCCGAAATCCAAGCAGCCCTGGCCCTGCAACAGCAAAAGGGCGTCGCCCTGACCGGCCGCGAGCTCTTGCGTCTGGCCCTCGGCGCGGAGACGGTGGCCGGATTGGACGTCAGCACCGTTCATGCCGACGGTCCGCTCGGCGAACTCCTGGCCGGCCTGGCGCAAGGCGACCAGATCGCCCCCTTACCGCCCCCGCCGGGGTTGACCGCGACGCTCCGGCCTTATCAAACTCGCGGCTACGCCTGGCTGGACTTTCTCACCCGTTGGGGTTTTGGCGCGTGTCTGGCCGATGACATGGGGCTGGGCAAGACCGTGCAAACCCTGGCGTGGCTCCAACGGCTGCGCGAGGCCGGCGAGTCACGACCGGCGCTGCTGATCTGTCCGACCTCCGTGGTCGGAAACTGGCGTAAGGAAGCGGCGCGCTTCACGCCGCAACTGCCGGTCATGGTCCACCATGGCGCGGGACGCGATCAAGGTGAAACTTTCGTCCGGCAGGCGCAGCAACAGGCGCTGGTGCTGTCCAGCTACGGGCTGCTGCATCGGGATTTACCCGCGTTGCAAACCGTCGAATGGGCGGCGGTGATCCTCGACGAAGCCCAGAACATCAAGAACGCGGAAACCAAACAGGCCAAGGCCGCGCGGGCTTTGCGCGCCGAACGGCGCATCGCGCTCACCGGCACCCCGGTGGAAAACCACCTCGGCGATCTGTGGTCGATTCAAGAGTTCCTCAATCCCGGCTTCCTCGGCCACGCCGCCCGCTTCAAACGGGAATTCTTTATGCCCATCCAGGTGCAGCGCGACGAAGACGCCCTGCACCGATTGCAGCACCTGACCGGTCCCTTCATCCTGCGTCGGCTCAAGACCGACCGCGCCATCATCCAGGATTTGCCCGACAAGCTGGAGATGAAGGTGTACTGCACCCTGACCCAAGAGCAGGCCACGTTGTACGCCGCCGTGGTGCAGCAGGCCGAGGCCGTGCTGGAAGGGATGGAGGACAGTATGGGTCGTCGGGGATTGATTCTCAGCACGTTGTTGCGGCTCAAGCAAGTGTGCAACCATCCCGCCCAGTTCCTGGCCGATCATTCGCCGATTTCAGGGCGCTCTGGCAAGCTCGCCCGCCTGACCGGCATGCTGGAGGAAATCCAGGCGGCCGATGAACGAACCCTGATCTTCACCCAGTTCGCCGAGATGGGGCATCTCTTGCAGAAATACCTGCAAGAACAGTTGGCGCGGGAAGTGTTGTTCCTGCACGGCGGCCGGTCCAAGACCCAGCGGGACCGCATGGTCGAGCGGTTCCAAAACGAAGTGGCGGGACCTTCGGTGTTCATCCTATCGATCAAGGCTGGCGGGACCGGCCTGAACCTCACCCGCGCTAACCATGTCTTTCACTTTGACCGCTGGTGGAATCCGGCGGTCGAGAATCAGGCCACCGACCGCGCCTTCCGCATCGGCCAGAACCGGCAGGTGGAAGTGCATAAGTTCGTCTGCCTGGGCACCGTGGAAGAGCGTATCGATGAATTGATCGAGCGCAAGCAAGCCTTGGCGGAAAAGATCGTCGGCCGTGGCGAAGGCTGGATCACCGAACTGTCGACGGACCAGTTAAAAGACCTATTCCGGCTGCGCGCCGAAGCGGTGGAGGAATAAGCATGGGTTATTACGACTACTACCCACCCAGCCGGCCGCGTAAAGTCAGCGGCGGCATCAAGGCGCAAAACCAGCGCGGGGCATTTGCCCAACGTTGGTGGGCGCAACGCTGGATCGCCGTGCTGGAGGGCTTCAACATCGGCGCCCGGCTGGGGCGCGGGCGAAGTTATGCGCGCCAAGGTCAGGTGCTGGATCTTCAGATCACGCCCGGCGCGGTCAAAGCCCAGGTGCAAGGCTCACGGCCTCGGCCTTACCGGGTGCGCATTGAACTCCAACCGCTGAGCGCCGCACAGTGGCGAAAATTAACCACGGCGATGGCCGCAGAGGCG
>Ga0116152_10002424_pt1 | contig 15208 bp, 16 predicted proteins | sample AD_UKC119_MetaG_FD_89894 | JGI IMG/M metagenome (GOLD analysis project Ga0116152, IMG submission 89894) | Active sludge microbial communities of municipal wastewater-treating anaerobic digesters from Hong Kong - AD_UKC119_MetaG | ecosystem: Engineered > Bioreactor > Anaerobic > Digestate... | reverse complement strand
GCACCGAAACGGTCCGACGAAGGACATCGTCCTGGCGTTCCAAGGGCACTACAGCCGGTTCAACAACATGGCCCGCGAAGGCGGCTTCTGATGTCGAGATGCAGCGAAGATTTCACAAACGCGACGGCTATGAAACATAAACGGCTCGTTATGGTTTGACGTGATTGCGCCGCTGCGGCTTATGGGTCCTGCGCTTCCCCCTCAGATGCGATGGCGTGTTGCCGCTTCACGTTATGGACCGACCCTTGCCCTCCGTCGACGGGCAAGGGATGCCAGCCGCAACGATGCGGCACTGCCGGCCCAAGTGCTGCATACCGCCCACTGTGGGCGACCGGATCGCTCATGTACTCGACCGGCTCGCGGCTCGCGCTGAGCACCTACGGGCAGGGCACCCCCCGAGGCTTGCGAAGATGGCCAGAACCCGGCAACCTCCTAATCCATCCCCATGAATCCACCCCGCTCGCTGGCATCGACGCTACTGTCTGGGAATGCAGGTCACGGAAGTTCGGTTCGGAGCGTTCAAGTCGCTATACGACGTCACGTGTTCACTAGATCGGTTCACGGTGATCACGGGTCCCAATGGCGCCGGAAAGAGCAACCTGGTAGACGCTCTTAATTTTCTGGGAGAAGTATATGGTGACGGCTTAGAGTTTGCCGTTGGTCGAAGCGGGGGGTACGACAACATTGCCCACCGAAGGACGAGGCGGGCGAAAAGACCGGTCTCCGTTTCGGTGGAGATCAAGATCACACCGGACGACCTTCGGAGTCTTCCCAGAAATTATCCTTGGATGCGCAATGCCGTCCCCCCTGAGGGGATGGACGTTACTCTATACTTCAGGCACGAATTCACACTGGGGACCGCAACTCAATCAATTGTTTCAGACTTTGAGGTTGCGGCAGAATTCTTCGAGGTGTTGGACGACAAGCGGCGTCCCCTTATCCGCGTGGATCGGAGCAAAGAAGGCCGCGCAATTGTGTCGATGCCACGCCCGCGAGCAAAACTGATGCCTTTCATTCGAGAAGCCTTGGATCCTTTTACAGACACGAGGTTCTCGGAGTTCTTGGGGGAGAGGGCGATGAGGTCTACGTCGTTGCTTTCGGACCAATTCTCGTACTCTGGGCTCTTTTCTGACATCAAATCGGCACTCTCGGGGACCAGCGTCTTTCAACTTTCGCCTTTTCAATGCCGCAACTCCGGCGTGCCGACCCCCAACGCGGTTCTTGAAAGGCACGGAGAGAATCTCCCGGGCGCCGCCAATCACCTGCGCAGAAACGATGCGGCCGCTTGGCGGCGCGTGCAGGCCGCGATGCGGGCGATCATGCCAGGTCTCCAGGAAATCGACATTGCGTATACCGAGGACCGCAGGTTGGCCTTGCAGTTCAGAGAGCACGGCGTGGGGAGGCCCTGGAATACGAACGAAGTATCCGACGGCACTGTCCAGAGCTTGGCGCTGTTCATAGCCCTCTTCGACAGAAGGCACCCACTGCTGGTGATCGAGGAACCAGAGAATTCCGTGCATCCTTGGATCCTGCGGCGGATAGTTGACCTTTGTCAGGACGGAGAGTCGCCTAAGCAGATCATTATGACGACCCACTCGCCGGTTTTGCTGAACTACGTAAACCCGGCAGTTGTCCGGTTGATGTCAATCAAGAGCGGTCGCAGTTCGATTGCGCCATTCTTGGACTTTTCATCGGATCTGCGTGACATGATCGTGGACGGGCGTCTCAGCGTATTCGACGCATATGATAGTGGTGCTGTTGAGCAAGCTCTGCCGCGCGGTCTTGTCGAGGACGTCGAATGACCGGTGGGGGCAGCAAATGAAAATCGCACTGATAACGGAGGGGGACGCTGAGTTCAAGAGCCTGCCACTGCTCCTTCCGGAGATCAATTCCTTGACTTCTAACATTGTGCTGAAGCCGCTAAAGGTGAATGTTTCGCCCGATGCTGAACCTGGAGTAATTGCTCGTGAGTGCAAGTCCAGGGTCCTCATCGCTGCGGCGAGAGGTGCTGGGCTCGCGGTGGTGCTGTTGGACCGCGAGCAGCAGGCCAAGTGCCCTGGAGATATCTCGACTGAAATCGAAGCAGCCATCAATGCGGCATGCAATAGCCTACCCGTCAGGGTGGTGCTGAAGGACCGATTGTATGAGAACTGGCTTGTCGCCGACATGGACGGACTAGCGGCCCAGGCGCGGCGCTTTGAAGTTACAGCTGCTAGGCGTCGGCGCGTGGAGCCAAACAAGGCGGATAAGACCGATGGCTTGGCGTTGATTAAGTCCATGACGCTAGGCGGACATTACGAGAAAGTGCAAGATGCCGAGCGCATCTGCCGGCACTTGGGCGTGGAGCGTGCCGCCGAGCACAGCAGGAGTCTTCGCCACTTTCTACATGTGGTCGGCATGCCCGAGTTCGCTGAGGGATGCAAGGTGCCACTACGCCCTTGACTTGATGCAGCAACCTCGCCGGCCCCCAAAGGCTGAGTGGATGGGTGTCTGCTCGCTCAGAGGCGCCACCCCAAAGGAGCCCAAGGGGCAGACCCGGGGCGCAGCCCGCTAGGGAGCAGAAGAGCGGGAGCGCAGTCGACAACGCCGACTCGTGGGTCTGTCGGAACAGAGCGGCTGCGTCTCATCGGCCTGTTCACATCCCGATTCAACGAGTGTGCAGTCAATTGCGAATGCCGAACCATATGAACGCTAGGACCGCGAGTGCCAAGATGCTAGCCACGGTAATGATGATGGACGCTGTATTCGATACAGGTCCGCTTCGAAGTTTCATTGCCAGCATGAAGAAGCCAACCATGATAACCGGTGGAAGGCCCGCTACCGCTATCGTCAGTATTCGTCGCGTCTCTGGCCGTGATACGTAGCCAAGGGCTACGGCCCACATCCATGCCACTGATGCCGCGAGGAGCGTGCCAATCGCTTGCACAAGAAGATCGCGCACAAGCTGGTAAGAGTCCCGCCAGGATGCTCGCTGTTCAGCGTCGTCTGCCACGGAAGGATGCTCGCACGGTGAAACGCTCCCCCCGCCGACGTGTGCAGACGAGGCAGGGCGGCACCCGTTCGCAAGCTGCGTCACTGCGCCGCCAAGCGGGCGCCCATTCGGCGGGAGGAGAAGGTGCACTATCCACCGTCTGGCAGGCCTACGGGTTCAACGACATGAACCTGCCCCAGACGTCGTGCCGTAGCTCACTTTGAGCGTGGGCGCTCATGGTCTCATGGGCTCTGTCGAGCACTTCCCGAAGTCTGATAGCCCTGTTGTCACCGCATAGAGTTCGTGCGGGGCATGCACAACGTGCACATCGTGACTACGGGTCGTCAGCGGGTAGGTGCTAGAGGCTGGATAAACCACCAACAACAATGAGCGGCTGTCGGTAGTCAGGAGGGCCGTCACTGATCGGCCATCGCACAGCGAAAGGGGGTCGGTGTCGCCAAGCATGGCGACTTGGGCTGGAACGGGTCGGCCCGCTAGAAGGAGCGGAGTAAAGACACCGTCTGAGCGATTCTCTCCACGAAGTACCCGCTCAGCTTCCGTCTTTGCGCTCTGCTCCAAACCGCTTGTCATCGCGAAGACCAGCCAAGCGAATGATGCGGTCAATAAGAGGACTGAAAGGCGCCGGACGCCAGGAAACTCCCCGAGCGCCACTAAGCGGTTTCCGCCTGAATCAACGTCGCCACCGATAAATCGGGTCACCAGCCCGATGCCGAACATAAATAGAGCAAGGCCCCCAACGAGCCAAGCGCCTTCTGCGCCTTTAGCCGTAGTCGAAACGGCTACGAGGAGCATTCCTACGGATGCTATACCTAATGCCGCGATGAGAGGTAGCAGCTGCACTGCCCACCGGCCAAATCGCTTCAGCCAGGAGCCTCCTTGGGAGCCATTTCCTGTGAGGTGCCGATGGAACTTTGGCAGGTGGACCTCGAGAAAGTGACTAAACACCGATCCCATGACCCACCCAGCGCCAGAGGCAGCGATGGTCGTCACTAGGAATACCCCGACAATCACACCTACCAGAACGGTCTTCGCAATTAGAACATTCTCAGTCGCGCCCAACATCTCCGGTGTTGTGCCCAGTTCGTTGGCGTACACTTCGTTGGCGTGCCTAACAACCGCGTAGGTGATGGGGGTGACGGCGACTGCAGCTATCCCGCTCGCCCTCACAATGGCGCGAGGGCTTAACCAGGCTGACGCGACGATCGACTGAGAACTCGCTGTCGACTGCGTCGCGTTGCTGCTCATTCGAGGAGAGTAAAGGGTGTGGCTATGTCTCGTGGGGTGCACACCCGCGGCATCCACTTTCGTAGCCGCTGCGGACCGCCGCCATGATGGTGCTCTGCGCCGCCAGACGGGCGCTGTTGCACGGCGCGCTCGGGGCAGGCTGCCGAGCCGGGACCCGCTGGCCGTCGTCGCTGAGGCCTACACTGATTCTCATGTCCGTGAGCGAGTCGGAGTTCTACGAGGTGGGCATGTCATTGCCACCCGAGGTGTGTCGGCACGTGGCTCTCCGGCTGCTCGAGTCGGTCGACCCTGACGACGCATTCGACCACGCCGCAGAGGCCTGGTTGCGCACCGAAGCAGTCACCGCCTACGAGCGACTGCCTCAGGATCCGTCCAGGGCAGTGCCCGCTGAGGACGTCCGTGCTCGCTTGAATGCGAAGTGGGCTGCCCGTTCATGACGGGCCGGATCCACCACTACTCACCGGAAGCGGAGCAACAGCTCGACAAGCTCGACGACTGGATCGCCGACGCATCCTCGCCCGAGACCGCCCAACGGTTCATCTCGGCGATCCTGGACCACATCGAGAAGTTGCGGACCTTCCCGCTCGCCGGACGGTCCCGTGACGACATTCGCCAGGACTGCGCACGAGCACCTTCAAGAAGCGAACCTTGACCGTGTACGTCGTGGACGGTTCGATCGAGGATCCCACGATCAGTGTGATCGGAGTCTTCCACGGTGGTCAGGACTGGGAACACGCACTTGCCGACCCACAGGACTGACTCGGCGCTCTCCCCTGAGTCCTTCCCCCGCGAGTTGGGCGTCGTGGGTTGGGGTGGCCCAGATGGACCCCTTGGCTAGGTGTGACCGGGCAGCGCGGCCTCGATGATTCGGGCGGCGGCGGCCGCGCCGTCTTCGCGCTGGTACTGCTCGCGCACCCTCGTCGCGGCGTTGCGGTAGGCGGGGTCGTCGAGGATCCGCCGTACGGCGGCTGGGAATGCTGGCTTCGACACATGCTTGGGTGAGAAGGCGATCGCGTTGCCCTGTCGCTGGCACACGCGCACGTTCCATGCCTGTTCAGGTTGCAGGCCCATCCCGACGAACGGGATGCCCGTCGCGCAGGCGGTCTGCACGGTTCCCTGCCCACCGTGAAGCACGGCCGCGTCGACCAGTCCGCCGAGCAGGTGCGCGGGTAGCAGGTCGGTCACGTGGATGTTGGGCGGCACCACGTCGCCGGGCTCGAGATAGTGCCGGATGGGCGCGATGACGTTGATCGGCAGGGCGCCCAGCTGGGTCGCGGCGGCCAGCGCCAGCTCGCGCCGGGCCGACGAGCCCAGACCCAGGTAGACCAGCGGCTCCGGGGCGGCTGCCAGCGCGCGCACGAGATCGGGCACCTCGCCGCCCAGGTGCGCGAAGATCGGCCCGACGCGCTGGTAGTTCTCGGGTAGCGCGAAGTCGTCGAGCTCCCACGGCATGACCGTGACGAGGTTGACGTCGGCCTCCAGCAGCGAGGCCACCGTCCGCAGCGGGGAGACACCGTTGGCGTGGGCCACCGCCGACAGCGCGCGCGGCGCGAGCGGGGCCCGGGTGTAGATCCACCGGAACGCGGCGGTCGCGATGCGGTCAGCAGTGCCGGCGATCGGTCCGTCGCCAGCGACGAACCGGAATCGGCGCACCTGGCGGACCTGCGGGCCGGTCAGCGCGAACGGCACGGGGTAGTACAACGGCACACCCTCGGCAGGAGCCGAGATCATGGAGGTGACGTTGCTGCCGATCACGACCGCAGCAGCCCGGTGCTGGCGGATCATCCGCCTCTCGACCGCGACGCGGGCGGCGACCAGCTCGCGCGTGAAGGGACTGCGGATCGCCTTGCCCTGGTCGAAGTCGATCGCTCGCTGGCGCTCCTGCGCCGACCACGAGGGTGAGCACGGGTGGTACTCGAAGCCGGCCTTGCGGATCAAGTGCACGAAGTCGTCCTCGTACCCCATGAACACCGCCCGATGGGCGGGGTCGAGTGCCCGTGCGACCTCGATCATGCGCGTGGTCTCCGCGAGGTTGAAGGTGACGGGGCAGAACAGAACACTGGCCACAGTTCCAGTCAATCAGGCTCCGGAAGCCGACGGACGCACCCGCGGAGCAGCACGTGACCACCCAACACCCCGGCGGGCGATCACTGAATCACGGCCCTCGCGGAGGGCCAACGCGGTTCCAGTCAATGCGATGGCGGCTCAACGCAGGCTCGGGCGGCTGACGACGCGTTGACGAACGTGCGTCAGCCGAGCTGCCCACCGAACCCGATCTCGTTGCCATCGACGTCCATGTAGGTCGCCTTGTGCACACCGTTTCCATAGGTTTCCCGGCGGGTGGGATCAATGCCCCGGGCGGAGATGCTCGCGGCCAAGGCCTCGATGTCGTCCACGAAGATGGCGACCAAGGCGTGGCCGGCGTGTTGGGGACGGTGCTCCACGTAGACCCAGCCGGATTCGTTGATGTCCCAGACCCACTCAACATCGTTCGGTGAGAAGCTCGGTGGCTGACCGAGAAGGCGCTCGTACCAGTCCAGCGCCACGGGGTAGTCGCTCACGGAGATTCCGGCAAACAGCTGGCAAGTCATGACCGCGAACGTACCCGGTCCGCAAGCAAGGTCGTGAGCACCAAGTGAGTCACTGCGCCGCGTGAGGCCGCTGCCGGATGGCGGCATGACCGCCCAATTTTCGGCGGCCGGCTAGCTCCGGCTCTGGTAGACGAAGGACAGGCACGTCATGCCCTCGAAGTCTTCCTGGCCCACCTCGGCGAAGCCGACCTTCTCCAAGACCCTGACGCTCGCGTGGTTGCCGACAGCGACGATGGCTCGCAGAGGGACATCACCCGCGTGTGCGAGATGCCAGCCCACCAACCCTTCCGCGACCTCGGTAGCGAGGCCCTGCCCCCAGCGGGTGCGCTCGATCAGGTAGGCGAGCATCCGGCCATCGCCGCGAGCGCCGAAGCCCGCTCGACCTACAAGCTGATCGTCGTGATCGCTCACTCGCCACTTCGTCCAACCGAGAACTTTCTGCTCAGCCATGTACTGATGAACCAACTCGGCGACTTCTGCCCGGGACTCTGGGCGCCCGTGGCGGACAAACGTCATCGTCTCCGCATTGGAGTGCAGCTCATGCAACGCATCGATGTCGCTCGGTAGCCAGGAAGTCACTGCCAGCCGCGGCGTCCGGACAAGGACCGTGCGCTGCACGTCCGCGGATCTGGTCTGTGCGTTGTCCACGCAGCCAATGCTGTCAGTTCACCGGGCGCTCCGCCGGTATAAACCCAGCAGCGCTACGGGCCTTGGAAGGACTGCGTCCCACCGCCGCGTTATGGCCTCCTTGGATCTGCTGCAGGTGCGGACGACGATGCACAAGGCGTCGGCCCTTCAAGAGAACGTCTCCCACTGTTGACCAACGGATGGGTGGGTCCTCTGAGACCATCGAGTCGTGCACACGGCGACCTTCGGCCTGACCCCGGCCGAGCGCGATCTGGAAATGCCGGGCGGCCAGACGACATCGCTGCGAACAGACGCAGTGTCCAAGACGCCGGCCACGTACCTAGACTTCACGATCGACGGAGATCCGCTGTTCTCAGACCTGCAGGCCCGTGCAGGTGGAGGGCTGGACTTCGCTGGCGTCATCCAGGACAGCTGGCCGATCGAGAGCGTCGCCGCGATTGAGCGCCTTCTCGGCGAGGCGCCAGGTGACCTCCCAGACGGCCGCCTGTCGTTGTACACGTGCCCCGAATGCGGCGACTTGGGGTGCGGAGCGGTCACGGCCAGGCTGCACCTCGAGGATGACATGGTCACCTGGCAGCACCTGGGGTGGCAGGCCGACTACGAAGATGAGATCTCTGCGCTGTGCGACGACGAAGCGTTCCCAGATCTCACCTTCACCCGCGACAGTTATGAGCGCGTCCTGCGAGAACAGCTCACCCGACTACGCCCGATGACCGCAGGGTTCGAGTATCCCGACCAGTGGGAGCGCCGGCTCCGTCGGGAACGGCGCCTCAGCGCCGTTCGCCGCCTCTTCGGTCGGCGCTGAACCTCGGACACGCGCAGTGCGGCACGAGAGTCTGCTGACCGCGCGAGCCTGACCGGGCGACTACCCGGGGAGCAGAGCCCAGCTAGCCGCAGCGGCAACAAGGACGATGACGTCATCGATCAGAAGCGGTCGGCCAGCACCAGCCGTCGCGAAATACCGAAGAAGCGCCCAGGCCGCGCCCGTGATGGCAACCCCCATGATTGCTCCCGCGTTGTTCGCCACAGCGTCTGCAGACACCAGCTCTGCCGCCCACTCCAGGGCGAAGGACAAGAGCGTGAGCGGAACAATTGCCACGGCCCACGCTGCCGCCAGCCACTTGAACAGACCATCCGCGGGGCTTTCGCCAGCGAGTTGAGCCTTGACCATTGTGCGTTCCACCGGCCAGGTCTGCCGCCCAGAGAGGGCACGGCTGGCGAGCAGGTACAGACCACCGTTGAGGGGGGCGCTCATGCGACGAGTTTGGCCCCGTGGAGCGTCTCCTTGACCACGCTGGGCAGCCTAGTGGTAGCCCCCGTAGGTGCCGCGCGCATCGGCTGGAGAGGACGGATCAACGTGCGTCTCATCGCCGCCTTGGACGCACCCCATCAAGTTCTTCGCGGAGGGCTCTCGGACTCGACGCCGTGCAAGGTCGGATGCAGCGAGTTGCGCAGTTCTCGCTGCGTCTCGACATCTGATGTCGAGATGCAGCGAAGACTTCACAAACGGCAAACCTATGAATCATAAACGCTGCGTTATGACGTTTTGGGGCAGGGTCGCGTCTGCTTATGGACGCGGCCGGCTGGTGCCACGGTTGTGTCGCTGCCAGGTGGGACCCTGAGGCCGTGGCGAGCAATTCGACCTTCTTCGAGTCCCCCCAGGCGGCGGCCGTCTACAAACACCGTTTGCTGCGGAGCTATGTCCCCGTGTGGGCGGGCAAGGTCGGTTCCCGCGCGCCGGGCAAGACGGTGTTCATCTACGACGCGTACTCCGGTCCAGGGCGCTACGACGATCAGGCGCCAGGCTCGCCGGAACTCGTGGTCGACACAGCGATCGCCATGGCGCGCCTGCGAACAGTTCACTCGATCTTCTCGGACAAGGAGCCTGCCTACGTCGCCCGCCTGACCGATCTCCTTGTCGAGAAAGGCGTGCCAGCGGAGACCTACGAGGTGCGTCAGGGCACCGTCGAGACACACCTTGACGACGTGATCTCGAGGGTTGGGGATGCCCCCCTCTTCGTCTTCTTGGATCCGTTCGGTCTCACGGTGGCTTTCGATGTCGTGGTCCGGACCCTGGTTGCGAGGCGTAAGAGCGGGTGGTCCGCGACCCTGCAGCCGAAGACCGAGCTGCTCATGAACTTCTCCTACGACGCGGTACGCCGTATCGCGGGTGTGCTTCGCAGTGATTCCGACCATGTGGCACGGGACGCCCAGATCGCTGCGCTTGATCGGGCACTCGGTGGGGGATGGTGGCATGAGATAGCCCTGGCTGAGGGCGAGGACTGGGTGCACAACATCCTCTTCGGCTTCGCCAGCCGTGTCGTGAAGGCCGCAGGGGGCTTTGGCTTCATCACGGCGGACGTCGCTGACTCGCTGACAGCGCAGCCCATCTACGAGCTCGTGCTGTTCACCGCCCACCCGGACGGACTTTGGGAGATGGCCAACGCCATGTCTTTCGCTCGCCAGGACTGGCGGGAGTACCTGGTCAAGCAGGAGGAAGACAAGAAGCAGGGCCAGTTGGTCATGCGCGCGCTGGACTTCGACGATGACCCGGATGCCTGGACCAAGGAGATCGCCTCGAACATCCGGAAGCTCTTGACCGATCGGCAGACCGTGTCGATCCGCGGGTCACTCGGGGCCGTGTTGGGCAAGACGCTCGGTCTTGCCCGCGAAACCCATCTCAGGGCTGCGTTGAGGCTGCTGGAAGGCGAAGGCTTGGTCGAGCCGTGCTCAAAGGGCAAGCTGGACGCGAAGGTGATCACTCGCCGTCGATGAGGGCGCGGCAGTCGTGGCGATGAGTGGGAGTTCATCCCAAAGCTGGCCATTGAGGTGGCGACCGTTGGCCTTCGGAGTGCGTCCACCCCACTGTTTGAAGAAGAAGGGGACGTTGGCGGCCGCACACTGATCCCGAATCGACTCAGCCCACTGTGGCTCCATGAGTCGAGCCCGAGGACCGGACTCGCCACCGACGATGACCCAGTCGATGTCCATGAGGTCGAGACGGCCCAGGTCTCCGATGAGAGGTTCGCAGGAGAGGAACTTGACCGCGGCTGGCGTCGCTCTGAGGTCATCCATTCGCGCGACTGCATCTGAGTCCTCGACTGACACTCCCATCCAGAGATTGCTCGGCCAGTCCAGGCGATCGGCGACTCGACGCAGCCGGGTGGCCCGCTTGGTGAGCACCTGATAGGTGTGCTGGGGGGTGTCGCGGATGACGTCGAAGACGTCACGAACAAAGTCGAGCGGGACCTTCGCATGGAAGAGGTCGCTCATGGAGTTGACGAAGACGAGGCGCGATCCGGTCCATCGATACGGCTGGTCCAGGGCCTTGGGATGAGTGGTCACGCCGAAACCAGGGCCGCTTGTTCGAGGGTCGCCGTCGTTCTGGTACTTCTCGGCGCCCATCGCTTTGAGGCGTTTGGCGAGGGTCAAGGCGTAGCAGTTGTCGCAGCCAGCGGCGACTCGGTCACAGCCCGTGACTGGATTCCACGTGACTTCCGTCCACTCAATGGAACTTTTGCTCACGATCCCTCCTCCTCAGACATGTGTTCGATACCCAACGTAGGGGCACCCACCGACACCCTCATCTGTACACCTGGCCGCCGGACTTGAGGGCCTCCCACGAGCCGGCCGCGCTGCAGACCGATTCAGATGCGAGGAGGTACGCCCAGGTCTCGTGGACCTCGTCGGAGCCGTTGACGGTTATGACCCACGCGGCAGCGGCTTCGCGCTTGGCGGTCACGACCGGTGAGGTCATTTCGCCGTCGCGCTTGCCCTCGACGATCCAGTGGACGCCGGCGTCGTCGATGACGATGAAGTCGGGCTCGTACTGCCGCTGGACGGCCCCAGCCAAGTATGTGATCCGCAACGGCACGGTCGCGTCGATCCGCACCCATGCTCGGACCGAGCCGGACTTCTCGAAGATGTCGGCCAGGATGAACTCGGTCGAGAAGGCGTCGAAGGTATTGACCTCGTACACCGACTTCGCGTACCCGGCATACGGGTAGCCGCGGACGAACTCTCGTGATGACGTGACGACCTGCCGGTCCGCCGCAGGCCGGGTCTCGAACCGCTCCGACGGCTCGGGCCAGCGCACAGGCCGAACCTCGCGGACCTCCCTCGCCGGCGAGGAGGTCTGCTTGGACGCGATCCACTCGGTCAGACGCGCGGTCGCGAGCCGGCCATGCTCGGGCCGCCACGGTGTCGCCTCGGTGACCGCAGCGCCGGCCAGGAACGCCCGGGCTACAGCGACCGCGGCGTTGAGCTCGGTCACCGACGCCTCGACGGCGTTCGTCCGGATGAGGCGGCCGACGAGGTCATTCTCGATCGTGTCGAACGGCATCGCCGTCTGAGTCGCGATGACTTGCTCGATTTGATCCCGAATGACCACGTGTGCCTCACCGGATGAGTCACGCTCGGCGTCGATGGCTTTGCGCGTCAACGTCGGAGCGTTGTCCTTGGCGAAGGTCCGACCCAGCGCTTCGACCGAGTCGAGGTTGATCGAGGCCAGGGTGAACGGGTCTCGCTCCCACCGCGTCACCACCGACGGCAGAAACAAGGGGATCGTCACCCCACCAGGCGTCCGCGGCCTCAGCACCCGCCGCAGCGTCTCCACCGATGCCGCGCCCGCGCCGACGCGGTCATCGAGCGTGGAGACCATCAGTCCCGTATGCCGTGAGGACTCCCCCCCGTCGTCAATGTCCTCGACGTCGAACAGAGCTTCCTGATTCGGATCTGTGGCCGCCGCGCCCGGCAGCTCGAACTCGACTGTCCCCGACGTGGGGAACGCGAAGTCTGTCGGAAGCTCGCCCTGCTCCCCGACGGCAGCACCAGATGCGTGTTGGCCGAGACGGGGATTGACGACGACGGACGCCTCGTCCACCCGGTCACCAAGGGTTTGTTCAAGCAGCGACTTGGCCTGCTTCAACAGCGACGCGAAGGGTCGGTGCGAGAGGACCTCGACCGTATCGAGCATCGGGTTGCCGGTCCGCTGTCCGAACGGCAGCCGCAGCCCGCGGCCGAGGATCTGCTCGGTGAGCAGGTTGGACTCCATCGACCGGACAGAGGCGATGACGTAGATGTTCTTGACGTCCCACCCCTCCTTGAGCATCGAAACCGACACCACAGCACGCACCGGCGAGTCCGGGTCCTCGAGTCGATCGAGCAAAGCCAATGTGGCGTCCGGCTCCTCTGACGTCACGAGGAGCACCTGCTCTGCCGACCCCAACATGTCCGAACCGATCAACAGGTCGCGATACTCCGTCGCCTCATCGATCGTCGACGCGACAAGGAACATCACCGGCTCGGCGAACTTCCGCCCCCGCACCTGTGCGCAGTAGGCCCTCATCGCCTCCCGCTTCGCGTCGAGCAGCGTCAGACCGTCCGCGAGCTGGGTCCGGACGTCATGGATGCCGTCCTGCCTCGTCACGAGCACGGGGATCTTCACCCACCCATCGGCGATCGCCTCCGACAACGGATAGCGGTAGACGACCCTCGACTCCGACGCTGCGTGCGGAGTGGCCGTCAGTCCGATGGTCGCCAGCGGGCACAGCTCGGTGATCGCCGCCTCGAACTTCTTCGCCGACCCCGAGTAGTAGACGTGATGCTCATCCGCGATAACAACCAGGTCATCGGCGGACTCCAAGTAGGTCCGCACCGCCGTCCCGAGCGTCTCGTGCGGCTGGAACGCCCGCCGCCGATCCTCCTTGTTAGGCCGCAACAGCGACTGCACCGTGAAAACGAAGACCTTGAATCGATCCGGGTCCGCCAACGCCGCACCGACCTCGCCGCGCTCGACAGTGTCGAGAGTGATGACCATGGGACGCGACTGCAGGCCGCGCAGGTACTTCGGATGCCCCGGCGTCAGGTTGTCGATCGTCTTGCGCTGGATCGTCGACCCCGGCGTCACGATCAGGACGTTCCGCACGCCTGACTCGTAGAGGTAGTCGAGCAGACCGCCGGCGATGTAGGTCTTGCCCACCCCAGTCGCCAGGTCAGCGATGAACTCCGCCCCGGGCTCGGCGGTGTCCAGCGCCTTGGCCAAGGCATCGAGGGCCTGCTGGTTCGGCTCGCGAAGGTCCAGGTTGTAACTCACCTGCTCGACGAGGGCCGGGTCGTAGTCGATGCTCACGACCCCGATCCTTCCGTCGATTCTTCGGTATGCCGTGCGCTCGCCTCGGTGCGTCGCCGCATCCGTTGCGCCCCACTCGTCAGGAGATCCCGCGGCGCCTTGCGGATCCGAGACCCCGGGCTGACCTCAGCCAGCAACGACTCAGCCTCCGGTAGAACGGACTTGGCGACGATCGTCACTCGCTCCTTCTCGCTCAGTGCACCGACGATCTGACGGATCTCCTCTGAGCCGACTGCCCCGTCAACGACAGCGAGTCGCATCCGACCTCGCACACCGCACAAGGGTGCGGCGTCGGGCTGCCACTCGAATCCGAGCTGGCCAGCCACAGCGCGTGCGAACCTCCCGTTGGTCGCCCACTCGGCCAGCAGCACCCCGAAGGGGGTGTCCTCGTACATCGACGGCCCCACGGTCACGGTGCGAAAGCCGCCGCCGCCTTCCCATCCAACCGCCTTCGTGATCCCACCCGGGTCCTCTGCCTTGACCACCTTCGCCAGGCGGGGCTGAGTGAATCGCTCCACGGTTGTCGACAGGATCTCGGCAGTCACCCAGCGCCGGCCCATCTTCTGAGCCACGGCCGCGGTCGAACCCGAGCCCGCAAAACAGTCGAACACGATGTCTCCCGGATTCGTGGCTACCTCCAGGATTCGACGCAGCAGCGCCTCCGGCTTGGGCGTGGAGAAGACCTGCTTTGAAGTCAAGCCAAAGAGACGCTTCAGCTCGTTCTTCGCCTTCCGGTTGCTTCCGGTTGCGTCAGAGTCGTCCCACAGCGTGCTCGGCGGAAGAGGCTTCTGCTCCCGCAAGTAGGTTCGATAGATGATGCGAGTACCCGCCTCGTTGAAGCGGACCTCACCGGAGGCCATCTTCGCCTGCAAGGTCTCGCGAGACCATCTCCAACCGTTCGGCGGGTGCCGAACCGTGTGCCCTTGTGGAGAGACCAGGTCGTACTTGAGGTTCTCACGCGGGTTGGGGGAGCCGAGGGGGTTGCCATCGAACCAGGGGCCTCGGGGGTCGCCGTCCGGGTTTGAGTAGTGCGACGACTGCTGGGCACTCCGCTCGACACCGTTCGACCTCCACTCGGGGTGACGGCTGTACACGTGAACTTGATTGTGGTCCATCGAGAATGTCTTCGCGTCGTAGTTGCCGGTGTCGGCAGCACGCCAGATGACACTTCCTCGACAGTTCGCCGCCCCGAAGACCTCATCCATCAGGAGCCGCATCCGGTGCTGCTCGGCGTCGTCGAGGTGCACCCACACCGAGCCGTCCGGCGCGAGCAGGTCACGGATCAGCAGCAGCCGCTCCCGCATGAAGGACAACCAGGTTGAGTGCTCCATCCAGTCGTCGTAGTGCTCGAACGCCTGCCCGGTGTTGAACGGTGGATCGATGTAGACGAGCTTGACCTTGCCGCGGTAGATCGACCGGTATTCCGGCACTTCGCAGAGGATCCGCAGGACGTCCAGGGAGTCGCCGGTGAAGAGCAGGTTCGCGGCATACGGGTCCTCGGGCACGTCCCCCACGACATCCGTGAAGTCCGCTAGGCGCACCTCGGACGCCGCCGGGTGATCCCGCTCGACCCAGACGGGCTTACCGTCGGCGTCCTTCGGG
>Ga0116152_10002422_pt1 | contig 15215 bp, 14 predicted proteins | sample AD_UKC119_MetaG_FD_89894 | JGI IMG/M metagenome (GOLD analysis project Ga0116152, IMG submission 89894) | Active sludge microbial communities of municipal wastewater-treating anaerobic digesters from Hong Kong - AD_UKC119_MetaG | ecosystem: Engineered > Bioreactor > Anaerobic > Digestate... | reverse complement strand
TTTCTGAACAATCTTGCCGAATGCGCATCATATTCTTATAGGGCGCATGAAAATCAGTAATATACACGGTTTTGCCCGACAATACCTGTTTAACCTGATCCATTACGCCCAGCTCAAGCACAATCGGATCCTTAAAAACATTATATATCCCTATATGCGATTCCCTGCTCCGAATACATATCATCTCGAGTGTCGCCTGGTTTATCAGTCGGGCCGTCCCATCAACGGAAAAAATCTGAATCGGATAGGGAAATAACGCAAAAATTTGCGCCAGCAATCCCTGCTTTTTATCGCATGACAAGAATGATGTAACCAAGTCTGGCACCTTCTCAAGCTGATCTTGCATTAGATTAACCCTCATTCATCATTAAGCTGACTTTTACGATAATCAGAAGGAGAATTCCCTGTTTTGCTTTTAAATACCCGGACAGAATGACTGTTGTAATTCATATTGCAGGCGGCAAACGCTTGCGCGATGGAAAGGTTGGTATCAAGCAATCTTTCCTTCAATTTGCTGATTTTATAGTTGATATAATACTCATGCGGAGTCACTCCGATTTGTTTTTTAAACAACTTGGTGAAATGCGCTTTGCTGAGAAACGCCGCCTTTGCCGTTGCGTTGGCGTCAAACTTGTCCAGCCAGTGGGTTTCAATATATTCCTTGGCCCGCTCAATTTCATCCTGGCCACGATAAACTCTCCGGTTAATCAGCAAGGCGACTACATGTGTCACCTGTTGAAAATCATCCAGAATCGGAAAAACCGTAATGTCCTGATATACAGCTTCCGCATTGAAATCATGTATGTCATATTTACGGGCAATTTCCTCCAAAGGCACTTTAACTTCCGGGAAAAAAACCGTTTCACCTTGAAAAGCACGCTTTAACATTGGAAGCTGGCCTGTTTTGATAATGTCCGGGTCTTTTAGTATATTGTATCTGCCGACAATCATGTCCGGGTCAGAAACACGGTATTCGTTCAGCAATGCCTGATTGACCAGCACTGATGTTCCGTTCGGCGCATACACCTGAATCGGATAGGGAAAATGTTCTATTACTTTGGCGAGCAGTTCTTCTTTCCTAAAGAGTGCTTGTAATGAAGCTATCTCTTTTGGCGCGTTATCCACAATATCATTCATCTTTTCTCACCTGTCTATATCAGTAAAGCAGCGTCGTCACTTCAAGCGTTCCGGGAAGGTATCAAGTGTTTCAATAGCGCCAGCTATTCTGTTATACTTGCCCATGGCCGCTTCCGGTGCCCGTAGTTGCTCTGCGATATAATTACAAATCTCCTCCATATCGGAAAGTGCTTTATCCGTGATCTGAATCTTATACGGTTTCATGCGTTTGTCTCCCGAAATCTTTTAAAGGCAGCAGATGCATCCTGCACATTACCTTTCTCGATATCATTGTGTCCTTCCTTTAATTTTGCATGAATCTCGTCTGTTGTCATCAGATCAACATTTATGGAAGCCGGTACTTTCGGTAGTGTTACCGCAAAAGGTATTCCACCGGTCATTGAAATCTGCTTCAGATAAATATCTATCGCCGTGGACATAGGCATGCCGAGCTGTGCAAGAACCTCCTCAGCCCTTCTTTTTACGTCCGGATTAACTCTTAAATTTAAAGTCGTTGTTTTTTCCATGTGAACCATCTCCTTTGATAATATTGTAACGATTTTGTCGTTACTTTTCAATTAGTTTTGCCTATATAAGTAAAAGGGGTTCCAGACCCAAGTCTGAAACCCCTTGATATTTCGGTAAATGGCGGAGAGGAAGGGATTCGAACCCTTGAACGCTATCACACGTTACACGATTTCCAATCGTGCGCCTTCAGCCAGACTCAGCCACCTCTCCATGATTTATATGAAATTTTATATTATCGAATTTTTAATCCGCACTTGTTTAAGTGGCGGAGAGAGTGGGATTCGAACCCACGGAACCATCACTGGTTCACTCGATTTCGAGTCGAGCGCCTTCAACCGGACTCAGCCATCTCTCCTCAAATCTGCATTCTGGCAGTTTCGGGATCATTTAGTCCACTCGATTTATCGTTTTAGTCCACTCGACCAGACATACACCGCACTCTTGTTTAATTCCTCAAAAGATTGAAAAATCCTTTTAAAAGCTGACTGCTTTCTCCTTGCAGGATACCGCCCCGAACCTCCACCTGATGGTTCAGGCCCGGATAACGGACCAGATCAATGACCGACCCTGCTGCTCCGGCTTTGGGGTCGCGGCTGGCGTACACCAACCGTTTTAATCGGGTATTGATCATAGCCCCGGCACACATGGAACAGGGCTCAAGGTTGCAATACAGGGTAGCCTGGTTTAATCGCCAGCTGCCCAAGTACTCGGCAGCTCTGGTCATGGCCAGCATCTCTGCATGCGCGGTGGCATCCTGTCTGGCTTCTTTTTCATTGTGCGCCCAGGCAATCACTTCATCATCCTGGACGACGACCGCGCCGATGGGAATCTCTCCTTTGGACGCAGCCTGCCGGGCCAACAGCAACGCGAGCTGCATATATAATTCATCCCTTGACATGTCGGGACTCACCGCCAATGGTGCGCCCGAAGGGAGTCGAACCCCCGGCACACGGTTTAGGAAACCGTTGCTCTATCCTCTGAGCTACGGGCGCTCAATAGATTTAAAAAGACCTTGTAGCTTTTCTACATTAAAATGGAAAGCATGTTGCTTTCCTGCTCTACCTGGTGCTAAATTGATTAAATGGCGCGCCCGGAGGGATTCGAACCCCCGACCTCCAGGTTCGTAGCCTGTCACTCTATCCGGCTGAGCTACGGGCGCAAGTTTTGAAAACCGCTTTAGCAAATGGTAAATGGCGGAGAGAGAGGGATTCGAACCCTCGAAGCAGTTTTAAGCCGCTTACTCGCTTAGCAGGCGAGCGCCTTCAGCCGACTCGGCCATCTCTCCGTATATTTTTATGGCGGAGGAGGTAGGATTCGAACCCACGGAGCCGTGAAGCTCAACGGTTTTCAAGACCGCCTCCTTAAACCACTCGGACACTCCTCCACTGAGAAGGATGCGCATTTCGCATACTCCTGCCCAATGCAAATGAAAGTATATCACAGCCCATCCCCGTTTGTCAACCTGCTGTATTATGGCTTTTGGGGGTTTTGCCGACCTTTTTTGCGGGCCTTTTCATCAGCCCTGGGCGGTTATTTTTGGATGACTCCCAGACCGCCCATGTAGGGTCTGAGTACTTTTGGTACCACCACTGATCCATCGGGCTGCTGATAGTTCTCCATGATCGCCGCCACGGTCCTCCCTACGGCTACCCCTGATCCGTTCAGGGTATGGGCATAGCGTACTTTGCTGCCGTCTGCGGGACGGTAGCGGATGTTGGCCCGCCGCGCCTGAAAATCTTCGCAGTTGGAGCAGGAAGAGATTTCCTTGTATTCGTTATAGCTGGGCATCCACACTTCCAGATCATAGGTCTTGGCAGAGGAAAAGCCCATGTCGCCGGTGCTCAGCAGTACGACCCGGTAAGGCAATTCGAGCAGTTGCAGGACCTTTTCTGCGTCAGCGGTGAGCTTTTCCAGTTCCTCATAGAAGCTCTCCGCATCGACTATTTTAACCAGTTCCACTTTGTTGAACTGGTGCTGGCGGATGATGCCGCGGGTGTCGCGTCCGTGGGAGCCGGCCTCGGCCCGGAAACAGGCGGTATACGCGGTTAAATAAAAGGGCAGCTCGCGTCCATCGATGATCTCTTCCCGGTAGAGGTTGGTCAGCGGCACTTCGGCGGTGGGAACCAGATACATGTCCCGGCCTTCCACCTTGAACATGTCGTCAGCAAACTTGGGCAACTGCCCGGTCCCCAGCATACATTCGGCATTGACCATAAATGGGGGGAAGATCTCTCGATAGCCATGGTGCATGGTGTGGGTGTCAAGGTAAAAGTTAATAACCGCTCTTTCCAGTCTGGCCCCCAGGCCTTTGTATACGGTGAATCTGGCTCCGGAGAGCTTGGCGGCCCGTTCAAAATCGAGCACATCAAGACCCGGGCCGATGTCCCAGTGGGCCAGCGGCTCAAAGTCAAACTGGCGCGGCTCTCCCCAGCGTCTCATCTCTAGATTGCTGTTCTCGTCTTTCCCTACCGGTACCGACTCATGCGGGATGTTGGGGATATTGAGCAGAATTTTGTCCAAATCGTTTTCCACCAGCTTGATCTGGTCATCCAGCTCTTTGATCTCCTGGCTGACGGAGCGGACTTTTTCCATCAGTTCATCGGCATTCTGGCCCTTTTTCTTTAGCTCCCCTACTTCCTGGGAGGCTTTGTTGCGATAGCTTTTGACCGCTTCCACCTGGGTGAGCAGTTTGCGTCTCTCTTCGTCCAGGCGCAGAAAGTTGTCCAGTGCTCCGGGCATATTGCGGCTGCGCATGGCTTGCTCAACTTTTTCGTGATTGGCTCTGATCATTTTGGCATCCAGCATAATTCTTCTCCTTCCGGCCCCAGCTGCCGGGCTTAGAAATGCAGCAGCTTGGGCGTGCCTACTATACCGTTGATTGTGGTCAGCTTCTGAATCACTTCATCTTCCACCTTGTTGTCAACATTAAGAACCATGATGGCGGTTTCACCTTTCGTCTTGCGGGCAACTCGCATAAAGGCAATATTGACGCCGGCATCACCCATAGCCATGGTCAGTTGACCGATAATGCCGGGGCGGTCTTCATTCTGCAGCATCAAGACATAGCCATCCAGATCGGCTTCCAGTTCATACCCGTCAATCTCTACCAGAAGCGGATTTCTCGCCCGGGAAATGGTGCCGCAGATTTCCAGCTCATGATTGGGACTGAAGAACTTCATGGTGATGATATTTTTGTATCTTCTGGCACTCTGTTCTTCCTTGGCTTCAAAGATTTTTATGCCGCGCTCCTCGGCCATCAGGCGGGCATTGACGTAATTGACTTTTCCCCATAAGACCGGCTCCAGCAGCCCTTTCAGGAAACCAATGGTCAATATTTCGGTGTCATTGCTGGTAAATGGACCACTATAGGTAATTTCTACTCGGCTGAGCGGGCTTTTATGCAGTTGATAGTAGATTTTGCCCATCTTCTCTGCCAGGCTGATATAAGGGCGCAGATAGTTGAGATCATCGCTGAGCATGGAAGGCAGGTTAACCAAATTGGGAACGATACCTCCTTCAAGTGCCAGCAGCACTTGTTCGGCAATGGTTTCGCCGACACGTTTCTGGGCCTCAAAGGTATCGGCTCCCAGATGCGGGGTGCAGACCACCCGATCAAAATCAAACAAGGGGTTGCCGATGGCCGGTTCTTTTTCATAAACGTCCAGGCCAACGCTTCTTACTTTGCCGGATTTTAAGCCTTCCAGCAGCGCTGCTTCCTTCATGATGCCGCCGCGGGCACAATTCACCAGCATGACGCCCTCTTTGGCATAGGACAGGACTTTCTCGTCGATTATATGCGTCGTTTCTTCTGTCCTGGGTGTATGCACAGTAATGATGTCGGCTTCGCGGGCCAGTTCTTCCAATGTCTCTTTCTTTTCGGCACCATATTTTTCGAAACGCTCATCGGAAATATAAGGATCATAGGCGATTACTTTCATGTTAAAAGCTTTCAGCCGGGTGGCCACCATCGAGCCGATTCGGCCCAGGCCAACGATGCCTACGGTCTTGCCGTACAGTTCGGTGCCGCGGAAGGGCTTTCTGTCCCAGGTGCCGCCTTTGAGTACATCATTGGCCCAGGCGGTGTTGCGCACCGAGGAAAGCAACAGGCTGATGGTCTGTTCAGCCGCAGAAATGGTATTGCTGTCGGGGGTATTGGCAACGATGATGCCATAACGGGTGCAGGCTTCCACATCGATATTGTCTATTCCGTTGCCGGCCCGGCCCACAACCTTCAGGCGAGTGGCCCGCTGGATCAATTCTTCATTTACCTGGGTGATGCTTCTTACAATCAGGGCATCATATTGATCAATAATGGATAACAGCTCTTCCCGGGAAATACCGTCGCGGAAATCCACTTCCGCTTTTTCTCTGAGAATAGCCACTCCTTCTTCGGCGATTCTCTCACTGACAATGATTTTCTTCTTTTCCACAGTTATTCTCCTTTCAAGGTTATGCTATTGCTGATGCATATCGAAAATTGCTTTTTGGGCAATTTTAAGCCCGGTTCCCAATTCCAGCGGGAATTTAAAGTGAAGCAGGGTTATTTCCAAAGCGGCCAGTACGGAGAGCAGATCCAATTCCCTGATATATCCCAGATGTCCCACCCGGAAAACCACATTATCAAGGCTTTGCTGTCCTCCGGCCAGAATAATGTTAAATTGATCAAACATATATTTGCGAATCTGATTAGCCCCAATCTCCGGCGGCGCAATTACGGATGTCACCGCGGCAGAGGCATAGCGATCCTCGGTCAGCAGCTTGAGTCCCAAGGCTCTCAGGCTGGCCCGCACCAGATCACGATACGCGGTATGCCGGGCGATCACATTGTCCAGTCCTTCTTCTGCCATCATCTGCAGGGCCTCATGCAGTCCGAAATACAAGGAAATGGGCGGTGTAAAAGGCGTCTGCCCTTTTAGCTGGTATTCCATTCCCTGGTCAACATTCCAGTAATAACTGGTATTGGTATTGCTCTTGTGCACTTGATAAGCTCTGTCACTGAAGGCCATAAAGCTCAATCCCGGCGGGATCATAAAGGCTTTTTGAGAGCCGCTGATAACGACGTCCAGTTTCCACTCATCCATGCGTAATTCAATCGCCGCCAGTCCGCTGACCGCATCGACCATTAGCAAGGCGGGATGATCGCCCATGGCTTCACGAACGGCTTTGACATCATTGTATGCACCGGTGGAGGTTTCGTTCTGGGTGATCAGAACTGCCTTGATCTGATGATCAGTATCCTGCGCCAGACGCTCCTTGATTTTTTGAGGATCCGCGCCGGTTCCCCAGGAAAAATCCATTTTCTCCACCACGGCGCCAAAATTGCTGGCGATCATGGCAAAACGATCGCCGAAAACACCGATGGATACAGCCAGCACCTGGTCTCCGGGAGAAATAAAGTTGACTACGGCTGCTTCCAGACCGCCGGTACCGGAAGCGGGATAAATCAACACGTTGGCACGGGTACGGTAAATCTGTTTTATGCCGGCCACGACATCTTCCAGGATGTCCTTGAATTCGTCCCCGCGATGATTGATCATCGGTCGGTTCATGGCACGACAGACGCGCTCCGGCACCGGGGTTGGACCAGGCAAAAACAAATACGGCTCACCTTTCATGCTCTAAAAAACCTCCTTATATAAAAAATCCCCTCATCCCGGTCAGGGACGAGAGGATATTCCCGCGTTGCCACCCTAGTTGGCGCATAACTATGCGCCCGCTTGAAGGTTATAACGGAACCACCGCAACTGGTTTGCAGTCTGCCTCCAGGGTGGATTCAGAAACGGACTATCCTGGTTTGCAGCTCCCACCAGGTCTCTTGAATAGTCCCAAATCATACTGATCCCTTTCATCGCTTTCCTGTCTATGGAGTTTGGGCTCCATTATATTATAGTAACTGAGCATTTTCAAGTTATTTTGCTACTTTTTTTAGAAAATACTCGTGGATTCCATCGTCTTTGGTCAGCTCCGGGTGGAAAGCCGTTACCAGCAGACGATCGTCTTCGGCCATAACGATTTTATCGCTATGGCGGGCCATGACCCGGGCCTCTCCCCAAGCTTTTTCCACATAGGGGGCACGGATAAATACACCCCTGAACGGACCGATCCGATCAATCTCCAACTCCGTCTCAAAACTGTCCACCTGCCGGCCAAATCCATTTCGGATTACAGCGATATCCATTAATCCCAAATGGGGCTGTTCCATGCCAATGATTTCCCGGGCCAGCAGGATCATGCCGGCACAGGTCCCCCAGATGGCCATGCCTTGTTCCGCGCGGTTGCGAATCGCGGTGTCCATTTGATATGCCTGCATTAACTTGCCGATGGTGGTGCTCTCCCCACCGGGAATAATCAGCCCATCCACCTGCTCCAATTGTTTGATGCTACGCACTTGCACGGGTTGGGCGCCGCAGCGCTGCAGGGCTTGCTGGTGTTCGATAAAAGCACCCTGTAAGGCCAGGATGCCGATTTTTTTACCAGCCACGATCCTGCATCCTTTCCTCCGGCTTGATGGTATCAATATTGATGCCTACCATGGCTTCGCCCAGATCTCTGGATACTTCGGCCAGGACCGCCGCGTCATTGTAATAGGTGGTGGCGGCGACGATGGCCTTGGCCCTTTTAGCGGGATCACCCGACTTGAAGATGCCGGAGCCGACAAATATGCCATCGCAGCCGAGCTGCATCATCATGGCCGCATCAGCCGGGGTGGCGATACCTCCGGCAGCAAAATTGACTACCGGCAGCGCTTTTTGCCTGGCCACTTCCTGCACCAGTTCATATGGAGCCTGCAGTTCTTTGGCCGCAGTCATCAATTCTTCCGGGGGCAAATGGCTGATCCAGCGGATTTCATCGTTGACCTGGCGGATATGACGAACGGCTTCGATAACGTTGCCGGTGCCGGGTTCGCCTTTGGTGCGAATCATGGCCGCGCCTTCCCCGATACGGCGAAGGGCTTCGCCCAGATTGCGGGCGCCGCATACAAACGGGACTTTGAAATCATGCTTGTTGACATGATATTTGTCGTCGGCCGGAGTCAATACTTCACTTTCATCGATATAATCGACGCCCAAGGATTCCAGCACTTGGGCTTCCACGAAATGACCAATCCGACACTTGGCCATGACCGGAATAGTAACTGCTTCCATGATTTTCATAATTATGGTCGGATCAGCCATCCGGGCTATACCGCCGGTTGCTCTGATATCAGCGGGGACTCTTTCCAGGGCCATGACCGCACAGGCACCGGCAGCCTCTGCAATTTTGGCTTGCTCAGGGGTGGTGACGTCCATGATCACGCCTCCCTTTAGCATCTGAGCCAGCCCTGATTTTAATGTGAATGTTCCTTTCTCGACCATCTATGTTCCCTCCAACAAATCGTATTGGCTTATTCTTCTTTTTCAGACTTGAAACGTGCCACGGCAGCGATGCTGTCATCCTGTGCGATCCTCATCAGCACTACTCCGCGCGAATACCGTTTCTGGATGGATATATCCTCGGTTTCCAAACGAATGATATGACCTTCGCTGGTCAGGATGATGATTTCTTCATCTTCCTTGACCACTTTGAAGCCCACCACAGGACCATTCTTTTTCCCGATCTCGATGGCTTTGAGGCCTTTGCCGCCGCGATGCTGAAGATTGAATTCCTCCAGACGGGTCCTCTTGCCGTAGCCATTGAGGGTTACCAGGACGGCTTCGCCGTTGGTGCGGTATTTATCAACCCCGACGACAAAATCATTTTTCCCCAGGTTGATTCCTTTTACTCCTGCAGCCTGACGGCCCATAGGGCGTACTTGTTTTTCATCAAAGCTGATCGATTGTCCATAATTGGTGACCAGCATGACCTGATCATCTCCGTCTACCCGCAATACCCCCACCAGTTCATCGCCTTCGCCCAGGTTGATGGCGATCAGACCGGTTTTTCGGATATTGCTGAAGGCGTTCAGGGGGACTTTCTTAACGATCCCACGGCGGGTAACCATCATTAAATGACGGTGATCATCGAAGATCTTGACCGCCACCAGAGTACTGACCTTTTCATCCGGTCGCAGGTCCATGATATTGACCAGGGCCTGTCCTTTTGCTTGGCGTGATGCCTCCTGAATACGGTAGGCTTTGGTCGAAAAAACCCTGCCCTGATTCGTAAAGAATAGAATATTATTTAATACCCCGGTGACCAGAATGTCAAGCGCAAAATCTTCGGCCCGGATGTTGGAACTGATCCCCTTGCCTCCTCGCTTCTGCGCTTTATATGTATCCAGCGGCTGACGCTTGATATATCCTCGGTTGCTCAGGGTGATAACCACTTCATGGTCCTCAATGAAATCTTCCTCGTCATATTCAACGTTGTCGTAGGTGATTTCGGTTCTTCTTTTATCTCCGTATTTGGCCTTGATATCATCTAGATCTTCTTTAATGATTGCCAGTACCCGGGCTGGATTGGCCAGAATATCTTCAAAATCGGCAATGCGGGCCAGTAATTCCTGATGTTCATCTTCCAGCTTGGCTCTCTCCAGACCGGTCAATTGGGCAAAGCGCATATCCAGAATGGCATTGGCCTGGATATCGCTCAGGGCAAAGCTTTCCATTAATTTGTTGCGGGCGGTTTCGCGGTCTTTGGAGGAACGGATTAGGTTCATGATCTCATCAATGTTGTCGATGGCGATCTGCAACCCCTCAACGATATGCAGGCGGGCCTGGGCCAGCTTGAGATCGTGAATGGTACGGCGGGTAATCACGTCCTGGCGATGTTCGATGTAGTATTTCAACATGTCTTTCAAACTTAGCGTCTTGGGCTCGCCGTTGACCAGCGCCAGGTTGTTAATGCCGAAGCTGTCTTCCATCTGGGTATGTTTGAACAGTTTGTTGATCAGTACGTTGACATTGACGTCACGTCTGACTTCAATCACGATCCGCATCCCTACGCGGGCTGATTCATCGCGCAAATCCACGATGCCGTCAATCCTTTTGTCTCTGACCAGTTCGGCAATTCTTTCCACCAGTCTGGCCTTGTTAACCTGATACGGAATCTCGGTGATGATAATGGCGGTTTTGCCGCCCTTTCTTTCTTCGATTTCATAGCGGGCCCTGACTTTGATGCTTCCCCGTCCGCTCTCGTAAGCTTGCCGAATGCCGGCGGCGCTCATGATCCCGGAGGTGGGAAAATCGGGACCGGGCAGGACTTTCATCAGTTCATCCAAGGTAACATCCGGATTTTCGATATATAGATTCAGCGCATCCACGACTTCGGAAAGATTGTGGGGCGGCATGTTGGTTGCCATGCCCACCGCGATCCCGGAAGTGCCGTTAATCAGCAGATTGGGAATACGGGCCGGTAAAACCCCCGGCTCCTTGCGGGTATCATCATAGTTGGGCCGCCAGTCAACCGTTTCTTTGTCCAGATCTTTGACCATTTCGTTGGCAATTTTGGACATTCTGGACTCGGTATAACGCATGGCTGCGGCTGAGTCTCCATCGATGGAACCGAAGTTGCCGTGACCGTCAACCAGCGGATACCGCATGGAAAAATCCTGGGCCAGTTTGACCATGGTTTGATAAATGGCCGCATCACCGTGTGGATGGTATTTACCCATGACTTCTCCGACGATGGTGGCGGATTTTTTATGGGGTTTGTCATGGGTCATGCCTTGGTCATAAAGCGCATACAGAATGCGGCGGTGGACCGGTTTCAAACCGTCCCGCACATCCGGCAGGGCGCGGGAAACGATGACGCTCATGGAATATTCCAGGAACGATTTGCGCACTTCTTTCTCGATGTCGATCGGGATGATTTTATTAAAAAGGTTTTCTTGTCCCAATTTCTATATACCCCCCTGGTTTCAAACCATATATTTTTTCTTAAATATCCAGGTTGCTAACGTATTTGGCATTGGTCTGGATAAATTCCTTGCGCGGTTCCACATTGTCTCCCATCAGGTCGGAGAAAACTTCATCAGCCTGAATGGCGTCTTCAATGGTAACCTGCAGGATGACCCGGTTGTCTTCATCCATGGTGGTATGCCATAATTGCTCCGCATCCATTTCTCCCAAACCTTTGTAGCGTTGGAGGGACCATTTTTTGTCGGTCTGGCTCATGAATTTATTGAGCTCGTTGTCATTGTAAAAATAGTGAATTTCGTTGCCGCGCTTGACGCCATAGAGAGGCGGTTGGGCAATATAGACATAACCGTGTTCGATCAATTCACGCATGAACCGGTAGAAAAAGGTCAGCAACAAGATCCGGATATGTGATCCATCCACGTCGGCATCGGTCATGATAAACAATTTGTGATAACGGGCCTTGCTGATATCAAAATCTTCTCCGATACCGGTGCCGATGGCAGTGATCAGATTGCGGATTTCTTCACTGGCCAGAATGCGGTCCAGGCGCGCTTTTTCAACATTGAGAATCTTGCCCCGCAAGGGCAGGATGGCCTGGGTGTTGCGGTCCCTTCCCTGCTTGGCCGAACCTCCGGCAGAATCTCCTTCGACGATGAACAGCTCTGAAACCGCCGGATCCTTGCTGCTGCAATCGGCCAGTTTACCGGGCAGGGAGGTTGACTCCAGTGCGCTCTTGCGGCGGGTCAGCTCACGGGCTTTTTTGGCAGCTTCCCGGGCGCGGCGTGCGGAGATGGCTTTTTCCAGAATTCGTTTGGCATCCGCCGGATTTTCATCAAGAAAATCATCTATTTTTTCATACACGGTGCTCTCCACAACACTGCGTACAAAGGTGTTGCCCAATTTGGTCTTGGTCTGTCCTTCAAATTGCGGTTCCTTGACCAGGACGGAAATAATAGCGACGATCCCTTCCCGGATGTCCTCTCCGTTCAAGTTGGCTTCGCTTTCTTTTAATATGCCGTTCTTTTTGGCGTAATCATTGATAACCCGGGTCAGGGCGTTTTTAAACCCAACCTCATGGGTGCCGCCTTCCTGGGTACGGATGTTGTTGGCAAAAGAATAGATGTTTTCGGCATAACCGTTGTTGTATTGGATGGCGATTTCCACGACGACGTCTTCTTTTTTCACATCAAAGTAAATTTCTTTATCATGCAGGGGTTCCTTGTTTTTGTTTATATAGGCCACAAAGTCATGCAGTCCATCCGCCTTAAAGGCCTTTTGATAGCCTTCCGGATCCCGCTCGTCGATGACTTCGATAAGCAGTCCTTTATTGAGGAAGGAAAGCTCCCGTATCCGTTGTACGAGGATCTCTCTTTCAAAAACGATTTCTTCAAATACTTCTTCGTCCGGCTCAAAGTAAATACTGGTGCCGGTTTCGGTTGATTCCCCGATGATTTCCAACGGTCCGGCGGGTTTGCCGCGCATGTACTGTTGACTGTAAATTTTTCCGTCTCTTTTTACCTTGATCACCATCAAAGAGGACAAGGCATTCACTACTGACAGGCCCACGCCGTGCAGTCCTCCGGAGATGGTATAACCGCTGCCGCCGAACTTGCCGCCCGAGTGCAACGTTGTTAGAATGACTTCGATGGCGGGAATGCCCATAATCGGATGGGTATCAACCGGTATGCCGCGTCCATTGTCTTTGACCGTTATGCTGTTGTTGGGATGAATAATGAGTTCGATTTTATCACAATAGCCTGCGACGGCTTCATCGATGCTGTTGTCCACGATTTCAAATACAAGGTGATGCAGTCCTTTCGGACCGGTCGAACCGATATACATACCGGGTCTTTTGCGGACGGCCTCCAACCCTTCCAGAACCTGTATATCTGATGCATTATAGGCCTGATCTCCGTTTATGTTCCCGTTGCCGTTTGTCAAAACTTTAGACCTCCCTTAGAATATGTTGGCGCGTTTTAAAAGTGTTTGGGATGAAATTGGCGAAAAATAAACTCGGTCGTCACATATCACCAAGGCTTTCTTTTTTTCCTGAGCGGATACATTGACCAGTTTGTGTTCCATTTCGGCCAGATCAAGCACATCCTGGATATCCTCTGACCACGGATCCTTTATATTAATAATTGCAATCAGGCTTTGCGCTGGTATTAAGATGTCATTTCCCAGATGAATAAACATGGTTACTCCTTTCCGAGCAATTCGCCGTTGGCAATGGTGTATAGTGATGCTTTAAAATCATCGGGCGGATTGAAATTGACTGAGCTTAGGAACGATTGGAATTCCGCCTTTTGCAAATACTCCAGCAAACGATTTCTTTTTTCTTCATCCAACTCGGCCAGCACTTCATCCAACAGGAAAACCGGAAAGTATCCTTTGATTCGTTTGAATGTATACATTTCCGCCAGTTTCAAACAGATTACAATGTTGCGCTGCTGTCCTTGGGAGGCATAAATCCTGGCCGGACGGTTGTCGAGGTAGAAATTGATATCATCGACATGTGGTCCGGTCAAGCTCTGCCGCCGTTTGTTTTCTTCCGGAAAAATATTTTTTATATGTGCCAGTAAAGCACCTGATAAAATATTCAGATTAATTTTATCACTCTCTACCGGAAATGAAAGCGCATATCTTAACTTCAACTGATTGCCGGCATCATTGATTTCCTTAAACAAAAAAGAGGCCTCTTCATCCAGACGGTTAATAAAATTGATCCGTTGCAAGATTACATTGACGGCGCTTTCAATAAACAATTGATCAATGATGGCAAAACTCTGTTGACTAGTTTGCTCTTTCTTGAGCATTAAATTCCGCTTTTTTAGAATTTTAACATAATTAGCCAGCGCAGTTGTATATTCTGCCGATAACTGCTGTAGTAAAAAATCGATCAATGCTCGCCTTTTTGCCGGCGATCCTTTTATTAAAAACAGATCATCCGGATTAAATAATACCACTTTCAGGCGATGTTGGTTATGGGTACTGGTTTTTTTATGGTTGATGGTGAATATTTTGCTGTTGTTTATGTATGAAAGAGAACTGGTTAATTCCCGTTCCTGATAATTATAGGCCGCCAGGATCTGATAGCGTTCGGCATCATAATTTATCAACTGTCGGTCATTGCTGGCACGAAAAGAACTACCTGCTGAAAGGACATAAATGGCTTCCAACAGGTTGGTTTTACCTTGGGCATTGGTACCGCAAAATATATTGATGGCCTGGTCCGGAGTAAAATTTATGTTTTTCAGGTTCCTGAAATTATTGATGCTTAATTGACTGATCCTCAATGAAACTCGCCCTGTTCTCTAATTACTAGTCCGCATTGGCACCAGGATATACAAATAATTATCCTTTTCATTGTTTTTCAGCATGGCCGGTCCAAACGAACCGGACAGCGATATTGATAGATTTTCACATTCCTGATCAAAAATTTTGACAGCATCCAAAAAATAATGGGTGTTAAAAACGATTTTAATTTCCTTGTCTCCCTCTATACCGACACCCTCTATAACTTCATTAATCTCGCCCATCATCTCGGAATTGGAGAAAATATGGACTTCTTCATTCTCAAAGGACAGCTGTAGATGGGGGATCTTTAATTTGTCATCGGTGGGCATGATTTTGACTCTTTCCAGACTGGTCGCCAGAACATGTGTCTGAATATCCAGCCGGGTAACAAAACTGGCGGGTATGACCTGTTCATAATTGGGGTATTGTCCTTCA
>Ga0116152_10002421_pt1 | contig 15215 bp, 17 predicted proteins | sample AD_UKC119_MetaG_FD_89894 | JGI IMG/M metagenome (GOLD analysis project Ga0116152, IMG submission 89894) | Active sludge microbial communities of municipal wastewater-treating anaerobic digesters from Hong Kong - AD_UKC119_MetaG | ecosystem: Engineered > Bioreactor > Anaerobic > Digestate... | reverse complement strand
TTTCTAATTCATTCATTCTTAATTTAACCTTTCTCATATATATCACCTTGATGATATATTATATTATAAGTGAGACATTTTCTAAAGATAACACTTAAGACATTATCATAAGATAAACATATAGCAGGATAAGAAAAAGATAAAAGATTGACAATTAAATGAAAAAGTAGTAATATTTATCCAGATGTGAAGAATAGGACACGATTAATAAATATGTTTTTAAAGAGAGTTATCATTTGGTGAAAGATAATAAAATAATTTATTAATTACTACTTAGGAGCAATGCCTGAAAGGGATTATCGGTTACGCGTTATAGTAATAAGTTAAAAATGGATGGTACCGTGTATTAAGCACTCCTGTAAAAGGAGATGCTTTTTTTATTGAAAGGAGAATTATGAGATATTTTGAAAAGATAAGTTATAAGCAATTTCAAAAAGATATTTCCAATGATTTTGATTTATATAATAAGTATGATCTTCCTAAAAGGAGTACTACTGATTCAGCAGGATATGATTTAAAATCTGTAGAAAATATTGTTATTAAGCCAAATGAAGCTAAAGTAGTGCGGACTGGATTAAAAGTGTGCATGAATAAAGGAGAAGTATTTTTAATATATGTCAGAAGCAGTTTAGGATATAAATACGATATATCATTATCTAATGGAGTAGGAGTTATTGATAGAGACTATTATAATAATGATGATAATGAAGGACATTTTTCTATTAAGTTAAGAAATGATGGAGATAAAGATTTTACAGTAAATATTGGTGATAGGGTAGCACAAGGAATATTTACGAAATATGAAGTTGTTGATAATGAAGATAATATTGAAGTAAAAAGGATTGGTGGAATAGGTTCCACAGGTAAAGGAGAAAAATTATGATAAATATAAAAGAAGATAAACAGTTAAATATAATGAATCACAGTTGTGCCCACTTATTAGCACAAGCTGTAAAACATTTATACCCACATGCATTATTTTGGGTAGGACCAGTTATTGAAGAAGGATTCTATTATGACATTGATTTAGGAGACGATGCCATTAAAGAAGAAGACTTAGAAAAAATAGAAAAAGAGATGAAGAAGATCTCTAAAGATGGAAAAAGAATCTATAAAGAAGAGTTAACAAGAGACGAAGCACTTGAAAAATTTAAAAGTGATCCATATAAAATTGATTTAATTAATCATATGGATGATAATACTCAGATTACATGCTATACTCAAGGAGATTTTACTGACTTATGTCGTGGACCTCATGTAGATACTGTTAAAGAGTTAAAGTATTTTAAATTATTAAAAGTATCTGGAGCTTATTGGAAAGCAGATTCTAATAATAAAATGTTACAGAGAATTTATGGAGTTTGCTTTAAAAATGAAAAAGATTTAGAAGAACATCTACAATTTTTAGAGGAAGCTAAGAAAAGAGATCATAGAAAATTAGGAAAAGAAATGGAACTATTTATGATAAGTGAATATGGTCCTGGTTTTCCATTCTTTCTTCCTAAAGGAATGGTTGTTAAACAAGAACTTGAAAACTTTTGGTGTAAAGTGCATCTAAGAGACAATTATAAACTTATACAAACTCCGACAATGTTAAATCAACAATTATGGGAAGTATCAGGGCATTGGTATAACTATAAAGAAAATATGTATACATGTGAAATAGATGATAAAGCCTTTGCGATTAAACCAATGAATTGTCCTGGTGGTATGCTAGTTTATAAGAATGACATACATTCATATAAAGAATTTCCACTTAGAATTGGAGAACTTGGACATGTTCATCGCCATGAAGCAAGCGGAGCGTTATCAGGGTTGTTTAGAGTTAGAGCCTTTACACAAGATGATGCACATATATTTATGACAGAAGATCAAATTGAATCAGAAATTAGTCATTTAATTGACTTATATGATTATATGTATAGCATTTTTGGCTTATCTTATCATATTGAACTATCGACAAGGCCAGAAGACAAATATATTGGTGAAATTGCGACATGGGATAAAGCAGAATTAGCGCTTAAGAATGCTCTTGAGAACAAGAAAATTAATTATATCTTAAACCCAGGAGATGGTGCATTTTATGGCCCTAAACTTGACTTTAAATTGAGAGATTCGCTTAATAGAATATGGCAATGTGGTACAATTCAATTAGACATGAACTTGCCAGAAAGATTTGATTTAACATACATAGATAAGGATGGATCAAAAAAACGTCCAGTAATGGTACATAGAGCATTGTATGGTTCGTTTGAAAGATTTATAGGAATACTGATTGAACATTTTGCAGGAGCTTTTCCATTATGGATTGCCCCAGTACAAGTAAATATTATCCCAGTAAATAATATTCATCATTTGGAATATGCCAAAGAAGTAAAAGACAAATTATTTGACTTAAATATACGTGTTGAATTAGATGATAGAGAAGAGAAACTTGGTTATAAGATGAGAGATTCTCAAATGAAAAAGATTCCATATTCAGTTATCATTGGTGATAAGGAAAAAGATTCTAACTTAATCAGCTTTAGAAAGTATGGAGAAGAATCTACTACGACAGTTACTTATGATGAATTTATTAAAATGTTACAAGATAAAATAGAAAGTAAAGATTTGAAGTATTAATCTTTACTTTTTTGTAGCAAGAATAATTACAATATGTTAAAATAAAATATAATGAGGTGCTAGTATGGACGAAAAAAAAGGAAAGAAAAAAATTAATAACTACCTAATACTAATAGTTTTGTGCCTAGCTACATTTGGAATTACAATGTATTGTTTAGGACTATATAAAATATCAAACGAATATAAAATGACAATACCAGTTTTAGAAGACGTTGTAGCAGAAGTAAACTATGAAGGATTAGATGAATTTCTAACTGAAAGAAATGTTACAATTTTATATATGTGCGTTGTAAATGAAAACAAATGTCGCAATTTTGAGAAAAGATTTAAAAACTATATAATTGAAAATAATTTACGTGACGAAATTTTTTATTTTAATTTAGGCAATCATAATAGTACTGAAACATTTCTAAAAAAATTTTATGAAAAATATAAGAGCGATATACTAATAAAAAAGATAGTTGACTATCCAGTAATTGTAATTTTTAATAATACTGAAATTATAGATGTATTGACATCTGAAGAAAACTATAATATTAGTATTGAAGATGTAGGGAATTTTCTTAAAGATTACTTGGAGATACTATGATAAACATAGTATTGTATGAACCTGAAATACCAACTAATACTGGAAATATTATGAGAACATGTGTTGCAACAGGGGTTAAACTGCATCTAATAAAGCCCCTTGGCTTTTCTTTAGATGAATCTAGCATTAAGAGAAGTGGAGTTAATTATGTAGATAAACTTGATTATGAAGTTTATGAAAACTATGATGATTTTTCATCTAAAAATAAGGGAGCATATTATTATTTTACAAGATATGGCAAAAAACCGCATACATCTTTTGACTATTCAAATAAAGAAGAAGATATATATTTAATATTTGGAAAAGAATCAACTGGTATTGATAAGCATATTCTAAAAGAAAATTTAGATAGATGTATGCGAATACCAATGACATCAAATGTTAGAAGCCTCAATTTGTCAAACTGTGTTGCCATAGTATTATATGAGGTTTTAAGACAACAAGATTATTTGAGTTTATTAAGAACTGAGCCTCATAAGGGAACAGATTTTTTAGAAAAATATGATGATTAAAAAAGCATTTCTATTTAGAAATGCTTTCTTCTTCAAAATAACCCAATCTTTTTAATTTAGCTTTAATATTTTTACTAGTATCATTGCCATCGATTCTCGTCCATAGATCCATCTCAACACCATCTTTGAAGAAAACAGTTGTTGGCGTCCCTGAAAAACTAATTGTTTTTGAGAAACTTTTATAATCTTCGTTACCTAAATTACTTATATTAATGTAGTAGACATCATAGATTAAATCGTTACTATTGACAACTTTTTCTATTTTAGGTAAATAAGATTCACAATAAGCACAACCATCTTTTTCAATGACTAAACCAAATGTCTTTTTGTCTTCTACTAGTTCTACAAACCCTTCATAGTTTAGTTCTTTAAACTTTACATTATTATCTTTTAATACTTGGACTAGTACGACAAACCCAATAATTACTATTGCAATTACAAATAGTATAATAGCACTTTTTTTATTCATATTAACACCTCACATATTTAATGATAACACTATAATAAATTTGTTTCAAATGTTTTTTAATTGTGATATAATTGTAACATATGATAGGATGTGGCTATATTGAAAGTATTTAGAATATTATTGCTTTTATTTTCGTTATGTTTGTTTTCTAATGCAGAAGCAGTTTCTTGCAATAGTCAAGAGTTAACAAATTTAGCTAATAAAGTTATCATTTCATATCAGTATGATGAAGAAGCAAGCGACCAAAATTATATATTTAATATAATAATAAATAATTTACCAAAAGGTATGTATTTACTTGATTATAATTATGGTGCGAGAATTTATGGCACAGGTGATACCATAATAAAGTCTGATTTTTTTGCGGGTTCAGTATATAGCTTTGGAGTTTTTTCAGGTGAAGGAACATGTGATGGTGTCAAAATCAGGACTATTGCATTATCATTGCCAAAATATAATTATTTTGCTGACACACAAATGTGCATTGATAACCCAGAATTTGAAATGTGTGATAAATGGTATCAGGGAAGCACATCAAATTTTTATAAAGCGCTAGGAAAATATTTGGAAGAAAAAAATGCTAATGATGGCAATATAGATTTAGATTCGCTATTTGATAATATAGCCACTTTTATCAAAGCAAATTTAATGTATTTAATATTAAGCTTGCTATTATTAATAGCACTAATAGTATATTTAATAATAAAGAAAAAGAAGAGAGTAAAACTATGAAAAAAATAATAATATTCATATTGCTATTTTTTGCTTTACCTGTTTATGCAAAAGAAGCAAAAGAATATAATACTGGCAAATGCCTTAAACAAAGTGGGTATGTTTTTAGTGATGGTAGTTTAGTTAACTATAGCCCATATACATTAGCTGTCACTGCTATTTATGAAAATATTGATGGAAACAAAACAACATATTCTTCAATCTCATGTCAAGAGATGATTGGAATGACATCACCAGGTAATATTAGTAACGTAGTTGCTGGTTCAGGATTTAATTATGACGTAACTGTAAATACATTTATAGTTTGCAGGTCCCAATTTGATTATGACAATTTTAATGATAAATTCAAAAATGCTAATACTATTACTAAAGAAGCCATGACTGAGGAATATAATTTATATGCAAAATGGACAGATAGTCTAGATGATAAAATAGTTCCAAGTATTACTAAAAGTATTTCTGTAACGATAGATGATTCCCAAACTATAAATAGTAGCATCAACTCTCAAATGATTCTTCAAGATACTCAAGTTACTGAAATAAAAACTCTTAATAATAAAAAATTGCCATCTACAACATTCAGTACTAAATTAGGAACAGCATCCATTTGGATTAAGGCCTTCACAGTAACTAGTACATATATACCAATAGCAAAGAAAATGATTATTTCTGGCCCTGATTATGGCACCATTGTTAAAGGAGAATATGTAACAAAAGATCGTACTACAAATTCAGAAAGCAAAATATTTACAGACTATAGCATGATAAATAATAATTATTCATTAATGGTCACGGTAAAAAATAGTAATAAAAGTTGGACAATTGTATCTAATTGTGGTTATAATATATATAATAAAGGTAGTGTGTCTAAAGAAAAAAGATTATCTTTTAGACAAATTTCTCTTACTGATCCATTTCCTAATGGAGTAGGTGCTAATTGGAAAAACTTAGAAGGATTAATTACTGGTGAAGAATTTGATTTAGATCCAGTATATGTTGTGCAGATGGATAGAGACTCAATTAATAAAATAAGAGAATATAATGATGATTATACTTTAGACAATTCTAATGGATATGCTACTTTTGTTGACATGAATATAAATGATACAACTGATAATACTAAACTAAACGCTTATAAGAGTAATTTTATTAATTCTACGTTTAAGAATATTTTTACTAAGGTAGGTGATAACTAGTGAAAGCATCGATGCTGGGAATAGTAGTTATTGCTATTGGAATAGTTGGAGTAGTTCTTATTTCCTTTTTTGGAAAAACTACAACAACTAATGATCAGAACTATTATTTACTAAAAGAAGTTACTGATGCATCGTTTATTGATGCACTCGACTTAGTAGCATATAGGTATGGATATACAGATGATAATGGAACTTACTATGAACCTGGAATTATAAAAATTGATGAGCAAAAGTTTGTTGAAATATTTGTAAGAAGGTATGCGGAGTCAGCTGATATTGCTAGAAATTATAAAATCAGTTTTTATGAAATATTAGAGATTCCACCTAAAGTGGTAATTAGAGTTGAGTACACAGAACCATTTAATTTGCTAGAGACTTTTGTTAGTAATAAGGAATATGAATTCACTATATCTGAAGATATAGTTGGTATTTTAGAAGAAACTGTAAAGGGAGAAGAATAAAAATGAGTGGATTGAAAAGATTTTTAACAAACAAAAACACAATAACAATATTAGGAGTATTACTTATAATTGGAATATTATATTTTGGTTATAATTATGCAGTTAGTATGGCTACAGAAAGCATTACAGTACCATATGCTAAAGTTGCAATTCAACCAAGGACACGAGTAACTGAAGACATGATTGGTCATGTTAAAGTATTAAAATCAACACTAAAAGGAAAAACTATAACAGATGACGCTAAGGTTATTGATAAATATATTAATATAAATGCCTATATTCCAGAGGGAAGTTTATTTTATGCTGATTCTTTAATTGAAAAAGAAGAATTACCTGATATTGCATTAACGGAAATACCTAATGGGACTGTAGCCTTTAATTTGTCGGTTGATATTAATTCTACTTATGGCAATAGCATTTATCCCAATAATTATATAGATATATACTTTAAGGCAATAAATGATGATGGAAAAGTAATGGTAGGCAAATTGTTAGAGAATGTTAAGGTATTGGCTGTAAAAGATAAATCGGGAAATCACGTTTTTGAAGATACTTCTGCCAATAGAACACCAGCAAGCATTATATTTGCAGTATCAGAAGAGATTCATTTACTTCTTAGAAAAGCTACATATTTATCTGGTGGTGATACTCGAGTAGAACTAATACCAGTACCAACAAATGAATCAATGCAAACAACACCGGGGACAACAGCTATAACATCAACGGTAATAGTAAATTACATAAATAGTAGAAGTGTTATGATTGCAGAAGATACAACTGTTGGGGGGGACTGGTGAATAATGTTTGGGCAAAATCAAACACCTGATTTTAGTAAAAAAACATCCGATGAGGTAGAAGTAATAGCAGATAATAGTGTAGAATCAGAAAATACAACATTTTCTCATATCGATTTTGGACTATTAAAACCATATTTAGAGGATGATAATATTACTGATATATCATATGACAATAATGGTCAATTGTGGCTTAAGTCAATAGATAAAGGGGTATACCGAGTAGAAAATCCAGGGCTTAATAATGAAATTGTTGAAAGAATTGCATTTCAATGTGCAAATGTAGTAGGTAAAACTTTTAATATGGCCCATCCATTTTTAGACTCGGAAAGTAGTGAGCTTCGTATGAATTTCATCCATGATTCTATTGCTAAAAATGGAATAGCAGCCGTGTTTAGAAAGACACCCGCTAAAATCAGACTAGAAAAAGAGAAGATATTAGCACAAAATTATATAACGCCTGAAATACATGACTTTTTAATTAGGTGTATTGAAGGACATTGTAATATTATTGTTAGTGGTGAAACTGGTGCAGGTAAAACAGAATTTGTTAAATATTTAGCATCAAAAATTAAAGAAAATGAAAAAATAATTATGATAGAAGATACTCTTGAACTTCATTTAGATTCCATATTTCCAAAAAGAGATATAGTTTCAATGAAGACGAATAACATAGCATCATATTCTGATGTGCTAGTTACTTGTATGAGACAAAATCCTAAATGGATATTATTATCTGAAGTGCGTAGTGCAGAAGCTGTAACAGCAGTAAGAAATTCAATATCATCAGGACACAATATATTATCAACAATTCACTCTGACAAAGCAGAATCTATTCCTATGAGAATGTACAGTCTGTTAGAGACAAATATTGATGTTGATCAATTTTTAAAGACAATTCATAGGTATGTCCAACTTGGTGTTCATATAAGAGCAAGAATTGATAAAAAAACAGGGAAGTTTGTAAGAGAAATATCAGAGATAGTAGAGTTTTTTGTTACAGATGATAATAAACCAGATTCAAAAATTTTATATAAAAAATCAATATCAGGACAGTCAATTATTAATGAACCATCTAAATATTTATATGATTATTTAGAAGCACAAGGTGTTTATTTAAAAAAAGCCAAAGAGGAAACAATATAGATAGGGAGTGATAATATGGAGCTAATAATAATCGCAGTTGCAATTATTGTAATATTTATTGTCTTGTACCGTAAAAATGCAGACAATTCAATGAACAAATTTATAAAAGAAACAGGCAATAAAATTTATTCCAAGTATGCACCATATTCTTACAAAGTTATAAGAAAAAAAGTTAAAGATTTAGGACTAGATTATGGTCCTAAGCAATATATAATTCAAATAATAGGATTTGGTGGTTTTGCACTTGGAGTTTCATATTTGTATTTTTACAATCCTTGGATAACAGCAATATATACAATCCTTGCAATTGGAATTGTCCCATACATTTCATATCTTAGAATGAAAAGAGTATATAGTGAATATATATTTGAACAAGTACAAATTTATACAACTAATATTATTATGGACTTCGCAACAACTAATTCATTTGTTAAATCATTAGAAAGTGTATATGCATCAGGAGTATTAGATGATCCAGTAAAGTCTGATGTTAAAGTTATGATTGATATGGCATATCAAAATGGTTCAATTGATGAATCAATTGAATATATGAATAAAAAATATAATTATTATATTGTTAAAAATATGCACCAATTATTTTTACAAATTACTAAAGAAGGAGCCCTTAAAAATACTGAAATGTTAGAAAACATGTTACTTGATATAGATATGCTTGTTGAAAATGTATATCGTGACAGAATAGATCGTAAGACATTTCATTCTTCATTTTTAAGATATGGGGTTATGCTATATCTTATGGTAATGTTGGTGCAGTACTTATTAACACCAGAAACATATGTTCAAATGCTTCAAAATCCATTAATTGTAATCATGTTGCATGCAATAGTTATAATAAACAGTTTCTTCTTGTATAAGGGAGAAAAATATTATAATGAGAATGTAGGTGTTGAATAATGATTGTGGTTATAGTTGCTGTAATAATTATATTTGTTGCCATATATAATGGAACAATCAATACTAAGTCATTTTTAGCAGATAATGATATATATATTAAAGCATTAAAAGAAAAAGATTATGATTTTTACTTATATGCAAGATATGGATCAGATTTAGATGTAAATAAATTGTTTTATGCAAGACTTAGAAATGGTCTCATAACATTTGTGGTATCAATAATAATATTTTTTAACAATTTAACATTTATTAATCTTATATTTGCTCTTATAATATCTTTTATAGTATTTAAGTTACAATATATAAAATTAAAAAGATATTATAAAAAGAAATTACATGAAATAGATGAATTGTTACCATATTATTTGAAAAATTTAGAGGTGCTAGTACAGCATTACACAATACCTGTAGCACTTCAAAAATCTATTAATGATGCTCCTGAAATATTTAAACCAGGTTTGGTAGAAATGGTTAAAAGAATTGATGCAGGAGATTCAAGTATAGAGCCCTATGTTGAGTTTGCTAAAGCATATCCAGTAAGGGATTCAATGAGAATGATGAGACTTTTATATAGATTAGGTTTAGGAGAACAGGAGAATAAACAAGATCAATTATTAATGTTTTCAAGAACTGTTTCATCATTACAAAATAAAGCAAGAGAAACAAAATATAAAGCAAGATTAAGTAATATGGAAAAAAGGACCATCATTATGTTAATGGTAACAGGTGGTGGAACTATGGTAATATTATTGTTATCAATGTTACTTATGTTTGACTTTTAGGAAAAAGGAAGGTGATAACTAATGAAAGATTCAATGGGCGAATTAACTTTTACAATCATAATTATAGTAGCAGCAGGATTAATTTTAGCATTTGTAACTGCAATGCTAAGTGATGACAGTGGCTTGTTCTCAAAAATTAAAGGTTGGTGGGATAACACAGAGGCTTACAATTATGATTCAAGCATGATAGAAAACATCTAAGAGGTGATAAAATATGAAAGAATCAATAGGCAGTACATTATTGATGCAAATATTTTTTATTCTTTTTGTTGTAATAATATCATTTATGGCAGTTGCGATTAATTATGCAAAAGTATTTGTCATTAAAAATGATATTATTACTATAATTGAGAAAAATAAAGGTTATAATAGTATTCAAATAGATGATTATTTGGAGTACAGAAATTATTCAAGTGAAAGTAATAATTTAAAAGTTGTCAAGCATATAAATGATGATAGTAGTTATTACTATAGCATTGTGGTATATTCAGTGTTTAAAGTGCCACTTATCAATCAAAGTTTAAAGATACCGGTAAGAGGCAATACAGAAACAATTATAAATATTGTTGATCAAACTGACGAAGTTAATTACGCTGAAGAGAGTGTAGGACTATACTAAAAACTGGAGGTATTTATGAATGTAATTATTGGAAATAAGTATAGAGAAATGTTGGGAGGTTTACAAGTTGATGTAATTAAATCATTGACTGGTGAATTTGTTACAAATGATTTATTATCTCAAATGAATAATTTTTTCTTTGGTAAAATGATTTTAGATATAACTGCAATTAAAGATTACAAAAATGTTTCAAACATTCAACAAATAGTTATGAATCTTGAAGCGGATAAAATTATTTTGTTATTAGATCCTCAAGATGAACAATTAAAATCGCAACAATATTTATCTCAATTAGTATCTTTAGGTTTATACAATTTTACTTATGATTTAAATGGTATTAATTATTTGCTACAACATCCAAATACTTATAAAGATGTTGCTAATTATCAAAACATGAATACTGCGGTTGCAAGCAATGCTGGAATAAATTCACCAACCAATACTAAAATTATAGGGTTTAAGAACATCACTTCGCATGCGGGGGCAACAACATTGATTTATATGATTAAAAAGATAATGGAGAGAATGACACCAACACTTGCAATTGAAATAAATAAAAATGATTTTTTATATTTTTCTGATAAAGAAATGTTATCAGTTACAAATAACGATGTTGGACAAGTATTAATAAAGCATAATAATTATCGATTAATTTTAATAGATATTAATGATAGTAAAATGGAAAATCTGTGCCATTATATAATTAATTTAATAGAGCCATCAACTTTAAAACTAAACAAATTGATAAAAAAAGATGCAAATATATTTGAGACAATGAAAAATCAAATAGTGGTTTTAAATATGAGTACATTATCTAGAAATGATATAAGTCGTTTAGAAATGGAAGCAAATATAAATTTCTTTTATAATATTCCACCATTAAACGACAGGGGTAATAATTCTCCAGCAATAATGGGGTTATTATCTAAGATGGGAATAGTAAAGCAAAAGTAACAAATAAATAAATTGACACAATTACTATAATATATTAAAATATAATTAGATTGAAGGAGGTAGAAAATATGTTATTTTTAGATGGAGCGGCAGTTTTTTGCGAAGATACAGCATTTATTTGGCAAATAGTAGGTAATGTGGTTAAAATTATTCAATGGATTGTTCCAATACTATTAATTTTATTTGGATCTATTGATTTAGGAAAAGCAGTAGTAGCGGGAGAAGACAAGGAAATAAAAGAAGCACAAAAATTATTGGTTAAGAGAGCAATTTATGCAGTAGTTGTTTTATTGATATTTGTTGTTGTCAAAGCATTGTTTGGTCTTGTTGATCAAGAGTCTACAAATTCATTATGTTTTGAATGCGTAAGGGCTCCTGGTGGAGATACTTGCGAAACAGCGGCCAAAGCAAGCAAATAGTTAAAAAATAAAAGCAAATAAATATTGTTATTTGCTTTTTTGTTTGTTATAATTATTATTGGAATATAGTATTAAGTTTGGATGTGAATTTATGTTAAAAAATAATAGATTAATTATGTTTATATTAATTGTATTAGGAGTGTTTTTGCTAGCGGGCAATGTCTATGCTGCAAACGATGACAACATATGCAAAAATTATGGTTGCCCTTGTTTAAAAGATGATGATGGCACATTTTCATTTGTAGAAATTTCTTATACAAATGAACAGGGATTAGGAGTAACTTTAGAATCAGCAAATCTAGAAGAATGGAAAAATGTTTCTAGTGCTGGTGATAGAGCAAGTGCTAAATTTTTTTATAAAAGAGATAAGGGAACGCTAGTACTTCATACACAACTTGTAAGATTTAGCAAAACAAGAAATAATTATCTTTTAGAAAGAAAAAATGTTTATGCCGAAAGAGGATATAAATGCAAAACTGTGACTCCTAGTTGGGTTGGAGTAACAATTACTAATCCCGTAGATAACGAAGACGAAGGCACTGATGTATCACAGTATACATGTGAACAGTTCCAAAGCAAGAACATATATCAAAAATTTATAGCACCAGCATACATAATTATTAGAGTTATTGTACCAATTTTAATTGTTGTATTGTGTACAAAGGATTTGGTGGGTGCTGTGGTCTCTCAAAAAGCAGAGGATATGCAAAAAGCACAAAAAACATTAGTAACCAGAATTATCATAGGAGTTATTATTATGATTCTACCTACTATCATTGATGCTTTGTGGAATTTGGCTAATATTACCTATGGAACGTGTGGAATAGGATAGGGAGATGCATATTATGATATTCAATTTTTTAAATATTAATATCCAGCATGTTTTTTTAAATTGGGCTAGTGGTATATATGCCTTTGCTGGAGATGTTTATCAATTTATAATTGACCTTGCAACTCAAGAATATATGGACTCAAAATACATTGAAGCTTTTACGGAAAATATTATGGTTTTCGTTGGCGTTATAACTTTGTTTAGACTTGCAATCACACTAATACAATATTTAGTTGATCCAGATTCTGCAGGTGATAAAAAAACGGGGTCCGGCAAGCTAATTGTAGGAGTTATATTAATGCTTGCAATGCTATTAACCTTTAACAAAGGATTTCAACTGCTTAGAGACTTTCAACAAGCAGTAATAGAAGACAACATATTAACAGAAATATTTACTGTTCAGACTGTTAATGAAGCTGAACAAATATCGGTAGGATTTACTTGTACATATGGTCCACTTGAATCCACGGGGATATTCTATAATCGTAGAGTTACTCCAACCATAACTTTCTTGGCTAATCAAGATGGGACGAAGGTGGTAGGACTCACAGACTGGTCTATTGATACAGCTAAATATACAAATATTGCAAATAACGAAAATGTGGATTTAGGCGGCGTAGCGGTATATTTTTATGCTACTACTAACGATACTTTAAATAGTTGTCCCAAATACATATATGCAGGGGAATTTGAAGAGTTTTCATCAGATGGTTTTAAAACACTTAATACTTGGATGACACTTACTCCTTTTTGGGCAAGTTATAGAGGCATGGCAGCTATAGCAAGTGAAAAGGTGCTATTTACTGACCAATTGATAGAAGGTGTTACGATACCGCATGCGCAACTTGTAACTAGTGAATCTGTTTCGTATGAAAATGATGCTGGTAGAACAATGGCGGGGCTTATGTTTTTCTCATTTGTAAAATGTAGCCAATCCTTGATAACGGATAGTAAAGGAGCAAATGACTGCACTAAATTTCAAGAATATAAAGAAAAAAATAACATGACTAGTTTGACAAATATTATGGATGATGATTTTGGGAAAGATGATGATTATCATTTAGGTATCACTGGCAGTGGAATATTAGCTTTAATATTTGGAATTGTGTTTTTACTATTTTTAGTGGTAACTACAGTTGATGTAGCAGTTCGTTCTATGAAGCTTTTATTTCTACAATTATTAGCACCATTCCCAATTATTTGTTTTGCAATTCCCAAAGCTAAAGAAACATTTAATGGTTGGATAAAAACAATAGGTTCAGTATATTTTGATTTGTTTTTAAGAATAATTTTAATTTCAATTGCAAATTTTGTTGCTTCTAAATTAAAAATAGATTCTGGTAGACCTCTAATAGATATTATGATGGTTTTAGGATTGCTATTGTTCTTGAAAGAAGCACCGCAATTTATATGTAACATGTTTGGAATAAAAGATACTGGTTCTATGAAAGGATTTACACTAAATCCATTCCAAAAATTAAGAGAGATACCAGTAGTAGGTGGGGCTATGGGTATGGCTGGACGTGCGGCAGGAACGGTGCTAGGAAATGCTGCAACTAGATCTAAAAATGCTGCAGGTTTAAGAGAAGCTAAAGACAATGCAAGAACTGCCTCAGCGGCTTCTGGGGGATCAAAGAAAGCTCAAAATAAGGCTGCAAGAACTGCAGCAAAGAAGTTTAATAGTGCTAATAGTAATCCAACATTTACTGATGGCATGTTTAAAGCTGGTCGACAAGGATGGCAAGAAAATGGTGGCCTTATGGGCGTTAAAACTGGAGACACTCAGCATCATGCAAAAGGTGTATTAGAGGCTAGATCAGAAACAATTAAAGGTAATAAGGAAAAAGCATTAAAAGTTGAGGAACATTCAGCAATTGTAAATACTTCTAATCAAACATCTAGAATTAGTAGCGCAGTATATAATGATGCAACTAATTCAAATCGTCCAACAATGAGAACTGGAAACGATGCTGGGCATCCGACACCAGGACCAACACCAGGACCAACACCAGGACCAACACCAGGACCAACACCAGGACCAACACCAGGGCCAACACCAGGACCAACACCAGGACCAACACCAGGACCAACACCAGGACCAACACCAGGACCAACACCAGGACCAACACCAGGACCAACACCAGGACCAACACCAGGACCAACACCAGGACCA